>Ga0209542_10001669_pt1 | contig 51607 bp, 57 predicted proteins | sample RifCSPhighO2_01_FD_184028 | JGI IMG/M metagenome (GOLD analysis project Ga0209542, IMG submission 184028) | Soil microbial communities from Rifle, Colorado - Rifle CSP2_plank highO2_0.1 (SPAdes) (version 2) | ecosystem: Environmental > Terrestrial > Deep subsurface > Rock core/Sediment ...
GGACAAGTTCCTCCATATGAAGGAACTTGTCCTGCAGGCTCTGTAAGTCAGCTTTGTGGATTTGGCAGCTATCCTGCCTGTGGACAACCAGCATGTGATGGGTATGCTCCGGCTCTTCCCAATCTTGTTACTTCAAGCAGCTGGAAAATCGGAACATTTTACGAAGGAGCCAGTGTAAGTTTTGGCGCAACAGTACAGAATCAGGGCGGGGCAAGCGCAGGAAGTTTTGCCACCCAATTTCGGGTGTGTCCGGGCAGCAATAATTGTACCGATACAGATTCCCCCACTGCGCTCGGGACACCCAGCGTAGGTTCTCTTTCGCCGACTGCTACGAGTAATTTAACGTCTAATACTTGGAGCAGTATTCCCCGCGGGACATACAGTCTTCGGGTTTGGGCCGATATCAATAGCTCTGTATCGGAGTCAAACGAACTTGATAATGGAAATTGGATGGTGGGGAGCATCTGTGTGGAGGGAAAGCCTGATCTGCCAACATCCTACTCTCCCTCAACCGGCGCAACCGGTGTTTCTACGACCCCAACCCTTTCTTGGACCTTTAATTCGTTCAACAACACTTGCGCTGGTGCCATGGGGTACCGGGTTGATTTTGGAACTACAAATCCTCCCCCCGCAGGTACGAGTATTATCTATACGGGTCAGGCCACGGGCACGCACAATCCCGGAACTCTTCTAAACGGTACTACTTATTACTGGAGTGTAGTAAAATGCAATGACTGGTCTTGCAGGTTTGGACCTGTTTTAAGCTTTACTACAGTAGCAGGCCCAACTCCAACCCCAGCCCCCTTCGACTATTCCCTCTCCAACTTAGGGAATGTAACCGTTGCTACAGGATCTAACAGTGTTGTAAATACCATCACAGAAACCCTGCTCTCCGGCACTACTCAAACAGTTACTCTCTCTGTATCCGGTGTTCCCTCGGGAGCGACTTCCTCTCTTGGCGGCGCCAGCTGTCCTCCGACCTGTTCCCGCAATCTCTCTGTAAACACCGGTACCGCCGCTCCAGGCACCTATCTAATCACAGTTACCGGAAGCCCACTTTCAAAAACCACTTCGTTTAACCTTACCATCACCACAGGTCCAACTCCTACTCCAACCACAGGCCCAACTCCAACCCCAACTCCAGCTCCCCCAACACCCACTTCATCTACTTCAATTCCTCCCCCAGCCACGAATGCAACCTGCCCGGTCGGAGAAGTTTTTGGCAATCCTCTATCTCTTGGAGGAGCAGGAAACACAGCGCCGGTAATTGAGAACGTTGGCGATCAATTGATCATAGCTATTCAAGGTGCCGACAATGCTGTGTATATCAGAGAAAGAACAGCTGGCGGTACCTTTGTAGATCCAGGAGGTTGGTACTCAATTGGCGGAATCATCTTGGGGCGACCTAAACTAGCCTTTGATTCTGGAACCCTTTACCTCTATGTGCCAGGAAGCGATGGATTTATTTACAAGAACGCTTATGTAAGCGAAAGAAATTGGGGAGGTTTCGTATATACCGGTATATCCAATAGCAACCTCGGTTCCACTGGTCCTTCGGCGGTTAGTACTCCCTCGGTAGGCACTTTTAGAGTCAGCGGGACCAGTCCGATTTTGGAAAACTGTGTCGCAGCCCCAACTCCAACTCCAGCACCATCTACAATTTCGGGAAATGTTTTTGTAGATAATGGGGCTGGTGGCGGAACGGCTAATAATGGAGTTAAAGACGGGACAGAAGCAAGTTACACAGCTAGTACTCTGACTATAACAAGAACTGGCGGAAGCACAACTACCAGCACAGGCAATTACTCATTTACAAACTTATTATCGGGAACTTATGACATAACCCTTACTGTGCCTCCAAGTTATGTTATATCTCCCGGAAACTCAGTTAGTGTTTCAAGAACTGTTCCTCCAAACACAACTGCCAATTTCGGTATCATTGTAGCTCCAACTTATAGCATTTCGGGGAATGTTTTTGTGGATGATGGGGTTGGTGGCGGAACGCCAAAAGATGGAATCAAAAATGGAACAGAGGGAAATTATACTAGTGGCACATCAACTATACAGGTAAGAAGCGGAGGATGTTCGGGAACACTTATTGGAAGTTCTTCACCGGCAAACGGAGCGTATAGCGTGGACAGTATAACAGCCGGAACTTATTCAGTATGTTATACCACTCTTCCATCAGGATATCAAATGATAAACCCAACTACCGGTCCTCCACCGTTTTTCAGTGTGAGCGTGGTGAGTTCAAATGTTCCTAATGTAAATTTTGCCATTGCGCCTGTCGGGCCATGGATACAATCAACGGGGGCAGATATAAGATTTGATGATGGATTTAATTATTATCTTCCAGCACCGGGCGGAAGTTGTGTACCAGTTAATTCGTATGCTTCAGTTATTGGAGGTGGAGGAATTCCCGGAATCATATTTACAGGAGACCGCAATGCAATTTTTGGTCAAGGATCAGCATCATTCAAAAACTGGGTCGTAGGCGGAACAAGTTATCCGGAGGTCTTTACTCCCGCAAAGGGAAATGTAATACGAACTTCGTATAATTATATAAATGCGCAAATAAAACAGGCAGGATTAACACCCGTTGATATTACAGCATGGTGCGGGATAACAAATAATTGTGTTTTGGGGGCTGGTTTTCCTCATGGACTTTATATCGCCAATGGAGATTTGACTTTTTCGGGTCCGGGAACTCCAAAATCATATACTTTTCCTACACCTCCTACGGGTGGTAATTATGTAATTCTTGTAAACGGCAATCTTACAATTAATACCCAGATTCACGTACCAACAACTTCTACTGTAACATTTATTGTCTCTGGTGATATTATTGTTGCCTCAACTGTTGGGAACACTACGGGAGACTTTACAACAACAACACCACAAATAGAAGGTTTTTATAGTACCGACGGGAGTTTTATTACAGGAACCGGCAGTCTTCGATTAAATATTGCAGGATCTATAATAGTAAATGCCGGATTAACAGGAGGAACTTTTCAGCTCCAGAGAGACTTGGTCGCAGGCAACGCAAACTGTCCTGCATTTTCAATACAGGAAAGACCCGATTTTATATTAAACGCTCCGGATCTTATAAAATATCAAAATACAATCTATCAGGAACTAGCACCCTAGTACCACCAACGGCGGTACATTTATAATTTACGATTTATGATTTATGATTTCGGGTAAAAAAATGGTAAATAGTCAATAATAAATAATCAATCTTGCATTCTAGTGCAAGTAGTTTATTTCCTCCTCAAGTTCTATCCCGTATTTATCTTTTATAATCTTTTTTATTTCCGAAATTAATTTTTGCACATCCTCTGATGCTGCGCGGCCCAAATTGACAATAAAATTAGGATGCTTTTGCGATACCATTGCTTCCCCTACCCGTTTTCCTTTTAAACCTGCCAGCGCTAAAAGTTTTGCGGTCGGCAGAATTGGAAAAGGATCATCTTTTATTGAATCTTTTAATTGTTCTAGTAGTTTTTGAGGAACTTTTTCTATTGAAATGTTCTTAAAAATACTTCCTATGTTTGGGTACTCAAGAGGATGGCGGTTTTTTCTATATTCGATTTTTTCATTTATTTCTTTTTCGATGTTGTCTCTATTTCCCTTTGTTAATTTCAAGACTGCTGAAACAATAACTTCTGTCTCTTCCCCACTTTGACTCCCTGCCTCTCTGACTCTTTTTCGCTTTGACTCTTTTTCGCTTTGACTCTTAAACACGCTTGATCTATATCCAAAATGACACTCTTCTTTACTCCTCGTTTTAATCTCAAAATTCCCTTCTCTGTTGGCAATATTAGCAATGCTAACAATTTGAACAATTGCGTCTTTTATTTCTCCTCTAAATGCTCCTGCATTCCCCCGAACTGCCCCGCCCAAAGTCCCCGGAAGTCCGCCTGCCCATTCAAGACCGGACAGGGAGTTTTGAACACAAAAATTGAGCAAATCATCCATCAATACTCCTGCTCCAATCCTGACTCTGACTCTCTGACTCTCTGACTCTCTGACTCTTTTACTCTTTGACTCTCTTTCTCTCTGACTCTTAATATCTTTTATCTTATTGTGAATAACAAGTCCATCAAATCCTTTATCGCTTATTAGGACATTAGTTCCTGCCCCGAGAATAAAAACCCCCCCAGCCTCGTCACCTGAAAGGTGAAACAGCTTCGCTACATTTTTCTCAGGTTTTATTTTAAAGTCCCACCGCCTCAGAACTTCTATCAATTCTTCCTTTGAAGAAACTTCAGCAAAAAATTTAGCAGGACCGCCAATCTTATAATTACTGAAATTTTTTAAAGAAACGTCTTTTTGGATAGAAACCATTCTTATATTATATAAAAACTTGAGGATTTAGGCTATTTTACTAACACTTCTATAGCTTTTTCAAGCTGAGAATCGCGAGTTTGGTCTTTTGAATCAAGCGATACCAATATGTCCGGAGCTAGTCCTTTTCCGTTTACCCATATTCCGTTTGGTGTTAGCCATTTTGCAATTGTTACATGAAAACCTGCTCCGCTGCCCAAATCTTCTGACTGCTGTATGGTTCCTTTTCCAAAAGATGTTTCTCCTATGAGTTTTGCTTTTCCATTGTCTTTTAGGGCACCTGAAACAATTTCGGAGGCAGAAGCGCTTCCTTTATTTATTAAAATCACAATCGGTGTATTTATGAAAAGTCCTCTTCTTGAAACCCTAAGAGTTGATCTTTCTCCCCCCCCAGTCTCTTGTATTACAACAGGCGTTCCCTCTTTTAAAAACTCCGATGCTATAAAGACAGCGTCTGTTAAATATCCTCCCGGATTATTTCTAAGATCCAAAACTATACCTTTAAAAGCTGGGTTACCTTGAACTTCCAGATTAAGTTTGTTAACCAAAGAAAGCCAGTCTTTATTTGTGCTGTCTCCAAACTGAGAAAGCTTAAGATAAATAATTTCATCGTTTTCCGCAGCTTTAAGTATCGAGGTTAACTTAATTTTTTCAACATCCGCAATCTTTTTTATAAAACCGTCTATGCTTTTTACTACAATTACATCTCTTGTAATTTTTACATCCTGCGGATTTTTTGAATCTTTATGAAGAATCGAAAGCGTAACGGTAGTTCCCTTAGGACCTCTTATTTTTGAGACTGTTTGAGAAAGTGTCCAGCCTTCGGTTGATGCGCCATCTACTTTTAATATGAAATCCCCTGCTTTTATCCCCGCCTTTTGTGCCGGACTATCGGAAAGAGGTGAAATGATAATAATTTTTTTATCCTTTATTCCAAGCTCTGCACCGATTCCCTGAAATTGTCCTGCCAGTCCTTGCTTAAAGTCATTATTTGATACAGGAGGAAGATAAATTGTATACGGATCTCCGATACTCTCAACCAGTCCCGATATCGCACCATTTAACATTTTTGCTGGATCCAATTTAGATTTATCATAGTAATTATTTTCGAGACTCTGCCATACTGCCCAAAAGTTGGAAAAATCCAGGGAAGACAAGGAAGGCGGAGGTTCTTTGCTTGTTATTGACAAAACGGGTTTATAATTTTTAAGATCCAGAGAGATTTTATTAACTCCAAAATAGTATCCTCCGAAGAAGGCTACTAGGATAAGAATTATAAATTGAAATCCTTTTACTCTATCTTTCATATGGTTCGACTACGTTTACACTGAGCACAGTCGAAGTGCTCACAATTACAATGGGATAATTAAGCATTTTTCCGTATCGGCGTAAATTTTTTTACCATTGTATTTTACAAGTTTTTCAAAGTTTTCTTCATTTATTATAAAAATAGGTGTATTTATGTTTTTTTTCCGCAAATCCTCAAATTCTTCGTCTGAAATATTTTGTGATATTATTCCTGCGGCGCCAATGCCAAATGCCTTTGAAATTGCCTCTCTCTGAAAAAACTTTCCCAAAATTATCTTTCCTTTAATTTTTCCGTTAATATCCGAGGGGTCAACTTCATCTTTTCCTAGTAGAATTATCTCTGCCGAAATAATTCCATTGCCCGAGATCTTATCTGCTAAAATTGCATCCTTATCGGTTTTTATTGCAATTTTTTTATTATCGCATAATTCAACGACGCCATCAACGGGTGAAAATATGTCCTCTTCCTCATCTTCTCGCCTCGCTGAGTCGAAGCGGGCCTGTCTTGCCCGAACATAAAGAATCCCTAAGTCTTCATCTATTTTAATAACTGTTCCGTAGACTTTACTTCTAATTCCGTTGCCTCCCATGCCAAATGTGCCTTTTTTAGCCGCTATCAGTCCGCCTTTTTCAACTCTGTCCCCAGGTCTTTTTAAAATAAATTTTACGGCTTCTCCGGGTTTAATATCCAGTGTTTCTGCAACATTAATTTCTATGTCTGTTGCTCTCCCTTTTTTTGTTGCAATGACCTGCCCCGAGACTACACTATCACCCGTTTTAACCTTTGGGATAAAATCATTTAGGGGTATGGACAGCAAACTCATTAAATCGTTCTTGGTTCTTAGTTATTAGTTATTAGTTTTATTTCTATATTTCCCGAGCGATAAACGGCAAAATAGCCAGATGTCTTGCCTGTTTTATATTTTTTGAGAGTTCTCTCTGATGCTTGGCACAATTTCCGCAGCGAGATCTTGGAATTATTTTATTGCGCTCGGTTATAAATCTATTAAGAACCTGTATGTCTTTAAAAGACGGTTCCTTTTTTTCCTTACAGAAAGAGCAGGATTCTTTTGTTTTTAGTTTACGAATTTTTATTCTTTTTTTTGCCATAAAACTAGTTGCTAGTTACTAGTGGCTAGTTGCTAGTTGCTAGACTGAGATACAATTCTAACAATTTCTCTGGGGTTTGACAACTGGCTAAATTTTCGTCAATGGTAAATGGTAAATGGTAAATTTTTAGAATGGGATATCGTCGGGGACGATTTCTTCATCCGAAGGTTTGTCGGGCTCTTGAGAAGCTTTAATTTCTTGTTTATCCTGAGCTTGCTTGTCCTGAGCCTGTCGAATGGGCCGAATGGACTTGTCCGTAACACTTTTGCTCTTTGACTCTTTGTCTTTCTCTTTTGGTTTTTCTTTTCTCGATTTCTTATTTTCTCCGCCTTTTACTTCCCCTTCCGACTCCTCTTCCACTTTTACTTCCTCAGATCTTCGACTGTCTAGCAAAATCATATCGGAAATAACTATCTCGGTTGTGTTTCTTTGAGTACCATCTTGTGCATTCCACGACCTTGTAACAAGTCTTCCCTCAACATAAACTTTTCTGCCCTTTACCAAAAACTGGCTGCAAATTTCTGCCAATTTATTCCACGCTACAATTCTATGAAACTCCGCTTCATCTTTTTTCTCGCCGGTGTCTGTTGTCCAGTTTCTGTTTGTCGCAATACTAAAAGAGCAAACAGCAGTTCCGTTTGGAGTATATCTTAACTCCGGATCGCGTGTTAAATTACCGATAAGTTGTGCTCTGTTTAAACTCTTAGCCATAATTCAATATTTACTATTTATTATTTACAATTGACTATTTTCCGTAAAATGATAAATCGTCACTATTCAATAGTCAAGGCATTTATTGCCGAAGCAATAAATGCCTTAGTATATTATCGTTTGTAATAAGTTTCTTTTCAAAATCTTTTGGGAGTTCTCCCTTTAATTCAAAAATCCAATCAAGATAATATCCTGCAATTTCTTTTTTTATAGAATAGGCAAGAGGTTTTTGCCCCCATTGCTCATCTTTAACAATCTTAAAATCCGGCAGAAAACCTTTGATAGTTTCTAAAAGTTTGTTTCTGTTTGCCTCCGAAAGCGAGGTTTTAAGCACTAAAACCAATTCGTAAACCCGCATAGTTCATAAATCCTACCATATTTAAAAATAAAAAAGCAAGCCCGAAAATCGGAACCAACTGCAAGAAACAAGCTCAAAATTAACAATCTATGAGAATTATCTCCCGATTGTAATAACTATATCTCTTGTTTCTTCATCGAAAAGATCCGCAGAAACACTTGCAATTTTATAAGATGCGATGCTAAGATCTCTTTTTAAAAGATGGAGGAAATCCGCAAAATTTTTCTTTGACCTTATAAAAATGTCTTCGCCGTCAAAACTTGAAATACTGCCGATACCATCGATACTGTATCCGAAGTCTTTTAGTATGTCTCTCATCTGATTGGCAGAACCGGTAATACCGGAACCGTTGTGAATATAAATTTGAGGAACGTTTCTGTTTACCTGTGTTATTTTGTCAAAACCGGGAGTAAGATTATCTATGGAAAAGCTTTTACTGTTCTCATCTGCTTTATAAATTTGAAGAAACGGGACGATAAAGGATGACGAGGCATTAAGTAAAGACGTGTAGTCAATATGCCTTTCTCTCCCGCTTCCAACATCCATTACAACGAATCCGTTCTCGTCATATCCGTTTATCACAATTGTATGTTCTCCTTTTATAATCTGTACCTTGCCATATGAAAGTTCTTCGTCTATCTTCTCCCCGTATCCAATTTTAATCCATGCCATCACCAAATTCCCGGAATAAATTGTTTTCTTAATAGCAGACACCGTTGAATTATTTATATAAATTGGTTTTGCAGATAGCCCAAAATCCTCGAAAATATCGATAAAAGGCGGAGCATGAATGCCATAATAATCTTCTCCTCCAAATTTTTGATTTAGATTTTTAAAAATATCATCTAAGCTTATACTTTCTTTCCCCATGCGTATTCCTATGTTGGGATTTTTAGATATCGGAGCTTTACTTATTAATATCTTTTCGGCATTTTCTTCATTTGAAACTGCAAAAATTGAATCATTTGTAAAATGATAAATAATGCTTGATGCAGCAGCAAATTCACAGCTTAAGTTAAAGAATTGTTTACGAAGAGGGATAGGTATCTGAAAGTTTTGCGGTAATACTTCTTCAACTTCTTTTTCGCTCTTAGTCTCTGAATATACGCTGTCTTCGTTGGTCGCAGCGGGTACGCTTTGAGCAGAAGCAATAAGTGCCACTGCGGGTCTAAACTGTTCGGGAGAATTAATCTTTCCAGGCTTTAAGACCCATATCCAGAAAAACGTATAAATAACAACTAGAGTAAATCTTAGGATTATTAATTTTAAATTCAAGATTTAAAACCTAACCCTGCCTTAATAAACTATAACATACCAAACCATATCAATGCAAAAAAACTGTGCACCTCGAAGGGGAGGGTGAAACAACTTCGCTAAAAGACAAAAAGTAAGCTTGAACAGGCAAGAGTCTAATTTGTTGATAAATCTTATAGGATAAGATATAATTTAAGCCTTATGACAGAAATACACGATAGAGTTTTGCCTTTTCCGAGAACAGAAGAAACTCAGCTAAAACCTGAGAGCGTCCTTAAAAAGAGTTATGAATCAGTAGTTGTGATTCCCTATTCCTCTAATCTCTTTGAAAGAGGATCTAAAAAGGGCACGTCTCATCTTTCGCTCTTTTCCGCTCTTGCGACGGTGGCGGCCGCAGAATTATACAAAGCCGGATCAATTGATAACATTCTTTTATGCGGTGAGTCCACATTTGGAATTTACCAAAAATCAACTATGGAGCTGATGGTTAGAAAACTTTTAGAGCTTGGCATTCCAATGGAATCTATAAGAGTAGCAGATGCAAAAAAACTAAATAACACAGCTTTTCAGATTGAGGCGCTTGCAGCCCGCCAAAAAAAGTACGGAGTACAAAAACCATATCTTCTGGTTGACTGGAAATTCCATGATAAACGAGTAAGGACACATGCCCAAGCATATGGATTAAATGCTGATACGGTAAGCGTTGAAGATACTCTTTCCCATTTCTTTCCTAATTTCAATGTCGGAAAGTATCGAGACGTTCTTGAAGCATTTGTAAAACGTGAGCAAGCCCCTCTCCGTATTCTCTCTGTAGACAGCAAAGGGAGAATACCCAAACTGATTGCAAAAGTTCGCGGAGCAAGTGTTAACGACGTAGTAGTAGTTTTGGATGGAGCGGGAAATAGAACGCTGAAGCTTCTTGATACAACGGGTAAAAATAGGATGCAGGAAGTAAATTCCTAAATTAACTTCCGATTTTAAATTCTATCACATCCCCGTCTTTTACAACATAATCTCTTCCCTCAAATCTTGTTTTACCGTTTAGGCGGGCGCCTTTCCAACCATTGCTTGAAACAAAATCGTCAAATGACACTACTTCTGCTTTTATAAATTTTTTAGAAAAATCCGTGTGGATTACGCCGGCCGCGTCAACCGCGCTTGTCCCCTTTTTGATAGTCCAAGCTCTTACCTCTTTTTCTCCCGCCGTTAAGAATGAAATTAATCCGAGCATCTCGTATCCTTTTTCTATAATATTCTCAAGTCCCGATTTTCTAAGTCCTAAAGATTTTAAATATTCTTTTTGCTCCTCTTCAGGCAAACCCGCAAGTTCCGACTCAATTTTTGCCGAAATTACAATCAATTTTTGCGCTTCTACGCCTAAGAGTTTTGAATATTCATTAATTATGTTTTTTATCGACTCGGGGTTATACTGGTTTTCCGAAACATTCAAAACTACAAGCTCTGGTTTTTTCGAAATTTCTCCTCCTTTTTCCAAATCCGCAAGTTCAAGTTCTGTTCTTACGACTTTATAGTCATTTTGAGGATCAACGCTTCCCTCTTTTATAACATTTATATCTTCGAAAACTCTAACAACATGGGCAATTGCAATTACTTCGCGGATATGCGACAAAAATTTATTGCCTAAACCGGCACCTTCCGATGCTCCCTTAACAAGACCTGCAATGTCAACAAAGCTAACAATAGCTGGTTTTATCGGAGGATGGACGTCCATTTTTTCTTCTTCTTTGGTTATTTGTGCAAGTTTTTCCAGACGATCATCCGGAACAGGAACTATGCCGATATTTGGCTCAATTGTTGCAAAGGGATAATTGGCAACAAACGCCTGCTGTTTTTTCAAAAGCGCGTTAAAAAGCGTGCTCTTCCCAACATTCGGTAAACCTACTATCCCTACCGATAAGTTCATTAGAAGATTATAGCAAAATAATTCCTAAACTATTTGAGGTATTTGTTGAAAAATTCAACTGAATTTTGCATAGCCTGATTGAAGGTATTGCCGATGAAATTATGTCCTCCGGATGAATACTCGTTTAGCTCATGAATAATATCGGTCTCGTCAAGCAGCGAATTAAGGTTTCTACTATATCGGACATCTACTACATTATCATCCAATGTATGGTTTATTTGTATTGCACCTTTAATATCGCCTAAATAATTTGTCATCGGAACTTGCTTCCAGAAGCTGCTATTTGGGTCAAACTGCCCATATTTTTCAAAAAGTTCATTTCTTTTTCTTCGGCTTGGCGAGTCTTCGCTAGGTGGCTGGTAACTTGAGTCTTGAATTCTGAATTGGCTAAAATCCTCATATGTGTAAACTGCACCAGCAAAAATGACTACAGCAGGAATATCAGGACTTGCCGCAAGAGCCCTTGAGACCACATTTCCCGCCATGCTATGTCCCCAGAGTCCTATTTTTTGAGGATTTACAAAATTAGAATTTCGAAGAGCAGATCTTGCATTTAAAACATCTATAATATAATCTGACGAATAATACCCTCCCCCGGGTTCCCCTTCTGAGGTGCCATGTCCTCGAAGATCAATTTTAAAAACTACAAATCCTTCTTGGGCAAGATAGTCCACGTAGGTTGAATAATTTTCCAAAGTTCTGTAATTCTGCTGAGGAATATATCCGTGCACAAAAACAATCGCGGGCCATCCATCGACAGGCCTATTTTTTTTGGGGACGGTTAAATATCCATTAACCTTGGACCCATCCGAATCATAATTAGTTAGATAACCGAAGTAAGTTGTAGTTTCTGTTGCTTGATTTAATTTTCCAAGTGAGCTTTCATAGGAACGTGAGCGCAGATATGGAATTGTCATTTCCCGAAACGGAAAAGGTGTTGGGGAAATTTCAACGTTTGACTTTTTTCCCAAACTAAAACCTGACGGAGCTCTTTGTTTGTTTTTATAAACAGAGAAATAGAATACTCCAGAAACAAATGAGCTTACAACAATGAGCACGCCAAGAAGTGGTAAAAATTTCTTTGTCTTATTTATTTTTTCCGGAACAAACTTTTCCGAAGAACCAACAATTGGTTTTTCCATTTTAAATATCTTCTATATAGAATCTTATTTCTTCTTTATCAGGCATAAGAAGATTGTAAAGATATTCTATATCCAAATCACTATGACGAACGCATCCTGAACTTCCAGAATCTTCTTTTGATAACTTGGAATTATATCCGTTGACCCCGTGCAATCCAAAATATCCGGGCAAGATCCAGTCGCACTGACCGTTACACTCAAGATATGGAACTGGACCATAAGGCCATTCATCGCTTGTTGGAATGTTTAAAGTTAAAAAATATGGAGCGGTTTCCGGATTATCTACTGATGATTCCTTTTTGGTAATTAGCCAGTAATCCTTGCCTAGAAGTTTTGGCAAAGGAGTGGGACTTGAAGTACTTCCTGACTTTACTTGAAAAGTTCTAATCAAACGGCTATTATTAGGGTCACCCGAAACCCCATAATACAAAAGCTCTCTCCCTGACTTTCGGTGAAGGATGAGCCAATGGGATTTTTTGGGAGATATATTTTCTTGCGCTTTTGGATTTTCTTTTGACATGGAGAGCAAGAAAATAACAGGAACCAAAAGAATCAAAACTAAAATCAATTTTATTTTAATCATATGAAGTATTTTAACAAAAAAGACATCTCTGCCAAAATAATAGGTACAATTTTAATATTAGCTGCCTCTGGTGTAGTGGGCGTATCGTGGTATTTTATTTCAGGAAATAAGCAGATAGAAATTCCTGAGGAAACGGTAATTTCCAGCCCGACTCCTACCGTCACGCCGATTCTCCCACATAAAATTTTAGCAACTGATTACCACGTATTTCAGACATTTAATAACTGCGGTCCGGCTGCATTGTCAATGGCTTTAAGATTTTACAAAGTTATTGTAAGCCAACAGGAATTAGGTCAGGCATTAAGACCTTATCAGGTTCCGGGTGGAGATAATGATGATAAATCAGTAACCTTGCAGGAGCTGGCAGAAAAAAGCAAAGAATATGGATTTATCCCTTATCACCGGCCGATGGGAAATCCGGATTTGGTAAAACAATTTATCGCAAACGATATGCCTGTAATATCCCGCACATGGACAAAGTCCAATGAAGATGTAGGCCACTATAGAGTCGTTAAGGGATACGATGAAGCTGCGGGAATTTTTATTCAGGACGATTCCCTGCAGAACAAAAATTTGCAATATACATATAAAGACTTTAATGAAATCTGGAAAAAATTCAATTTCGAATATTTAGTTTTGGTTCCAAAGGAAAAAAGGGAAATTGCCGAACAGATTCTTGAAGAAAATAAAGATGAGAAATTTGCCTGGCAAAGTGCGGTAGAAAACTCACTGCAGGAACTATCAAATAATCCAGATGATATTTATGCCAGATTTAATCTCTCAGTCGCATACTACAATACTGGTGAGTTTCAGAAATCTATTGAACAGTTTGAAAAAATAGAAAACCTCCTCCCTTTTCGAACTCTTTGGTACCAAATAGAACCTATTAAGGCTTACTTTGAATTGGGAAATTATGACCGGGTTTTCCAAATAACTGATAGGGTTTTAAGCTTCCACAATAGAGCTTTTAGCGAGCTTTATATTTTAAGAGGGAAAATTTACCAAAGGCAGGGAAAAATTCAAGAAGCACGTTCTGAATTTGAGAAAGCAGTTTTATATAATTCAAATCTCAAAGAAGCCCGGGATTTATTAAGCTCTATCTAGTTGGAGTTTATTCTTATAACTTTATCATCTTCTCTTATTCTGCAAATTCGTTTTTGAAGATGGCGTTGAAATCCAACAAGTTTTTTTAAGAAAAGGGATTTCAACCTTAAGTAGCGTCTCTTTTCAAATCGGTCGGAATTATCAAGAATTCATTTGGGAGAAAAGTACACTATAGCTTTTGAGGATTAACCCGTATTATTTTATCATCACCACTATTAACATTTCCTCTTCCGTCTTTATTGCTTGTTGTAATATAAAGCATATTGTCCGGGCCCACAACCACATCCCGGATCCTGCCAAACTGATTTTTAAAATGTGTTTTTGTCTTTATTACCCGACCGTTTTTAACAGCCACTTCATATAACGCTTGGCCACGCAAACCCACAAAAAACACTGCTTCATTTAGATAGGCTGCACCACCCGGTGCCCATGTGTCAGAGCCGCTATGAATAATTGGAACAACAAACCCGTCTTTTTGCTCATCTCCTTTAACCTCAGGCCACCCATAGTTTTTGCCAATTTCAATGACGTTTAGTTCATCAGTATTGGTCGATCCATGTTCTGTTTCCCACAAAAATCCCGCACTGTCCCAAGTAATACCTTGTGGATTCCGATGCCCATATGAATAAACCAAATTCCCAAAAGGATTTCCCGGTGCAGGCTTTCCATCTGGCGTGACACGAAGAATTTTACCTGCTGTTGAATTTTTATTTTGCGCAAGTGATGGCTCCTGCGCATCGCCCGTTGCGACATACAATAACTTATCAGGACCGAATTTTATTCTTCCCCCATCATGAAATAAAGCGCCGGGGATCTTATCAACTATAATTTTTTCAAAATTTAATTTTCCTCCATCAAACACATATCGCGAAACCCTGTTTAGCGACCCGTTCCCTTGATTCGCGTAAGTGTAGTATAAATAAACAAAGCGGTTTTTTTCAAACTCCGGATGAATTGTTATTCCGTGAAGACCTCCCTCTCCTAAAATTCTTCTAACAACATCTATTTCAAGGATTGGTGTTGGGTTAAGATTGCCGTTTTTATCGATTATTCTTACCCTTCCCGGCCGTTCTGTTACAAGCATTCTGTTGTCGGGCCCGCCTTGCGACGAGGCAGGTAAAAACGCGATTGCCCATGGAACTTCCAGATTTTGAGCAATAACTGTAGTTACGGGTATATCGGTTGGTGTCTGAGTGCTAGCACTTGGAGTTTGGATTGGAGCAACAGTTGGCGTAATTTGTAATGCTTTTTGTTTGGATTGCCGTATTAGGAAAAGACTGACTGCTCCGAGAACAACAATGATAAACATTGCCACAGGAATAATAATTTGATTTTTTCCAAATTTCTCATTGCTCTTTTTCAAAACATCGTTTGAAGAATCACTTAGTTTTTCGTCCATATATTGAATTTACTGCCCATTTTGCCTGTTTTTTGCTAGATTACTTAAGGTATCTATCAAAAAACTCTACGGATCTTTGAGCAGCTATACCAAAATTTGAAGTCATATTATGATCATCACCCGAATATGTATATAGCTCAACTGTTTTCCCGGCCTCCCGCATTTGTTTTTCCAAAGTTTGTGAAAACTCTACGGGAACTGAGGTATCAGCAGTTCCGTGATGAAGCTGAATTGGCCCTGAAATATCTTTTAAGAATGAGTTAGCGGAAAGACTGTTCCAGAAAGTTGGATTTTGTGCTGGTTCTCCAAACTGCGTTGATAAAGTTTGTCTCCAACTTCCTCCCCTCGTCGATGTTCCCGTTGTAGAGGGGGTTCCGGATGATACCCCTCTTCTTCTCCATCTTTCAAAAAGATCCTGATATGAAGCTACAACCCCCGCCCAGATAACACCTGCTTTTATATCTTTGTTTACAACCATTACCCTAAGAGCAATAAATCCTCCCATTGAATGTCCCCACATGCCAATTTTTTGAGCATTAACTCCAGGATATTTTTTCAGGGAAGATAGCGCGTTTAAAACATCTATGGTATAAGCATTTGAACCATATGCTCCAGATGGAGTGCCTTGTGAGTCTCCATGCCCTCTATAGTCAGGACGAAGAAGTATATATCCGTTTCTTGAGAATACATCTGTATATGCAATATATCTTTCAGTTGTCCTATATTGAGTTGGAGGAATATATCCATGGTTAAAAACAATTGCAGGGAATCCCTTTTCCGGCGGTGTACCATTTGGTACAGTAAGCAGGGAAAAAATCTTAAGACCCTCTGAAAGATACGAAACAATATACCGCTGATTGTTACTGCCCGGCGCAAGAGTTTCTTCAACTACCAAATCGCTGCCCGGATAACTTCCTTTTCTTAAAGACTCTATTGAAAGATTAAAGGGTTCTGCTTCTCCTTCTCCTCCCATATTATTGGCAAAATCTGTTTGGGGAGAAATATTTAATTTTGGAATTTCTTTATACTTGGAATATACGAAAACCGAGGAGATTAATATAAAAATTAAAGCTAAAAATATTACTTTACTTTTTAACATTTGACAATTATAACACAAAGAATTTTTGATCAGTAACTATGATAAAATGCAAATCATGACCGAAGATCTAAAAAGAAAACATTGGCTTCCCGAAGGAATAGAGGTTGAGGACGTTAACGCGGGTAGTATAATTGGAAATATTCCGAATGACGGCGACGATCCTTTTGTTTTCGCTTTAATGATTGGTTCTGAAATAAGGTTTGGGGACGCTGTTATAGACTTGCAAGACCCTACCTTTAGAACAGAAACTTATCTCCCGCCTATTACTTTTCGCTCAGAATTTGGAGGATCACACTTGCCATGTATTGCCGAAGAATTAAACGTTTTATTCAGGGCGTTTGAAAGCCATGGAGGAAAAATTCCATCATGGTACAAAAGAAAAAATCATAAGGACGACAAGTTTCCAAACCATCTTGTTGCAACTTTGGAGAAAGGCAAAACTCCTGAAGATTCCAGATATATTATTAGAGACCTGCAAGATGATGACGAGGAGGATGGTAAACTGAGCAAATTTTTGGATATAGAAATTACAAAAGACGGAAATGCAATAGTTACTCAGAAATTTTTTCTGCATGGACGCAAACCGGATGAAAAACCAACATCTCAAAGACAAATGATTTTCAAAACTGCAAAAAATGGGGGTAAATTCCCTATAATGGCAGAAGTTTTCACCAGAATAGCAGAAAGAATTGCAAAAGCGAAAGACGGGAAAGTCTAATTATGCCGCTTTGGGAAGTTCAAGCTTGCCTCGCTTTGCATAAACATTAAGACGATTGTATTCCACAAGCTCATCCGGCGCTAGACCGAAGTCAATTAATTTTTTACCTAGTGAGCGGAATCTTTCTGCTAATGCTTGCGGATTTCTTAATTCTTCAGCTTCTGCTTCAATGTGAGCTTGGTATACCGCATTTTTTGCCCTTAACTGCTCTTCTGATAAACTCTCCGCAAACAATCCAAAACTTGCCATTTGGCTCAGCTCTTCACGTTCTATTGTTTCTTCGGTGCTTAAATTACCGTCCATCTGTTTTTGCCCCAACTCTCTATATCTTACCGCATGTCCTGTGTATATATCTCTCAATGATCTTTCTGGTGCGGGCGCTACTTCTGCCGTGACTTGAGGCTTGGAGACTGGTTGTGAGAAAGGAATTATGGGTGGCGCTTGAGGAGAAGACTCAGCAGCTGAACCCGCCACCGATCCGGGCGTTGGAATACCGGTAGGTTCCGGAGCTATCTCATCAAATATCATTTTATCTCCTCAATACTATTATTAATAGTAAGGTACCGCTTGTCAAGCTCCTAACTTTCTGTTGTCTCTTTTTTGTATAATTAATTTATGAAAGTTTCGGTTATCGCGCATCCTAATTCAAAAAAGCCGAGAGTTGAAAAAGATCTTTTGGAAAATTTGCATGTTTATGTTGCGCAGCCGCCACTTGAAGGAAAGGCCAACAGGGCAATTATTGAAGCGCTTTCGAAACACTTTAATGTGAAGAAAAATTCGATAAGACTTTTATCCGGAGAAAAATCCAAGAACAAACTTTTTGAAATTATAGAAGACTAATCCGAACTTTTAAATCAATTTTATTTACTGGGAGAAGGTTGAGGCGTCCTGATCGTTTTGACTAAGATCTGCGCCGACTGTATCCGGATTCGCTTTGTCTAGTTCTCCAAGAGTATTTGCAACATCCTGTTGATTTGTAATAGGCGTTTGCGATACCCCCTCCTCGCTTGGCATTGGTGTTATAATTTGCTGCGCCTGTGGTGTTGGAACGGGGTTAGCGGATTTATTCAGCATTCCCGAAAATATCATAGCCAAAAGTATTATTACAATAACCAAAACTGCTCCTACAATTAACAACTTTAATTTACTAGTTTTCTTCGCAGGCGGAGAACTAGTCGGAGATGCAGAAGGAGCCGGGGTTTCCATTGGACGATTTGCGCCCTGATCGGCTCCGGTCGGAACATTTGTTTGTGTATTATTAATTTTATTATTTTCCTGATTATCCATATTTATATAACGATTACGGAGTAACGCTTGGTACAACGCTTGGTACAACGCTTGGCTGGACCGCTGATCCAGTTGCATTCCCTTCCCCAGTTCCTCTTATTGATGCAACTACAACAATTAAATTCCTTACAGATCTTTTATAAGTTTTAAGTCCTGCAATAACTGCGTGCATATCTTCTTTAAATTGATCCAATTGCCCCTTAGGATCATCGCCATCGCATTTAAAATTTGTTACATCTGCCTGAACGGCTGCCAAAAGAGGGGCTAGGGCGTTTTTATTTGTCTGTATATCCAGAACCAGAGCATCGTAATTAGGCAATGTCTTACCCTGAGGAACTAATTTTGTCAAATAATAATTTTGAATTCTTGTTGCTATTGAATCAAATACTGCAGCTAATCGGTTGGCATGCTGGACCATCTTATTTGAACGATTGGTAATTACCTTTTCCCGAACCTGACATACACGTAGTTTTGCTTCTTCAAGACGAATCTTGCCAAACGGAGGCGTACCCGAAGGCTTATTGGATAAAGTTCCTCCTAATGAAGCAAGTTTTCCCAAACCTGTCGTGTTAACCTGTTTTTTTAACAAACCCGGCGCAGTATTTTGACCTGAAGGAGGATTATTAACCGCATAAACCTGAGAAACAAAAACAATCAATATAACTGTAGAAGCTATAATAGATATTGAAAAGATTTGATTGGGGATTTTTTTCATTCTTCAAACCATAATACTAAATATCTCAATATGTTGTCAAGAGACACATCAGCTAATTTTTTTTATAGTCATTGATCCACCGTCATTATCTTGAATATCATAACCTAATTTTTTAATTCTGTGCCTAACTTGATCTGCTAAATGGTACCTCTTCTTTTTTCGAAGCTCTTCCCTTTCTTCAATCAACTCCGCAATTTTCTGAGGAATTGGCTCTTCCTCCTTTTTTATGTAATCTTTTGCGTTTTCTAAATCAAGTCCTAAGATTTTATCGAATTTAAAAAGGCTCTCTGCGCGCGCCGACGTTGGATAATCAGATTTAACCAATTCCCAAACAATTCCTAAAGCCTTTGGAATATTTAAATCGTCATTTATCGCCTCTAAAAATCTTTCTTCATATTCTGCACAGCCGATTTTTGGAGCATCGTATTGTGAAACAATTTCTCTTAAATGATTTAAGGCAGTTTGCGCAGCCTCTAAAGCCTTAAAGGTAAAATTCATTTTTGATTTATAGTGAATAGTTAAAGTCAGATACCTAAAAGCCAAGGGGTCAAATTTTTTCTTTTCAATATCGGAAACCGTATAAACATTTCCTTTGGAACGGGACATTTTTTCCTCCGAAACTAAAAGATAACCGCCATGAACCCAATAATTTGCAAATTTTCTGCCTGTTGCAGCCTCGCTTTGCGCAATTTCATCCTCATGATGAGGAAAAATAAGATCTTCGCCGCCCGTATGGATATCGAAGGTATCTCCCAAGTATTTAATACTCATAGCAGAACACTCTATATGCCAGCCCGGAAATCCTACTCCCCAAGGACTATCCCATTTTATAAGCCTGTCTCTCCCCGCCTTTTTCCACAGCGCAAAATCTATGCTGTCTTTTTTATCTGTTTCCAAAGATACCCTAACGGCTTTTAACAAATTATCCATTTTCGAAAGAGTATTTCCCGAAAGCTTCCCATAATTTTTAAACTTTTTAACATTAAAGTAAACAGTTCCATCAACCTCATAAGCAAAGCCCTTCTTAACAAGGACTTTGATAATTTCGATCATCTCCGCAACGTTTTCTGTGGCTTTTGGGTACACAGTTGCAGGCAAAATATTTAATTTTTTTTCGTCACCAAGATAAAGTTTTGTAAAATGCTCTGCTATCTCCTGAGGAGTTTTTCCTTCCCTGAGGGCCTCTTCTATTATCGGATCTATTTGTTTAACTTGTGGTGAGCCTGCCGAACCATGATCTGTACCGGTATTTCGCATATGCCCTACATCGGTTATGTTTTTAATGTGGACAACTCTATGTCCCCTATACATTAAAACCCGTCTTAGAATGTCGGCTCCAATGTATGTTCTAAAGTTGCCGATATGAACTTCTCTATAAACCGTAGGACCGCAGGTATAGATACCGACTTTCTGAGAATCAATCGGCTTGAAATCTTCAATTTTGCGCGTTAGCGTATTGTAAATCTTTAACATTTTAGAATTGAAAGAGGCACAAAATTTTCGCTGTTCGCATTTCGAGCACCTTAATTTATAATAATACAATGCGAGCTGCGGAACAAGAAAATTTTAGTGCCGATTGGAATATTATCCACTTGCGCCGGGAAATTTTTCTACTCTTTGTTGAGTCTTTTGAACAAGAGGCGGCGGTTCTTTCTTCTTTTTTTCCGCAAGTTCAATCATTTCCCCTTGCTTCTCTTTCTCAACTTTCTCAGCCGGCCTCTCCTCTTCTTTAGATTTAGAAGGATTAACTAACGGATCGTAATAAACTTCTTTATGAAGTTGTTGCCGAAGTTCTTCAAGTTTTTTCTTTTTTTCTAAACCCTGCGGGGTATTATCTTCCGGCTGTTGGGAATTCTGATTCGTTGATTTATTTGACGGCCTATCTGTATTTTTATCGCTTTGCGCGTATAAAGATTTCACAATATCTTGGGCATCTTCACCCTGCCTACCGGCAGGCAGGTTTTGACCTGTTATTTGGAAAACCGTCGCTTTTCCCGTATCGGAGACTGCATTAGTCACAATTTTTGCCCCTCGTTTTGTTCCCGACACTCCGGTTTCCAAAGCATCTTCTAAATTTAGTATTCCTCCTTTACTCATAAACCTGCCGTCCTTCCATAGCCCTTTGAAGAGTTACCTCATCTGCATATTCTAAATCTGCTCCAACCGGCAATCCCCTGCCAATCCTCGTTACTGTTAATTGTCCCGCTGGTAGTTTCCAGTCGGGATCCCGTATTTGCGGTGATTGATTGTTAATTGTTGATTGTTCGCGAAGTTTCTTCGCGATGTACATCGCCGTTGCCTCCCCTTCCATTGTGGGATTGGTTGCTAAAATTATTTCTTTTACAGATGGTCTACCGGAGCCATTGGATGAATCCTTGATTCTTTCCAAAAGTTGTTTGATATAGATTTCATCAGGCCCGATATTATTTAAGGGGTCAATTCTACCATGAAGAACATGATAGATTCCATTATATTTTCCGCTTTTTTCCAAAGACAAAACATCTAAGGGGCTTTCAACAACGCAAATTGTTGAGTTGTCTCTTTTTTCGTCTGAGCAAATATAACATGGATCGGATTCACCAACTATAAAACAAATTGAGCATAAAACTGTATCTTTTTTTAGATTTTGGATTGATTGAGAAAACTTATCTAATTCACCTTGTGGAACATGTAAGAGATAAAAAGTTAATCTTTGAGCGGTCTTAGGGCCGATCCCCGGCAGTCTCTCGAAAGATTCAATTAAATTCTGTATTGCCTTTGGAATTCTCATACTTTGAGTTCTTTGGCTATCATTTTAGAAACCGAGAGAATTTCAAGCTTACCAAAACGCTTCTCTTCCGGAACATCGATGGTGTCCGTTACGAAAATCCCAGATGCCTTGGAATTTTGAAGTACATTTTTATAATCATTTGAAAAAACCGGATGGGTTGCAAAAACAACACTTTCCCCTATTCCTTGTTTTATTAGAAGATCTACTGCGGCATCTATTGTTCTTCCTGTTGAAATCATGTCATCAACAATAATAGCTCTTTTGGCTGTTCTTTTAAAGTCCGGCAAATTGGTATCTATCTTATTTGACTCAATATTTCCGGTTATTAAATCTCTGTCTTTAACTATTGATATAAAAGGCATATTTGAAAGCATCTCCGATAATATTTTGATTCTTCTTATACCTCCCATGTCCGGAGAAACAAGAATAGTATCTCCCGGTCGCGGAGAGTGACCAATGATTTCTTTTATTTTTTCCGCAAAAAGGGAGAGTGCGGACAAATGGACAATGGGAATTTTGAAAAGCTCCGGGATTTTAATCGAATGAAGATCAAAAGTTATTAATTTATTCATTCCAACCGATTCTAAAGTTTCTATAATAACTTCCAAAGATACCGCTTCACCGTCTCGAAAAACATGATCCTGTCTTTGATATCCAAGATACGGAACAACTGCCGTTACCGATTTTGCTCCGCTCCTTTTTAACGCGTCTACAATAAAAAATAGCTCCATGTAAGAAGTGTCAGGATTTGGAGAAGTTGATTGAACAACTACTGTATCTTCATCTACCACCTTATCGCTAACCCGAACCCTTCTTTCTCCATCTGGAAAAATAAAAATTTCAAGAGGCGATAAGTTTGTATTTAACTGCCTTGCTACCTTTTCTGCCAAAGGCTTATTAGAGGAACCTGAAAAAACCTTCATCACCTAATTGTACTATGAACTCCTACCTTTTTCTAGGTCTCCCTTTTCTTATCGGCACGCTCTCAGCTTTCAACCGACTAGAGATAGTAGTATAATGGCAACCCATAAGACTCGCTATTTCTTTCTTTGTATTTCCTTCTATGGTATATAATCTTATTACCTCGTTTACATCAATATCGTCACGTGGTCCGCTCTCTATCTGTCTTTTGCCTTCTTCTAGTCTTCTAAGTCTTCTTAATGCTTTGACCTCTTTTTGTCTTACTCTTTCTCTTGTTATTCCGCCCATATCATACCCTATGCCCATAAGAGCCTTCGGCTCTCCTTCTGCCGGATAACGCTGCTCAAGAACTTTTTGCATACCGGTAGGTAATTTATCAATAAGTCCTTTTACCCTTGCTTCTCTTACAAGTTCTCTTAATTCTTCTTTAACTCGCGGTTTGTTGCGTGGGGACTTCGATCTAAGTTTAGGAATATTTAAGCTATTTCTTACTCTTCTAAGACGGTACTTACTAAGCAATATTCCACTTTTTTTAAGAGATTCCGAAAGCCTTATTAAAGATCCTTCTTTTTGATATTCTCTTTCAAAATTTACCCTTTGCTCTTCCTCGGTTTCTCCAAATATTCTTTTTGCCATATTTAACCTTTTTTGAGATCGCTTCAGAGCTCCATCTCTTCTTCTATTCTCGATTCCAGAACTATTCGAATTAGAAACTATAGTGAAATCTGGGGTTGGGGAAATTTCTCCAATAGAATTATCTGGCGAGACATTAGAGGCGCTGTCGCTTAAAATTGATAGAGTCGATTCTTGAATAGGTTGATTGATTCTTTGGTCAACTCTCTGATCACCTGTTCTCGATGGATCTTTTTCGAAATTTTGCATAAAAATGCCCTATAAATAGCTCATAGTATTATAATAGAAACAGGATTAAGAGTCAACCCCAATTATATCGGTTAACGGATTTTGAAGAATTATTGGCCGCCGCCCAAAAGGCCCTGCAGTCCGCCGCCCATTTGCGAAAGTTTTTTAGCAGCAACCTCCTGAGATTTTTTAATTGCCTCATTTACTGCATCTTTAATATCGTTATCGGACTTGTCGTTAGTATTTAGCTCTTTAATTTTTTGATCTCCAGTTATAACAATGTCAACACCGTTTTTTGAAATATTCACTTCTTCTCCTTGCAATTCTCTTTGGATTTGCATAGCTTGATCTCTCATTTTTTTAATATCTTTAATCTGCTGAAACGGATTCATAAAATATCACCCCCTAAGATTTTAACACAACCGAAACCGAAGTTTTACTTCGGACAATTTCTTTTAAAGCATCTTCGATTATCCCACGACTTTTCCCATCTTCAAGTTTTTCTTTATGAAATTTAAATTTTGCTTCAATTACAAGTTTTTTTCCATCATAACTTTTTAAACTGCATCCCCGCAATACTCCGGCAATCGAATGATTTTGTGATTTTACTTTATCAATAAGTTGAACAAGAATATCTTGGCGCGGGGAGCTTGCAAAATTTTCGCTGGTCACTTTTGCGCCACTAGCGTTGCTTTTTGAAGAAGAGTTACCCGCGTTGTGAACACGAAAATTTTTGTGAGCGACCTCAGCGCCTTTCTTAGAATCTTGATCCGAATTTGGATTGCGAGCGTCATTTTCAATGTGTGGCAAAGGAGCTGCGCCTTCCGGATTAGAGGCATACTCTATAATTGCAATCTCCAAAGGCAGCTGGGGTAAAACAGAATATTTAAGCTTTAAATGAGCTTTTGTTAGCAAATCCATTAGCATTTTTATATCTTCCATACCTAAATCTACATCTGATTTTTCCTGCAAGACTCCAACCTTTATAAGCAGCAATTCGTGAAGTTTGCGCATAAGTGTTTCTATAAAGTATTTTATATCGACTCCTCCATCCGTAAGCTTTCGTATAAGAGATACTGCTTCTTTAACATTTTTACCTGAAATGAATTTAATCATTGCCTCTATCTGACTATCTATATTTGTTACTCGATAAATTTTTTCTACCATTTCTTTTGTAATTTTCTTATTTCCTGTTTCTGAGACAACTTCCTCTAAAATTTTTACACCGTCTCTAAAGCTTCCATCGGAAAATTCCGAAATTTTAAGAAGCGCTTCTTTATCTATAGAAATTTTCTCTTTTTTTGAAATTCGCAAGAATGACCGAACAAGTTCATCGGAAGTTGCCTTTTTGAAGGCTATATGAAAACAGCGGGATGCGATTGTCTGGGGCACTTTATGAGGCTCGGTTGTACAAAGTATAAAAATTACATGAGATGGCGGCTCTTCCAGAGTTTTAAGAAGCGCATTGAAGGCTTCTGTTGTTAACATATGAACCTCATCAATAATATAGACTTTCTTTAGAGCCTGAGCTGGGGAAAGTTTAATTTTTTCCCGAAGATCTCTTATTTCGTCTATTCCTCTGTTTGAGGCGCCGTCAATTTCTAAAATATCTATATTTGTTCCGTTTGTTATGGAAACGCACTGATGACATTTATTGCAGGGCTCCAGATCGCGGAGTTGAGAGTTGAGAGTTGAGAGTTGAGAGTTTTCTTTTTTAATTTTCAACTTTCCATTTTCCCTTCGGCCCCGCTCAGGGCGGGCAACTTTCAATTTTCTTTCACAGTTTACTGCCTTTGCAATAATTCGGGCAGCAGAAGTTTTACCAAGACCTTTGGGTCCGGTAAAAAGAAGTGCATGGAAAGAAGAAGGCCTTGAAAGAATAGAAATTAATTTATCTCTAACATCTTTACTATCCAGCTCTTCTATTGTTTGAGGTCTGTACTTGCGGTAAAAAACCATATGTCGTTTTGCTCCAAATTCCAAATTCCAATATCCAAATCCTAAATATTTTGAATTTAATTATTTATATATTTGAATTTATTTGTGATTTAAGATTTATGATTTATGAATTTAAATGGTAAATGGTCAATAGTAAATTGTCAATTGCCGACTACTCATGGTTTATGCCAAGTAGGTGCATTATTCCGTGCTCTACGAGCTGATCAATCTTATCATCTACTAAAACATCCTCGGCCGACGCCTCTCTTATAACTTGCGGGTAAGCTATAACAACATCGCCTAAAAAAAGCGAATCGGAGGGATTTTTGACCGGCTCTCCTTCGGCTTGGGAAAACGAAAGAACATTTCTTGTTTTATCTTCTCCCTTATATTTCTTACTAAGCTCCCGCATTTTTCGGTCTCCTACAATTGCAATACAAACCTCAACTTTTCCGGCGACTTCCTGTTTTTTTAACAGATTGTCTACCAAAGATCTAATACGCTTTCTGCTAACCTTGTACCTGCTTTCCACAAAAATTGAAACTTGGACTTCTTCCATATTAAACCCATGTTTTTTTCATTCGTCTTGCTTCTTCTTGTTTTTGTTTTTTGGCAAGCGATGGCTTAAGATAAAATTCTCTTCTTTTTGCCTCTTGAATTATTCCTCCGGCAATTACTTTTCTTGAGAATTTTCGAATTAAAGCCTCATCAGATTCTCCCGGTTGTTTTTTAACAAACACCATATAAAAACACCCCCTTCACAATTATTTTCCATTTATAATTTACCAATTACCATCTTCTTAACTCTTATCTAGATTTACTGAGGAACAAAATTTTCGCTGTTCGCATTTCGAGCTCATTGGTAAAAATTTTGAATAATGCGAGCTGCGGAACAAGAAAATTTTCGTTCCGAGGCAATCTACACCCTTATTCTACTCCATTGAAACCTTTTTTCCAAGAGGACCGATTAGATGAAAATGAAGATGATCTATAATTTGCGCGCCTCCGCCATTTATAACAACTCTGTATCCTTTATCTTCCAGTTTTTGATCTTTTACTATTTTTTGAATAACATCCTTTACTTTCTTTAAGACATATGAGTCTTTAAAATCCATAAAATCTTTTGTATGCTTTTTTGGCATAACTAAAATATGGACTTGCGCAATTGGATTTATGTCGGAGAAAGCCATCACATCTTTATCTTCGTAGGAAAATTCTGTAGGAATTTCGTGCATTGCAATTTTACAAAAAATACAATTAGACATAGATTGTTATTAAGGAAGGCACAGAATTTTCGCTGTTCGCATTTCGAGCTCCTTTATTCATAAAATAATGCGAGTTGCGGAACAAGAAAATTTTCGTGCCGACCGATAAAAACTCAAATTTTCTCAAGGACTTTTATTATACTATCTAATGATAGTTTTGTAGGCCTCATTTTTGGATTTTTTACCGAACCGTTTAAGAGCATTTTCTTTCCTATATGCAGAAACCAGGTTGCATCCGGATCTATTTTCTTAAGCTTTTCATAAACTAAAGTTAAATCTATGTCTCCATTTTCCATCTTGCTCTGAGCCGGCCGAACGGGTTTCAATTTTCCATTTTCAATTTGTGAAGGTTTTGCCTTTATTCTTACATATCCCTTTCTAGGGTCTTTGCGGACAACAATTACATACCCCATCTTTTGAGAAAGTTTTATAACTGTATCGTTAATTGTTTCAAATCCTATTCCGCGGCCAAATCGCGTTTTAAATTTTTTTCCTTTTTCCGCAATTTCCCGCTCTGCCCAGATTCTGTTTTCAAACTCGTGCAAAACCGCATCAAGGCATTGCACTACAAAATCTACATAATATGTGTCCTGATCGGGTTTTTGAATTTTAAGACCGTCTAAAATTCCTATTAAAGAAAACCCATGATAATCTGCGGTTGAGTCTTTCCAAAAAACTTCTTTGAAATGATCAACATCCACAACCACTTTAACCATTCTCCCAAGCGCTTCAAGTTTTTCTTTGTTAATTGTTAATTGTTTATTGTTAATTGTTCGCTTGATGAAATCAAGCGTCAAGCTTGCCCCGCAGACATTTGTATCGGGAGTTTGGTGATGATCCAATGGCCCAAGCCCCGTATCAACATGAATAATTTCATCATCTCCCATTTTCTCTATCGCATTGCGCGGGATTTTTCCGTTCAAACTTTCTCCCGCAGGAACAAATCGGACGACCGCATCTTCCCATCCCGGCAAAAATCTTTTTAACAGCCATACGGAAGTTATTGCATCCAAATCCGGAGAACTATGTGTAACAATATATCTCATACTTTTAAATTTTGCTCGCCTCGCTATTAAGCGGGACTTTTGCTTTGGTACAAGTATACATTTTTTTTATTCTTAAAAAAAGGTGCTTGACCCCGATTTAACCCTTCGGCTTCGCTCAGGGCAAGTCGGGGTTGACAAAAATAAAAAAATAAATCACTATATAATTAGAATATGAATCCTAAGGCTGCCAACCTAGATCCAAATCTTAAAGAAGCCTACAACAGAGTCATGGGAACCGCCATTCCCCAACCTACTGTCTCAAACCCGGCTCAAACGCCAACCGCCGATACATCAAAATCTCAAACTCAAATAGTTACGGCTAAGAACAGAGGAAAGCTTTCTCCGATACTTATTGTTTTGGCAGTCGTTTTGTTTCTTATAATTTATACGATTATCTGGGCAATGATTTTTAAACTAAAGATTCCTTTTCTACCCTTTTAACTGCCTCCGAAAGAGCGACTACCTCTGCTTTTTGTTTATTCCTCTGCTTCCATTCGATTTTTTCATCTGGGGTTTTTTCGGATACCACTAAACGAATAGGAATGCCAATAAGATCTGCGTCTGCAAATTTTTGACCTGCCGAGACATCTTCTCTGTCATCATAAAGAACATCGACTCCCGCTTTCTGCAGTTTCTCATAAACCTCATTCGCCCTGTTAATTGTTAATTGTGAATTGTTAACTGTTAGCAAGTGCGCCCTAAACGGTGCAACTTGCTCTGGCCAAACAATTCCTTTTTTGTCGTTACAAACTTCTACAATAGTTCCCATCACCCTTGATATTCCTATTCCATAACAGCCCATAACCGCGTATTTTTCTTTTCCATTTTTATCTTTAAAAGTAAGCCCAAATGCTTTAGAAAATTTGTCTTTTAGGAGGAAAATATTCCCTACCTCAATCGTCTTGACGCGTTTAAGCGGTCCATGACCTAAATCGCACTCTTTGCCCTCCTTAACTTTGGCTATTTCTGCATTCTGCGAAAAATCTCCTCCGGGACAATAAATAATTTCATCTTCTCCGCTTTCACAGACCACTTGATATTCATGCGAGAAATCCGAAAAGGTTCCGCCGGATGCAACAGTTTCGATAGCCGAAAGTCCTAATCGTAAAAAAGTTTTTTTGTAAATTTTTTTCATAAGCGTATAATATTTCATCAAATCCTCTTCGCTCTCATGAAATGAATATAAATCTTTCATTAAAAATTCTCTTCCCCGCAGTAATCCTGCCTTAGATCTTGCTTCGTCGCGAAATTTATTTTGAATTTGATAAAGCTTGAGTGGCAGATCTCTATATGAATTAACAAAGTTGTTAACCAAAGGAACCAAAACTTCTTCATGCGTTGGGCCCAGTGCATATTCAAGGTCATATCTGCTTTTAATTTTAAAAAGCGCATCGAAAGAATTCCATCTTCCGGTTTTTTCCCAACTTTCTTTTCTTTGAAGGGAAACCAGTAAAAGCTCCTGACCTCCGGAATTATTCATTTCTTCTCTTATAATATTTGAGATTTTATTTAAGACTCTGAGCCCTAAGGGCAAAAAATTATAAACTCCTGCAGCTTCTTTCCTTATAAATCCGGCCTGAATTAACAATTTTGCATTTACCGCAAGTTCATCTTTTGGGGCTTCCTTGATAGTTTTTCCGAATAATTTCGAATACTTCATAACCTGTCCTGAGTTAATCGAAGGATAATTTGAGTATAGCATATTTATTTTTTTTGTAATATAATTTCGTTTTGTTATGTTTGAAAGAGAGCAAAATTTAACGCTAGAACAATCAACAGATGGTCGAGTTAACGCAGTTAGACTAAATCCGATATTCTTTAGTTGATCTGTTTTTCGTGAAATAGTTAGGTACCAGATATTTTCCGAAAATCCAAGAGAAATTGTAATAATGGCAAGAGGCAAAAGTTTATATATTTCTCCAAATACCTTGAAAGATACAAGAAGTCACTTTAAAGAAGAAGGGCGTGATTTTTTAAATTACGTAGCAAATAGAATGATTAGGGCCCACAGAGTTATTATACAAATTCCCCGCACAGCCGAAAAACTTTAAATTACTAATTTCTTCTTAACTCGTGTCCGCCGAAGGCATTTCGAAGATCGGAGATCATTTATTTTATGATAAAATTAAGATATATCAGGCATGGATCTATATTATGGATAATCTATTCTCCGTTTGGCTTGTTCCTCAAAGAAAAGAAGAAAAAGAACTAAATAAGATTGTCAAAAATTTAGCCAAAAAATATAATTCTCCAATTTTTATTCCACATTTAACTCTCCTGGGAAATGCGATGATAAGTTTTGAGGCCTTGAAATCAATCGTAGATGAGGTTTTTGAAGACAAAAAACCTTTAACTATTAAAAAAACGAAGCTTAATCAAAGCGAACAGTTCTTCAAAACAGTCTTTATAGAATTCGAGCTAAGTGATATCTTAAAAAACTTTTTTATTGCGTTGAGTAAAAAGACCGATAAAAGTAGTGTTGAGAATTTCAAGCCTCATATAAGTCTTATTTACAAATTGATGCCCGAGAGTGAAAAAATTAGAATAATAAAAAGTCTTGACATAAAAAATAATTTTATAGTTGATAGTGCTTATATAGTTGCTCCCAAAAAAGGAGACGCGGATTTCTTGAATGTAGAAGGATGGAGAGTCTTATATAAAAAGAGCCTTAATTCTTAAATCATAACTCTGATTTCTGTGTTAAAATAAAATAATGGAAGATATATATAAGCAGGCGTTAAAGCTCCATAAAAAAAATAAAGGGAAAATAAAAATTGAACCTGTCATCCCTATCAGAAACAAGCATGATCTTTCTCTGCTGTACACCCCAGGGGTGGCAGAGGCAAGCAGACAAATAGCAAGTGATAAAAAAAAGTCTTACGATTTAACGTGGAGAGGAAGGGTAATCGCAATTATTTCAGATGGGTCGGCGGTCTTGGGACTCGGAAATATTGGTCCTGAGGCAGCATTACCCGTCATGGAAGGGAAAGCACTTCTTTTAAAGCAGTTTGCAGGCGTTGACGGAGTTCCTATTGTTGTAAATACACAAAATGTTTCTGAAATAATTCAGTTTGTCAAAAATATTACACCTTCATTTGCTGGAATAAATTTAGAAGATATAGCAGCCCCTGCGTGTTTTCAGATAGAAGAAGCGCTGCAGGATATTGGCATACCTGTATTTCACGATGATCAGCATGGAACCGCAATCGTAGTTGCAGCGGCATTAAAAAACGCTGCAAAGGTCGTTAATAAACCATATAATTCGCTTCGGGTTGTAGTGCTTGGCGCGGGCGCGGCCGGACTTGCAACAACCAGAATGCTCTTGGGACTTAATTGCTCAGCCGATACTTGTGAGATTATCCCCGGACATTCAAGAGTAAAAGATGTTATCGTCGTTGATAAAAACGGAGCATTATACTCCGGACGCGAAAACCAAAACATCTATAAACAAGCTGTATCTGGAATTTCAAATAGAGAGAGGCTAAGTGGACCATTATCAGATGGCATAAAAGGCGTTGATGCTATTATTGGTGTTTCGGGTCCAAATCTTTTAACCCGCGAAATGATAAAAAGTATGGCAAAAGACGCAATTGTTTTTGCAATGGCAAATCCGATTCCCGAAATTATGCCCAGTGAGGCGCTAAAATCAGGAGCAGCTATTGTTGCAAGCGGGAGAAGTGATTTTCCAAACCAGATTAATAACGCATTAGCTTTTCCGGGCATTTTTCTGGCTGTAATAAAAGGAAGGCTTACGAAAATCACTCAGGAAATGAAAGATGCGGCATCCAACACGCTTGCGGATTTAGTAAAAAACCCGACGCCTACCAATATCATTCCTGATATATTTTACCCAAAACTTGCACAATATCTTGCCAAATCAATACTCCAGGCTAAAGCCAATACATAATATGGACGACTCAAATATTTACCAAAAAGCAAGGGAAAATTTATTGGAGATCGGAAAAAAATATAATCTTTCACAAGATAGATTAGAAGAATTTTTGATACCCGACAGAATTTTAGAAGTTAAGCTTCCCTTAAATTTAGGAGAAGAAACTGTTGTTTTTAAAGGCTACAGAAGTCAGCATAACAATAAGCTGGGTCCGTATAAAGGCGGCCTAAGATTTCATCCCAGGGTTAACAAAGATGAAATAATAGCTCTTTCTTTATGGATGAGCTTAAAGGCGGCAGTCGTAGGAATTCCGTTTGGAGGAGGAAAAGGCGGAATTGCTGTTGACCCCAAGGTATTAACCCAAAAACAGCTGGAAGAACTTTCAAGAGAATATGTAAGAAAGGTTTTTGATATCTTAGGATCCTATAAAGATATCCCTGCCCCGGACATAAACACTAATCCTGTAATTATTGACTGGATGATTGATGAATATGTAAAAATAGCCACAAAAAATAAAAGTCCGTTTACAAAAAATGAGCTTTATGCAACTTTTACCGGCAAGAAAATTTATGGGTTGGACGGCAGGAGAGAAGCAACTGGTTTTGGCGGCGTAGTAATCTTAGAAAAGATCGCCGAAAAATTAAATTTAAATCCAAAGACACAACAAATTGCAATTATGGGATTCGGGAATGTCGGCTATCATTTCGCAGATTTTGCGAGTAAAGCCGGATTTAAGGTTATTGCGGTTTCTGATTCAAAGGGCGGAATTGTCAAAAACGGCAAGGGAGAATTTATTCCTTTGGACATCCCTCTTGTTAATGAATGTAAAATGGAAAAAGGAAGTTTGGCAGGATGTTATTGCGCTGGAGGAGTTTGTGATACAAGAGGAGGACAATTGATAACAAATGAAGACCTTCTGGAACTTCCTGTAGACATTTTGATTCCTGCGGCACTGGAAGATGTAATTAACGAAAACAATATGCAAAACATTAAAGCTAAAATCATTATTGAAATGGCAAACGGTCCTATTTCGCCTAAGGCTTATCACTATTTGATCAAAAAGGGCGTAATTATTGTTCCCGATATTCTTGCAAATTCAGGAGGAATAATAGCATCTTATATTGAATGGGAGAATAATCTTAAAAATAAAAAATCTAAAAAGGAAGCTACACTAAATAAAATAGAAGAAACAATGAAAAAAGCATTTGAAGATGTTTGGAAAGAAAGCAAATCGAAAAAAACAAATTTAGTAGAAGCGTCTTATCTTTTAGCGTTGGGAAAATTAATTAAATAATTAATTGTTTTACCAACTTGTATGTATTTCCGTGTTTCAGAAGTCCCATGTACGATACAAATGATTCTGATGCATGTTTTCGTTTTAATTTTTTAAACATTCTGCGTTTCGTAGACGTTCTTAATACTCTATGATAAGAAAAGTGTGTCCATCCGAGAAAATCAACGCCCGATGATAATGTTTTTATATAAACCTTATCGGAATTAAGAGAAAGTTTTAATCCTTTTTCTAAATATCTTGATATTTGCGGAATAAGGTTAATTAAATAATTTTTATCCATATGCAAAATTACGAAGTCATCGGCGTAGCGAACAAAATATCTAACCTTTAATTCTCTTTTAATAAATTGGTCAAGTTCATTCATATAAACATTAATAAAAAGTTGGCTTGTGACATTACCCAAGGGAAGACCAACGCCTAAATTACCTTCTGTATGAAAACTGTCAATTACATTTTCCAAAAGCCACATAATGTTTTGGTCTTTGATATATCTTTCCAAAATACTTTTTAGAACTTCGTGATTGATTCTTGCAAAAAACTTTCTTACGTCGCACTTTAAAATCCAGACTGTTTTGGTATTATTTTTCGATACTTTTCTTGCCAACTCTCTGAAGCGGTTTATAGTTCTATGTGTTCCTTTATCAATCCGGCAGGAATAAGAATCATAGACGAATTTCTTGTCGAAATATGGATATAAAATTCGATAAATTGCATGATGGACGATCCTATCCCTAACTTTTGCTTTATGAATATCGCGTGGTTTTGGATCATTAATTTTGAAAGCAAAATATGGTCCGTGCTCATATTTTCTATCAGCTAATTCTTTATGAAGCTTAAGAATATTATCTATGAATCGTATTGAAAATTCAGAGACGTCTCTTCGTTTTCTTTTGCCTCTTAAAAATTCCCGCCAGGAGATAAGCAGATTTTCTAAAGAAATGATATCATTATATTTGATATGGTGCGCTCTTCTACTCCCTCTCTCGAAAACGCTTCGATCCTCTCCCGAATCAAAGAGGGGTATTTGATATGGCTTAATATTCTTCCGCATATTCCAAAAGACTCACGCTATACGATCGGCACAAGAATTGAAAACATATTTCTTGATCTTTTAGAGCTTTCATACACAACGTATTTTAACCAAAAGGAAGAGAAGTCGCATAATTTATCCGCCTGTATCTCAAAACTAGATGTTCTTAAGTTTTTTGTTTCTATAATGTGGGAAGCAAGACTTATTTCCAATAAGCAATATGAAGATATTGCAAAAAGACTTGATGAAATTGGCAAAATGTTTTGGGGTTGGAAAAAAAACTTGGATGCCCCAGAAAATAAAAACCGCACCTTTTAAAAGCGCGGAAAAGACTTTCTTTCGAAGAGAGAAAACCAACTGATTCGTCGGATTCCACTGATTCGTAGGCCCAGCCCAATTGCCATTCAACCACGAACCATCATCATTGCGTTCCACGCTGAAGACATTCGGATTGCCGTTGCGGTCAGTAATGTGAAACATACCATCTATGCCACTGCTCTTTTAATCCGTCTGATGAGGGGAAGAAAATGAGCTGTATTTTATTTGTGATATTAAATCAACCAGTACGCTTCACCAAGTAAATCTTTTTTGAGACTATAAATATATCCTCTGCATGAAACCGTAATCGCACGCACTCTCAATATATTTATGCCGAAAAGGTCTTGAAAAGCCGTAGCCGTTCAATACAACCAATCTTGTAAGAGTATAGCAGAAAATTTTGAACCGAAAAAAAATCAACCCCGATTAAATCGGGATCAAAGTATCAAAGAGTCAAAGCTTAGAAATTCAAGAAATAAAGGGATTAAGTTTCAAATTACTTGCGAAGAGAGAAAACCAACTGAAGCGCCGGACGCCACTGACCCGCAGGCCCAGCCCAAGCGCCATCCAACCACGAACCAACATCACGGCGCCCCACGCTGAAGACAGCCGGATCGCCGCGGCGGCCAGCAATTTGCTTCATGCCAACATATAACCATTCATTCACTGGTTGATCCTTGTAGGCGAGGCGAAGATGCGGACCTACTTCTGTCGGACATAAATCCCAACCTAATTCATTTGCTTTTTCATAAATTTGGTCTGTAGTAGGCGTGCCAGTTATGCCCATGGCAGATACCGTAGTTCTTATCAAACTTATTGTTTGCTGATTTTTAAGCGTAGGCATTTTCTGCATGAGATCTTCTGCGTAATCACTAACTCTATGACCATTCGCGGTCAGGAGTTTGCTGAGTTCTTTTGGTTTTACTCCGCCAATAGTAAGATCTGGAAGACGAATTACTCCTTCGGGGAGTGAAAAAGTTTCCCTACCTCTTGCTCTTGCGACTTGTGCCCATGCAGAAATTCCCTGAGCAATATCCTTATCGCCCGAGGATTCAAACTGTCTAGCTAATTTTTCTAATTCTCTTGCTCCCATTAATAGCGGATATTATCATACTATGAGTTGCATGTCAATAGTATAAAGAAACTTTGCTAACTTATTGTTTTGGGAGAACTGGCTGGCCTGAGATAAAACGAATAATATCACTTAATGTTATTACTGCGATTAAGGCCAAGAGAAGTGCCATTCCTATGGCATGCGCGTAGCTTTCAAATTTTCTAGAAACTTTTCTGCCGGTTACTCCTTCTATTAAAATAAAGAACAATCTTCCCCCATCAAGTGCAGGAATCGGCAAAATATTCAAAATTGCAAGATTCAAAGATAAAAGCGAAACGAAAGATAAAACCGCCAAAGGCCCGACTGCAACAAACTGCCCGGTAAGTTGAGCTATTCCAACAGGACCCGCGACTCCCTTTGGAACCTGTGCATGAAGAATTAATTGAGAAACAACTCCTACAAGACCAGACAAAATTAACCAGGAATAATTTAGTGCCTGCGCAAGTCCTACAAATGGTGCCTGATAAAGCGGGTATTTTTTTGTAATAACGTCAGATGAGATTCCTACCCCAATAGGACCCTCACTGGATGGATAAGTTTTTCGCGGAATTATTTTAATATTCTCTTCGACTCTCTGACTCTTCGACTCTCTTGAAACTTTGAGCGTTATTTTTTCTCCCAGATGCCCCTTTGTTGCTGAAACTAGCTGGGAAGGGCTTGTAATTTTTTTACCATTGATGCTAACGATTTGGTCTCCTGTTTTGAGTCCGGCCTTTTGTGCCGGAGAACCTTTTACAATATCTGTTATAAAAACTTTATCTCCGGGAGTCTGCACGCCCGATATCCCAAAAAAATAAGTGAGTATCAAAACGGCCAAAAGAAAGTTCATCACAACTCCTGCCACTACAACCAATGCTCTCTGCCAAACAGGCCTTGAGAAGAATGCTCGATTAATGTCTTTGTGATTTGTAATTTGTAATTTTTGATTTGTGATTTTTCCGCTCCCAGCCTCATCTTCTCCGTAAAGTTTTACAAAACCTCCGATAGGCAAAAAGTTTATTGAATAAGTTGTTTCTCCCTTTTTAATTCCGAAAGCTCTCGGAGGCAAGCCAAATCCAAACTCTTCAACCTTTATCCCAAGTTTTTTGGCAACAAAAAAATGTCCCGCTTCGTGTATTAAAACGAGAACCGTTAATATTAAAAGAAAAACTAAAACTGTAATTATCATAAGATTTATGATTTATGATTTAAAATGGTAAATGTTAAATGGCAAATGGTAAATTGCAGATTTAAATCTGCAATAGTTCTTCTTCTTTCTTCTTCCCCATTCCCTCTATTTCTCCAATCAACTCATCTGTTAGTTTTTGAACTTCTTTTTCCGATCGATCCGCTTCATCTTCCGATATCGATTTATCGTTTTGCCCCTTTTTAATATCACTCATCGCCTCATGTCTTACTTGGCGCACCATAATTCTTCCGTTCTCAAGTTTTTGTTTCATTAGATGAATTAATTCTTGCCGTCTCTCCTCTGACAATCTTGGAATAGGAATTCTTATAAGCTGTCCGTCGATTACGGGATTTAGGCCAACATTTGCCTGCGCAATTCCTTTTTGAATTTCCCCAATTATTGAATTATCAAATGGCGCAACAACAAGTGTTTGGGGGTCGGAAGAGCCAATTGTGGCAAGCTCCATAACCCTGAGTCTTTGAGTTCCTCCATATGCATTTATAACTATATTTTCTACCAGAGACGGAGCTGCCCGTCCGGTTCTAACTGTTGAAAGATCCGTTCTTAAAACATCCAGAATCTTGTTCATCTTCTGTTGCGTTTCACTTAACAAATTCGAATCCATACTAATGCTTACTCCTAATTTTTTCGAATATATTTTGAATTTAGAATTCTTTTATATGTTAACCTATCTGATCTAAAATTTGCAAGTATTCCAAGCTGGATATTTTTCGAAGTTAAGTATGCGAGAACTTGTTTAAAGTCTTTTGGTTTTAAATTTTCAACAGTTTTAATTTCCAAAATTATCTTTTCTTCAATTAAAAAATCTAAAAAATACTTTCCAATTTTTACCTTATTAAACATCAAATTAACAAGAATCTCTTTTTTGTATCTGATTCCTTGCTCTTTCAGTCCTTCCCCTATTGCTCTCTGGTAATATTTCTCTTGATATCTATTTCCCAATTGATTGTGGACTGAAAAAAGGATACCCATTATCTTATAGGAGAGTTCGCTTTCAACAATTTCGGGCATACTCAAACTTATTCGGATTCATTCGTACTAACAATTCGTGTCAATTCGTATCTGGTGAATCTTTTCACCAGAATGTTTTCTCCCAGCTTTGAGATTGTCTGCTTTATAAGGTCCTGGATTTTTATTGATGAGTCTCTTATGTACTCCTGTTTTAAGAGTGAGTTAACATCCAAAGGTGCCATAGCGGCAACCTGCATCGCAATTTCATGAGCTAAATTTTTAAACTCGTTTGTCCGCGCAACAAAATCCGTTTCGCATAATAGCTCAACCATTGTTCCTACTTTTCCATTTTGATGAATGTAGCTTTCTATAATTCCCTGCGCGGTTTTTCTATCGGCTTTCTTTTCTGCTTTTTCTATGCCGTGTTTTTTTATCCACTCAAGAGCTTTTTTATAATCGTTACTCGTTTCTTCCAAAGCTTTTCTTAAATCCGCAATAGAAGCGGACGTTTCATCTCGAAGTTTTTTAAGAAGCTTAATATCGGCTTGCATAAAATTTAGAATTATGTTTTTTTCTTTGGTTTTTTCGTAGAAATTTTTTTCTTTGGCTTAATTGAAGATTCGGTCTTTTTTTTCTTTTCGCTTTGACTCTTTTCTACTTTGACTCTTTGACTCTCTGACTCTTTTGAGCTTTCACTCTTTGTTTCTTTATTTTTTCCTTCTATCCAAGCATCTATAATATAGCTTGTTATAAGCTTTATCGATCCTGTCGCATCATCGTTTGCAGGAATTGGGTAATCAACTGCCTCGGGATTTGCGTTAGTATCAACGACTGCAACTGTTGCAACTCCCATTTTCCCCGCTTCATCAATTGCTAATTCCTCAAGATGAGAATCTATTACAAAAACCGCATCGGGAATTTTTTTAAGATCTGCAATTCCTCCATATAAAGATGTTAGTTTTTGTCTTGTTTTTTCCCAAAGCCCAACCTCTTTTTTAGTATATTTTGATCTTTCTTCCTCGCTTGCGAGTTTTTCCGAAAGATCTTTTAATTTTTTAAAATTCTTAACAACTTCTGAGAAATTAGTAAGAGTTCCTCCGACCCATCGCTGCGTTACAGAAAAAATTTCGCTTTCTGTTTTACTTAAAGTCTGCTCTTTTGCGCGCTTAACTTCTTCTACTACAATTCCCTGCGCTTGTCTCTTGGTTCCCACAACAATCAAGCTGCCGTTTTTCGCAGCCAAGTTAAAAATGAATTTTCCTGCTTCTTCAAGACCTGTTTTGGTTTTAGCAAGATCAATAATATGAATATTGTCGCGGGCTTCAAAAATGTAGTCCCGGGCTTTTGGATTTCCCCTCGTTACCTGATGTCCAAAATGGCATCCTGCCTCAAGAAGTTCTTCAAGTGTAATTTCTCTCATAAATTAATCCTTTCTCGTCTTCAAAAATTTTGATGAAGGCGGGACTCCTCCATTCCGCTGTCCAGTCAGGATTATTTTCGGAATGTGTGTGCTTGCCCCGCTGTAACGGGGTGATTTTTGAATGATACTATAAATTAACTAAAAAAACAACAGTAAAAATCTGGGGCCCTTTTGCCCTCATTGATTTCGAGTTGACATTTTCATTTAATTGGATTTAAAATAACCCTCATACTATTCCTTTTTATGGCAAGCGTAGAAACACCAAGGGAAATTAGCATTGATAAATTATCTCCAAGAGAAATAATTGATCGTAATTTAAGAGTAGAACGCGAAGAGATAATAAGCATAGATGATGTTCTGACGGACGTCTCAATTGTTGACGAGTATCACGCTGAGAGGCTTGGTGAATCAATGTCCCAAGACAGAGGACAGTTGACCCCAATTTTGGTTCGTGCAAGACTAGAAGATAATGGGGGGGGAATTTTTTATGATGTTATGGACGGTTTTCATCGGGCAGAAGGCCGCAGGATGCAAGGTCAGAAAACGGTTAGGGCCACAGTTGTCTACGCGTGTTCGGATGCGGAGATGGTAGATTTGAGAATTTTGGCGGCCAGTTCCGTGCAATCCGTGCAATTTCCCAGACTTGCCTCATGGATAACGCAGGCTTGGAAACAAACAGAGTGGGCAAAAAAGGAAATAACTGTTGTTCAAGCCTTTGCCGTCGCTGTAAACGACTCAGATTCTTCCAGAACCAAGCTATTAAGCAGAGAAGATATTCCGCAAGTCAGAGATTGGGTTAGGGAAAAATGTCGACTATGGCAAAGGGGGTTAGCCCCCACATATGAGGTTTTACGCATTGTCGCTGACGCCGATCCAGAACTTGTGAAGCGCGTGAGGGCTTTACGTGGAGGTGTTAGAAATCGCAAAGGACAAGTAACCCCTGCGAGGTTGAAACCGGTAGTTCTCGCATTTCCTGGTGAAGAAAATTTTGACGCCCAAAATATCGTTATGGATCAAATAGTTGAAAGACGATTAACAGCCAGTGAAAGTGAGTGGTTTGTAAACCAGATTGCTAGCAAAATTTACTCCGGTAAGAAAATTGAGGACGTTGATTTTAGAGAAATCGCATCTAAAATACCTTCTTCTGGTACAAGAAGACCTCCTAAAAATATCGATGAGCCAGGGACAGAAGATTTATCAGCAATCGAGGAAGACGATGAATTCGAAGGCGGCGATCCGGAAGATAAGCAAAAAACTAAAAAGCCAAACAGTAGGCTCAGAACCGGTGCTGACAGAAATTTTGAATTTGCACCATTGCCTAATCCCGAAGATATTTTTGGCAAAGATCCGCCAATGCCAGAGAGTTCTATGTTTGATGAACCTTCAAATGATGAATTAAGGTATGCACCTGATGCGTCTATCTCCAATTCTGGTTTTGCTGGCTCTGGCATGACAAAAGGAGAAAAAGGTTTTGGTGTGCCAACACCAACAACTTCTGAAGAATCTCCTGATAAGTTGAGAGCAAAGATATTTAGTCTAAGGGAGGCCTTAAGGAATGCACACGAAAAGTTATTGGCCAAAAATGGTGACATAGACGATGATTGGTTTGAAACAGCACATTTTTTAACAGAAGAGGAAAGGAAAATAATGGAATTGTTTTTTAGGCAATTTTTAGATCTAGACACAGTAGCTTCAATAATGCATGAACCTCGCCTTCGTGTCATTCAGTTTGTGCAAAGTGCTTTTAGAAAAAGGTATTTAGAAGAAGAGTCTGCAAAAGCAGAACTTCCTGCTGATGGTAAAACTACAAAAAGCAAAAAGTCCGCGTCTGTAGCTTAGTTAAATTAATATCAAAACTCTTTGCTTAGATATCTCGCGTAATAGACGGTGACAAAATCATTAGTCTTAAACAAAATCGAATGAGAGTTTTTTTGGGTTAGGAATTAAAATACTTTTTTAAGGGATTGGGAATTTTTGGCAGAATTCTTTTATCTCTTCATTAATCTTAAGAAGTCTTTTATTTTCCTTTATTCTTCTCCTAAACTCTTTCCAAAAATAGCTTCTGCTTTCTCTTGTGGTGAGCTTGCCGAATCCATTTTCTTGTGATAGTTCATCTATAACGCTATTAATCCATTTGGCAATCTTTATCATTTCTTTCTCGCGCATTCCGCGGGTAGTTAGCGCCGGAGTTCCTAAGCGAATTCCCGATGGATAAAAAGGCGGCATCGGATCGTTTGGCACTGCGTTTTTATTAACGACTACTCCCGCAACTTCCAAAGCAAAAGCAGCCAGTGCGCCGTTTGCTTTTTTATTTGATAAATCGATTAAAAGAAGATGGTTGTCTGTTCCTCCGGAGACGAGACTAAACCCAAACCTTAAAAGTTCTTTTGAAAGCGCCTTTGCATTTTTGACGACTTGTTTTGAGTATTTTTTGAAATTTGGCTGATCCGCTTCCAAAAGAGCTACTGCAATTGCCGCAGTTTGATTATCATGCGGTCCGCCCTGTAACCCTGGAAATACTGCTTTGTCAATCTTATCTCCCAATTCCGGATCTCTTTTTAGCCCCTCACCAGTTACCATAATGATGGCTCCCCTTGGACCCCTAAGAGTCTTATGTGTCGTTGTCATAACAATATGAGCGTAAGAAACTGGTGAGGGGTGGACTTCTCCAACAATTAATCCCGCAATATGCGAAATATCTGCCAGTAAATACGCATCGATACTGTCTGCAATTTTTCCAAATCTTTTAAAATCTATAATTCGGGGATATGCAGTTGCTCCGCAAACAATTATTTTTGGTTTCTCGACCTGAGCCAATCTTTCAATCTCATCATAATCCAAAAGTCCCTTATCGTTTAATTGATAAGGAACTGTTTTAAAATATTTTCCGGAGATTGAAACCGGTGATCCGTGAGTTAAATGCCCTCCAAAAGAAAGCGTGAGTCCCATAATTTTATCTTCAAAAGGCTTAAGAAGAGCAAGATAAACCGCAGTATTTGCAGGAGATCCGGAATATGGCTGCACATTTACATGAGGGACGCCGAATATTTTTTTTGCCCGCTCCTGCGCCAAAATCTCAACACTATCTATTATTTTATTTCCCTGATAATATCTTTTTCGAGGGTATCCTTCGGAATATTTATTGGTTAAAACGCTTCCCAAAGCTTCCATTACAGCTTTTGAAGTATAATTCTCGGAGGGAATCATCTCTAAAACTTCCTCTTGTCTTTTCTCCTCATCTTCTATTAAATTAAAAATCTCTGGATCTGTCTGTTTTAAATTCTTCATTCTCCCCTCTCCAAATCTATAAATCTGAATTTATACTCCCCTTCGCTGCCTACTTCTTCATGAATGACTTTTCTAAACTGCGAATAATCCGGAAAATAAGTGTCTGCTCCGAAGTCGCCTTCTACCTTAGTTAGGTATAGTCTATCCACTATCCCATCCTCAATTGCTTCTCTGAAGATTTCTCCCCCGCCAAAAACGAAAATTTCGTCTTCCCCCGGACTTTGTTTGGCTTTTTCGATTCCCTCCTCAAGCGAAGATACGATTTGAACTTCCGGGGTAAAGAAACTTACCGAGGAAACCTTAGCCGGATCATGTGTCACAACAATACTTGTCCTATCCGGCAAGACTCTTCCGATTGATTCAAATGTTTTTCTTCCCATGACTAATGGATGGCCGCGGGTGAGTCTTCGCATTCTTTCAAAATCCGCCGAAAGCCGAAAAAGAAGATCATTATTCTTTCCTATTCCCCTCTTCTCATCCATTGCCGCAATTGCCGAAATCATACCTTCTTTCATTTTAATGTAAAAATCTTAATCCCGCCAGAGCTGCATTTTTAATATTTGGCAAAAGATTATAATTATTCATCTTATCGATATCTATCCACTCGGGTATTGATTCATCTGATTCCTTGATTTCTCCTTTATACTCTTGGCAAAGAAAAACTCTCCAGCCGAATTTCAATTTTTTTCCATCTTTTCTTTCTAAATCTGCAACATAAAAGTTCTTAGGAAATTCAATTAGATTATCCTCTTTTGTCCGTAACCCGGTTTCTTCTAAAAGCTCCCGTACTGCCGCTTTTCTCTCTGTTTCGTTTTTTTCGATCCTTCCCGACGGCAATCCATATGTACCAGTTAAGTGTCCTGCTTTTTCGGTATGTTTTACAAGCAAAACTTTTCCGCCATCGATAATCAGAACCGCAACGGTTGGAATCGGCTTCATTAAAATCCTCCTACAACCGTCACTTCTCCTTTAATCGGCGGGTATGGGTCATAATTTTCCAAAGCAAAATCTTCAAATTTTATATCATCTATGTTTTTTAATTTCGGATTGATTTTCATTTTAGGAAATGGTCTTGGTTTTCTTTTTAACTGCTCTTTTACCTGATCAAAATGGTTTGAATAAATATGCGCATCGCCAAAAGTATGGACAAATTCTCCCGGAGGATATCCTGTTAAATGAGCGAAAATCATAGTAAAAAGTGCATAACTTGCGATATTAAAAGGAACTCCAAGAAACAAATCCGCGCTTCTTTGATAAAGCTGGCAGGAAAGCTTTCCGTTTATTACGTTAAACTGAAAAAGAGTGTGACACGGAGGAAGCGCAACCGATTTACCTTTTCCTGCCATCTCATAGACAAATTCCGGATTCCAGGCAGAAATTACAATATGTCGTCTCTCCGGCGTTCTCTTTATCTTTTCAATCGCCCACTTAACCTGATCAATCTTTCGGCCATCCGATGCAGGCCATCTTCTCCACTGAACCCCGTAAACCGGCCCCAACTCTCCAAATTTTTCCGCAAATTTTTTATCTTCCTTAATTCTTTGAACATATTCTTCCTTAGTCAAATTTCCATTCTCAATTTTCAATTTTCCATTTAGCAATTCTTTGAATCGCTTATGTCCCCATTCGTCCCAAATATGAACATCGTTATCTATCAAATATTTAACATTTGAATCACCTCTTAAAAACCATATTAGTTCGTGCAAGATTCCCCGCAGAAATACTTTTTTGGTAGTTAAAAGAGGAAAGCCCTTAGATAAATCAAAGCGGATTTGCCTTCCAAAAACACTCCTTATTGTAACTCCTGGATTATTAAATACAGACTTCTTAAAGCCATTATCCATAACATCTTTAAGTAAATCTAAATATTGATATTCCGAGTGCTTCATAAATTTCTAATTTCGGATTTAGAATTTACACTTGGCGTTCTTTACGCCGAGTGGTTACTCTTCCACCCTGCCATTGTCCACGGTATTTTTCTCCCACTCCTTTTATTTCGTGGAATATTACATGAACAAATCTTGCGCCCATTTCGATTTCTACAGTAACAGGTCCTTCGTTTTTAAGCCCAAAAGTAAGTTCTCCCTGATATCCAGGCTGAACTGGACCTGTTCTAATAAAAATCCCCGATCTAAAAGTTGTAGTCCTTGGTAGAATAACTGCCGAAAGATTAAGCGGGAGATTTATTTTTTCGATAGTTTTAACCAAATAAAAATCTCCGGGTTTTATTTTAATACTTTTTTTCTTCCCACTTTCAAATTTTTTAATTGATTTAATATCAGGGGTTTTTCTATGCTCTTCTCCTAAGAAAGCCTTGCCCGAGATTTTATAAACTTCCCCCAATCTTAAATCAAACCCTGCCCCTTCGGGATTTTCAAGCTCTCTTTTAGACAAACCTTCGACGAGTTTTTTTGTTTTAACAAGTTGTAATAATTTCTTGGGTCCTAAAATCATAAATTCCCTTTTTGATGATAGAAACTGGAAACTTGAAACTGGATCTTGAAGCTAGAAAATGGAAATTCGACTTTTCTATCTTCTAGCTTCTAATTTCAAGATCTATCCTCTAGCTTCTAGCGTCCATCATCAAATCAAGTCTGCCGACTATATCGGCAGTTACTTCTTCCTGCGGTCCTTCCCCATCTATCACAACGATCTCATCTGGGAATTTTTTAGAAAGCCAATCATACCCTGCTTGTATATTTTTAAGTTTTTCCGCCGTTTCATAATATTCCTGCTGCTTTTTCATTTTAGAAATTCTTGAAATCGCAACATCCGAAGAAACACTAATATAAAAAGTGGCGTCGGGAACTATAAATTGGTGATACATAGATAAAATACTCTCCGAAACCAAAAGTATCTCCTTGTTTTCATTTTTGTCCGCTCCACGCTTATTTGCGGCTTCGCCTTGCAAGCGAGCTCGGACTTTGTCCTCCGCTCCATAAGCAACAGATGACCAAAAACATCGGTCGGATATTACTATCTTCCCCTTTTTAAGATTTGGTTCTATCAGATCTTTTTGATGAATTTCCCGGTCTGCGGCAAATAAATATTGAAGGGAGACAGGCGGAAATTTTGCTTTGCCTTTTATAAAATCGTGAATTAGGGTTCCGATTGGCGGATTCTGAGTAGGTTCCTTGGTAAAAATTACATCTCTACCCTGCCTACCGGCAGGCAGGCCTTTTTTCTCCAAATATTTTTTTAAAATTTCTGCTTGTGTAGTTTTACCGGCTCCGTCTATTCCCTCAAAAGCAATATAAATCCCTTTATATGGATTTTTTCTAAGCTCAATATCAAATTGAACATGATATTTCATTTTTCTTCGTGTATTTTGCTCTCCCCCGGTTCTTTCTGCGTTCTGTATTTTGCGGTTTTCTTTTTTGAATACGGGGTCTCTGCCTCGCTTGACAATTGCTCAAAGCTCATCGCGCAAATTCTCATGCCGGGAGTAAGCTTTACTGCCATCCGCCCTAAATTTCCAAGCTCTAAGACGCACTTTCCGTTCCATCCCGCATCAAAAATTGACGCCGTTGAGTGCACGACTATCCCAAGCCGACCCAAAGAGGATCTTCCCTCAAGTCTTCCCATCATGTTATTCGGAATCTTAATCTGTTCAAGCGTTACGGCCAGCGCAAAATCCCCGGGCTGCATAACAAATCCCTCACCATTTTTAACAACCACTTTTTTTGTTATTTCATTTGAGAAATTCTTTTTTGAAGGATCGATATAGGGATATTTACTGTGATCAAAGACCCGAAAAATATTTCCAAGCCGAAGATCAATAGAACAAGTTCCCAACTGCGTAGAGAGATTGGGAGAAGGAACTATCACTATTTTTTTTGAGGCAATAGCCTTTTTTAAATCTCTATCCGATAAAATCATAGACAAAGTTTACCACCAAAAAATAAAATTTGAAAGTGCTATTTTATCTTTTAAGGTATTGACAAAAGATAACTTTTTCTCTACCTTTAGAATATAAGGTTTATTATGGACGAAAATATAGCACAGACTCCACCCCAAGAACCTGTTTCCTACACGAGACCCAATAATTCTTCACCTAAATTTTTTGACAAATTTTCCTCTTTTTTCACCAAAAAAACTACAGCCGTTCTTGTTATTTTAGTTCTTATAATAGGAGTTGGAGCGGCAACTATTGCAGTCCAACGCTCAACAGAAACAAGACAACGAGCAGCAACTAATCCAGCATTGATCCCTGGTTGTGGTTCACTTGGTGATGTTAACGGGGATGGAAAAATAAACTCAATTGATTCAAGTCTCATCCTTCAGTATGAAGCAGGACTAATTTCAATAACTAAGATTATAGCGGCAAATGCAGATGTTAACAAAGATGGAAAAATAAACTCAATTGATTCAAGTCTCATCCTTCAGTATGAAGCAGGACTAATTTCAACTTTTAGTGGTTGTAACACAGGCAGTGTGATCTCAGGGACTGTTTATATCGATACCAATGGAAATGCGGTGCAGGATTCAGGAGAAACGGATTATTCCGGAACTGCCACAATTAAGCTTGATAATGTTACAACTGCTACGAAATATCTTGGTGGTTACTATTTTACAGGTGTTGCAAGCGGAACTCATACCGTAACTCTTACATTGCCCTCAGGCTACACGGCAACTACTACAAATCCTGTCTCAGTAACTGTACCGCCGAATGGTACGTTTAAGTTTGGGATAAAATCTACCGGAATACTAACTCCAACACCAACTATTCCACCAAATGTGACGGGTACTAGTTGCGATTCCACTGCTTGTGGCAGGTATGGAGCTATCTGCTGTTCGGGATCAAGCAGTTGCATTGCATGGTGGCAAGACAACAGCAATTGCGGCGCTTGTGGCAATAGATGTTCGTCAGGCACTACTTGTCAACTTAATGTTCCTGGCGATTATACCCAAGGAGCAAGTTGTAAATCAACCAGCGGACCAACTCCAACTGTTCCACCCGGAGCAACTGTTACTCCCATTCCACGCCTTTCCACAACCCCAACTCCAACAATTCCTACAGGTAATGCTGTGCTTATGCTAGCAGTTGGGCTTGATGCAATAGGAAATACAGGAGACAACGCAACTCCCAACGACTCAAGCGGTTCAAACAAAACTCCAAAAAGACCTACAAGGAATGTAACAGTTGAGCTTTTCCAAAGCAGCACCAATCAACCCGTGGGAACTGCAAAAACAGGATCTGTAGTTTACGCAAACGGAGTGTTTACGGGAAGTTTGGATTTGGGAAGCGGATTTATAACAGGGTCATACAATATAAAAGTAAAATCCGATGGATATCTTAGAAGAAAAGCTTTAGGAGTTACTTTAACATCAGGACGAATAAATACTCTTACAAAAATAACTTTAGTAGTAGGAGATATAAATGGAGATAATGCAATAAATATTTTGGATTACAATATTCTTATAAGCTGTTCCGTTTTCTCAACCGATAACCATGGAGCGTGCGGCCAATATGCTGTACTCTCGGATCTTGATGATAACGGAGCAGTTGATCAGCTTGATTATAATCTGTTCCTGCGGGAATATTCTGTTCAAAACGGAGATTAGAATGACAATATTGACAAAGGTCAAAGCAATCATAATAATTAAATGGTAGATGGTCAATGATAAATGGTAAATAATTAACTTATGTCAAGACGAACACTAATATTAATAGTAGTACTAATAGGAATAACTGCAATTCTTCTGGCAATTGCATTAACCCCAAAACAACCTCCTGTTCCAATGCAACAAGCGCCAACCCCTACCATTTCCTATGCGCAAACTACGCTTAGAATAAATAACAATCCTGCTGTGGTAAACTCTACTTCTTCTGCAGTTCCGATTTATTCAACAGACGTAACGATAACAACTGGGGACAATAAAGTAAATGCGGTCCAGCTTGAACTCTCTTTTGACACAGCACAACTTTACAACGTTGATATAAAACCGGGTCCCCTTTTTCAAAACGGCGCAGAATTGCGTAAAGAAGTTAATAATCAAAACGGAACTATCTCCTACGCTATTGTCTCTCCTTTAGGTCAGAAAGGGTTTTCAGGATCCGGAGTAGTTGCTATGATAACCTTTTCTGAGAATGGCAAACCCGGAGATTTGGCACAAATAAACTTCCTGCCAAAAACTCAGGTAACTGCAGAGGGTACAGATAAATCAGTTCTTAAAACCGCAGTCGGCGCAACCTTTACTCTTTCGGGAACATCCCCTTCTCAGCTAAATACCGGTACTCCGTCTGCTCAATAACCGCCTTTTAAAAAGTGCGCATTCTTAAGAAAAGGAGAATATAAATCTTCATCAATTGAAATTTTAATTTTTTCTAGATCCTTTTTTGATGGATTTTTTTCTTTAAAAACAATGCCGGGAATATCTGTTATAACGGCAAGAGGCGTTTGTTCGTTTCCTTCGCCCATTACAAGAGAAGATGCACCGGCCAGATTGTCTATAATGCTTAACTTTGTGTAATCAAGTCTTTTACCAAAAATATCCTTCTTTCCAATGTAGTTTTTGAGAGGCTCAAACCCGCTGTAGGCAAGGCAAAATCCTGTTACTCCCCATCGCAAGGGTGTAGTTCTTGAGTCGGTTATTATAACCCCCACATTTTTAAGCTTGAATCTTGTCTTAAGCCACATCCTAATCTTATTTGCCGATTCTTGCGGATTTTTCGGCCAAAGAATGTAATAACCTCCACCGTTTGATTCATCTATTCCTGCTGTTGCAACAAGCGTTCCCCCAGCTATGGTAAGACTTACATTATAGGGATTTTGCGATCTTGGAAGATAATATTGCGATTCTCTTTTTATTAACTTGTCCTTGTCAATTGTTCCTATTTTGACAATTCGTCCCTCAGTTATGGCAACAATTTTTGATGCAACCGCAACAACGGATTTTTCGGAAAGTTTTGGAACACCTCGCCTGCCGGCAGGCAGGTACTTTTCTAAGACTTTGAGGATGTCTTTATCCTTTTGAGTAATCTTATGAGTTTTAATTCCTGTTACAACCATTAAAGTTCCTCGACAATCCAAGAATCGTTTATCTTTTTAACATAAATAGGCAGAACTAAGATTTTAGGAAACATTAGCCGGATTAATTTGGCCGTCTTTAAAACATCCTCTTTGTGATTTTCTTCAGAAACCGGGTGCCCTGCACAGTCCTCATGCCCTGAAACAACTATATTTTTTGATTTATGTTTTTCTACGGAAATTTTTATTTTATTTTCAAGAGAATCAATCAAGTATTTGTCTAGATGATCTTTGGAAAGTTGCCCGACAAGCCCTGCCTCGGTAATAGCATCGGCATATTCAACGCCGAACTTTTTCCGCCCCCACTTGGCAACAGTACATTCAGACCTCCCGTCCATACATCCAACACTAGTAAAAAAAGTTTCACCTGCTTGCGACATAAAAATTATGGTACAACAAGCTAAGAAAATTTGCAAACATTTAAAAGCTGTCCCATGTCCCACCTTCCATGTCCCACCTTAGAGGTGGGAAAACATGAACTCAGAGTCGATGGCCTGAACTTTGTCGAGGGGTTAAACTCGAAGAATTTTAAATTTATTTTTCAACTTCGTTCAAACCATTAATGGCAGCCCTTAAAGCTTCTGGCAGAAACGCCTGATAACTTTCATCTGGCACAATAAAAGTCTGGTCCATGAAATCAATCTCAATTATGGCATCTTGTCTTTTTCTTGCTTTTAATAAAAGTTCTCGACCATTTAAAGTTTCTGCAGTAACATATACAGGATTTTCGCCTCTTACTCCTGGTCTGTGTTCTACATTAAGACCTTTATTGCTTAACCTTTCTCCTTGCTCCATAAATAATCACCCCCTTTAAATTATTAAAGACCAATAACTTAATAGCTTGTGGGTCGTCTTGGAGTCGAACCAAGGACCTTTACATTATCAGTGTAATGCTCTAACCAACTGAGCTAACGACCCAAACCTCTACTATTCTATCAAATCCCATACCTCAGATGGAACCATGTCTTTTTTAAGTTGTCCTTTCGGATCCCATACAAGACAATTCATTAAAATTTCTTGAATAAGCCTAAGCCTTCGAAGCTCCGAAAGCATTTTTCGGGCTTCTTTAGGATTACCGCTTACAAATTTGTAATAAAGAGCAACCAATTGATTTAGCCTATTGGAAACTGCCTGATAAGTTGCGATTATTTTCCCCTGCCGCGATCTTTTTTGGTAAGTTTTAAATTTTTTAAGGTTCTGCCACTCTCCTGCCTTTATTTCTATATCCAGATCCAATTCTTTTTCAGAAAATCCCCCATCACCTTTTTCTTGAGAGCTATCTTTTTCTTTATCCATTTTATTTTGCAAAAATTTTGATAAGACCTAGTACTCCAGCAATGATTCCACCCAAAATAGCTATATTCTTGAGTCTTTCAGTAAAACTTTTTGGCTGTCCTTCTTTCATTTTTTCACCTGCCGAATATATTTATATATGAACTTGACCTTCTTTTCAAGTACTTTCTATTTTGGTATACTTAGCTCTACGGCGCGATGGTGAAGTAGCTAACACATCTGTTTGCAGAACAGACATTCAGGGGTGCAAGTCCCCTTCGCGCCTCAATCTAAACCAATTTCCTAATCTTCGCCAATCCGCACGTTGAATGCATGAAGGATTAAACGAGCACAACAAGGATTTTAAAATTCATCTTGTCACAAAAATCCCTCACTAATTTGGTGAGGGATTTAATTTTACGATCAAGAAGTGGTAGGAATTACTATTGAATAGAATTTATTTACCCTAAGTAATAGCGGGCAAATCAAGCGCTATTCTCTCTTCGATTAAATCGGGGATTTTCGCTTGTGGCCATTACAGTTTATCGCAAAACATTAAGCCCTACTTAATTTCAAACTTATAGTTTATCGCAAAAAAGCGATAGCTTAGCTGTCTTCTCTCAAACTAACTAACTATTAACTTCCAACTACTTACTTCTAACTTCTGTTAGTCGTTAGCAGCTAGTTGTTTTGTGTTAATTAGAAAGGAGGTGATCCATCCCCAGCTTCGGCTAGGGATACCTTGTTACGACTTAAGCCTCATCGCCGATTTTAGACTCTCCCTCACCTTTTCCAACGTAAGTTTATTGTTTAAACCTACATCTAAAGAAAAGGTGAGGGATTCGTCTACCACCGACTTTGCTGCCTTGACGGGCGGTGTGTACAAGACCCGAGAACGTATTCACCGCGGCTTGCTGATCCGCGATTACTACCAATTCCGACTTCATG
>Ga0209542_10001670_pt1 | contig 51605 bp, 55 predicted proteins | sample RifCSPhighO2_01_FD_184028 | JGI IMG/M metagenome (GOLD analysis project Ga0209542, IMG submission 184028) | Soil microbial communities from Rifle, Colorado - Rifle CSP2_plank highO2_0.1 (SPAdes) (version 2) | ecosystem: Environmental > Terrestrial > Deep subsurface > Rock core/Sediment ...
TGCGTTCTGTTTGGGCAATGGGAACGCCAAAGCCAGAAGAAAAAAAATTTGGGAAGCATCCGACTCAAAAACCAATAGATTTATTGAAAAGAATTGTTTTAGCAAGTACAAATGAGGGAGATGTTGTGTTAGATCCATTTACGGGTAGTTCTACGACAGGATTAGTTTCTATTATTAATAATAGAAAATTTATTGGAATAGATACCGAAAAAGAATATTTGGATTTATCAATTAAAAGATTTAACGAAATGCCCCAAAACAGGATTTTTATAAGTCGTACAAAAATAATGCCCAATATAGTAATTAAAAATATTAAATTGATTTAAAGTATGGCAAATAGTAAATCTTGGGAAAAAATATGTAAAGACTACAAAATTCTAGATCATGACTTTAGTAAAATGCCATTTCCTATATCTGCTGCTCAAATTAAGTTATCTTGTCAAAAGTTTAAAGAAACAGGAGCGAAAGAAGTTCGTATATTATGCTCACAGGCCCATAGAGAAAGTAGACCAGCAGTTTTTGTAAAAAATAATTTATTTTTACTACCTGTTAAAAATGGTTTTTACAATATAATTAAGGGGGAGGGTTATGTTGATCTTCCAATAATTGAAAAAGAATTTACTGTTTATCCATCAAAATTAGATTTTCCATTAGATACTTCCAACGTTGGAGACTCGGAAATGCAACACCTAGATTATGCCTATGCAGTGAGCTTAATTAGAACTTTTACCGAAGACCCTTCTTTAGTTTTGACTATTAGGGGCAGAAAATATACACCTGAATTTGATTTTTATGTAGGCAAACAATTGATTAAAGTTTCAAGCGTTCAAACTGAGGTGGATGCTGGTTACGAGGGCAAAAATAAAATTGTTTTAATTGAAGCAAAGAATTTCAATGCCCCAAATGTTATAATACGACAACTTTACTATCCATATAGGCAGTGGCAATCACAAACAAAAAAGAAAGTTACAACCTTATTTTTTGATAAAAAGAAAAGTGAAAATATTTACTCTATATGGCAGTTTGAATTTGAAGATCCGCAAAATTATAACAGTATAATGTTAGTAAAATCAGGTAGGTTCAAAGTTCAAGAAAAATAAATTATATGGATCAACCAGAAGAAAAGAGCATAACTTCAGAACGTTTTTTAAATCTTTATCAAAAAGTTGCTAATGACGAAAATGTTATTAAAATTGAGGATGCTCCCGGCATTACTATTGTTAGGAAGTATAACGAAGGAAGTGAGTACTTTAAAGACGGAAAAAGAATGTTTATAAAATTATACTTAAAAGATAATTATATAGTTGGCTCTGTCGATATGGTAGAAAAAAATGAAGATAATTCATTTACAGTAGTATATGATGAAAAAAAATATAAAAAACGTTTTACAAATTTCTTTTTCAATAAAAGCGAAAACATTATTTTAGATGTTAAGGATAATAAATTTGTGATTAAAAAGAGATTTAAAATATACAGATTTAGTATTAATGATTTTATTCAAGTGTTAGTAAAAAATCACTTGTCGGATCTATTGTTTTTAAGAAGAAAAATTAATATTTTAAAAATAGGCTTTCTCAAATCAATATTTTGGTCTATAGATTCTAAATATGATTGGATAGAGTACTATCACAAAATTCATGAGGAAAAGTCTACCCCCAATAAAGCGGGTCAAGTTAGTATAGATTTATTGAATGATCCAGAGCCAGAGCCATTTTTTAAGTATTTTAAGATTTATAGGAAAATTTTATTTTTTACTATTTCTATGGAGACTATTATTCTTTTGTATTACTTTGAGAAAATAAATGTTAATTCATATACTTCAAATCATAATTTTTATAAAATACTTACAGTAGATAATTTTACAATTTCAAATCCTATTTTATTATTTGTATTTTTTATTACCTTATTTTGTTTACATTATTTTAGTATTTTTTTGAAAGGAAAAATATATGATAAAAATGGATTCATTTATAAAATTCATAACTCTTCTTTAAATAATAGTTTTTCTTTAAAGATTTTATGGGGCAACTACTAATAACATTGATAATTGGACTAATTATTGGGGCAGTGATGGTTTGGTTTTTGGTTTATAGAAATAAGATGAAGGGTTTGAAAAAAGATGGAAATAATGGAAATAAAAGCAGGGCGGATAAGTTGAGGGATTTAAATATGGGTGCCAAAGCCGAAAAAGAAAAAGCCAAGCAAAGGATTTTGGATTTGTTGAAAGAAAAGAAGCAGATTTCTAATAATGATATTGAGATATTACTTTCGGTTTCTGATGCTACTGCCACTAGATATTTGGAGGAATTGGAAAAAAGTGGTTTGGTAGTGCAGTCTGGTAAAACGGGCAAATTTGTATATTATGAAATTGCCTCTAAATAAGGTTTTTAAGTGGAATTCAACGGCTCAACCGTCAAATTTGACGGTTGAGCCGTTGAAAATGCAGTAATATAAAACCTATGGTTTTAACAAAAACTGACTATATTTTGTGGCGGGAGTGCAAGAAGAATGTTTGGTATAAAATACACAAGCCGGAGGTTTATCATACCCAAGAACTTTCAGAGTTTGAAAAGCAAATTATTGAGACTGGAAATGATGTTGAATTAGTAGCTCGGCAATTATTTCCCAGTGGTATTTTGATTGAAGACAGGGGAAAAGTGGCGCAACGGGAAACGCAGAATTTAATAAGTGGCAAATCTAAAGTCTTGTTTCAGCCGATATTTGTAAAAGATAGCTTTTTGGCCGCGGTGGATATTTTGGAATTAAATGATGACGGATCTTATAACATTTACGAAGTAAAATCTACCACGGATGTTGATAAAAAAACCCATTTTAATGATGTGGCATTTCAGGTAAATTTACTGGAAAAGTGTGGTTTGAAAATTAAAAAAGCCAATTTGATCCACTTAAATTCTGAATATGTGCGTCAGGGCGAAATTGAGATTAATCAACTTTTTACTGTTGCGGATATAACAGAACAGGTGGAAAATATTAAAGAAAGTGTGGCACAAGAAATGGAAGTTGCGCTAAAATATGTTTTGCAAGAAGACGAGCCAAAAGGATATTGCGACTGCGTGTACAAAGGCAGGTCAAACCATTGCTCAACATTTTCGTATGCCAACCCGAAAGTGCCGGCGTATGGCGTGCATGATATTTCGCGCATCGGGGCGAGTAAAGCAAAACTGCAGGAATTAATTGATGTGGGCGTTTTTGAATTAAAAGATGTGCCAGAAGATGTTTTTAATAAATTAACCGACCCGCAAAAAAACCAAATTGTGGCGTATGTGCACGACAAACTTTTGCAGGATAAATTTAACATTCAAAAAGAATTAAACGATTTTATTTTCCCGCTTTATTTTTTGGATTACGAAACCTTTCCCTGCGCCATTCCAAGATTTGATGGCTTTTCTCCTTACCAGCAAATTCCATTTCAGTATTCTTTATATGTTTTGGATTCTTTAGAAGAAAAAGAGCCGAGTCATTTTGAGTTTTTGTTTTCCGGGGCACTTGATCCAAGTTTGGAATTGGTAAAATCCTTGCAAAGCCATATTGGAGAAAGCGGGACGATTATTGTGTGGAATAAAAAATTTGAGTGTAAAATAAATGAAGAAATTGCAAAGCGATTGCCGGATTACAAAATTTTTATAGACGGCGTCAATGCCAGAGTGTATGACTTGATGGACATTTTTGCAAAACAGTATTATGTGGATAAAAAATTTAAAGGCAAGGTGTCTATTAAAAATGTATTGCCGGTGTTGGTGCCAGAGCTTTCTTATAAATCTTTGCAAATTCAGGAAGGGGGGACTGCCAGCCAAAAGTGGAACGAAATGACTACGGGCGGAATCAGCGAAGCAGAAAAAGAAAAAATTATAAAAAATTTAAAAGAATACTGCAAGCTTGATACCTATGCGATGTACGCGATTTGGGGTATATTAAATAAGCTAGTAAGTTAATAAACTAATTTTATGGCAGAAGATAAATACAGTGCTGTTTGGGTTTCACATTCGTCAATTAATGACTTTATTAAATGTCCAAGATGTTACTTTCTCCGCAATATGTACAAAAATGAGCGGAACAGGAAGATTAATGTTGTCAGTCCCGCGCTTTCGCTTGGAATTTCGGTTCATGAAACATTGGAAGGGTTGCTGGCTTTCAAAGCCGAGGAGCGTTTTTTAAAGCCGCTTCAGGAAACTTTTGAAGAAAATTGGAAAAAAGTGTCTGGGAAAATTGGCGGGTTTAAAAGCCAGGCGGAAGAAGACGAGGCAAAAGAGCGGGCCAAAAAAATGATAGACCGGGTGGACGCGCATCGCGGGCCTTTGACAAAACTGGCCGTGAAATTAAAAGAGCACGCCAACAACATGCCGCCCAATTTTTATTTATCAGAAGCTGACAACATTATTTTGTCGGGGAAAATTGATTGGCTTGAATATGTGCCGGCCGATGACAGCGTGCGGGTGATTGATTTTAAAACCGGTAAAAATGATGAAGACAAAGAGTCGCTTCAATTGCCGATTTATGCATTGTTGTTAAATGCCTTGCAAAAGCGGAAAGTTTCAGGGGCGGCGTATTGGTACATTGACCGAAACGACGAGCCAACGGATGTGCAATTGCCCGAAATTTCAGGAGCAAAACAGCGAGTGCTGGCAGCGGCGCTAAAAGTGAAAGAAGCGCGCGGGCGCGGCGTTTTTGAGTGTCCGCGGGGCGCTGGCGGTTGTTTTGCTTGCAAACCATTCGAGAAAATTTTAAAAGGGGAGGCAGAGCTGGTAAAAGTGGACGAGGTGCGAAGGACGGAGATTTACTTGGTGTAGAAAGTTAGTGAGTAGTTGGTAGTGAGTAGTGAGTAGAACGGACGTCTACAAACTACCAACTACAAACTACAAACTCGTAAAAAATGACCCAGGACCAGGCATTATACATTCTTAATCAAGGCAAAAGCGTTTATTTAACCGGAGCTGCCGGCAGCGGAAAAACGTATGTGCTCAACAAATTTATTGTCGGATTAAAAAAGCGCAAAGTTGGCGTGGGGGTTACCGCCAGCACGGGAATTGCCGCCACTCATTTGGGCGGCATTACCATTCATTCCTGGGCTGGCATTGGCATTGGACGCAATGCAACAGATGATCAAATTAAACGCATTGTTCAAAAACGGCATATAGAGCGTCGGCTGGCTGCGACAGAGGTGCTTATCATTGACGAAATTTCCATGCTGGATGCCGACCGCCTTGCCCTGGTTGATCGCGTTGCTAAAGCCGCCAGGGAAAGCGACAATCCTTTTGGCGGCATGCAGGTGGTTTTGTGCGGCGACTTTTTCCAGCTGCCGCCCATTCAAAGAGAAGGCGAAGAACCTTCTTTATTTGCGTACCGTTCGCCGGTGTGGCAGGAATTAAATCCGGTTGTCTGTTATCTTTCCGGCCAATACCGCCAAGGCAACGATGCGCTGGCGGAAGTTTTAAATGCCATTCGGTCGGGAGTTGTCCATGAAAAGGCAAAAGAACATTTAAGATTGCGCCGTGACGCAAAAATCGCACAAGAAACCAGTACTCGGCTGTACTGCCATAATGTTGATGTGGACGCGGAAAATTCGCGCGAGCTGGCGCGGCTTAAGGGAGACGAAAAACAGTTTCATATGAGCTCATCGGGAGTGCCGGTCATTTTGTCAGCGTTAAAAAACGGATGTTTGGCGCCGGAAGTTTTGGCTTTAAAAAAAGGAGCGGCCGTGATATTTGTAAAAAATAATTTTGAGAAAGGGTATGTCAATGGTACGCTGGGCACGGTGGCTGATTTTGATGAAGAGGGATATCCGGTGGTCAGGGGGTTGGGTGGCAGAAAATTCATTGCTACTCCCGAAAGCTGGAAAGTGGAAGAAAACGGCAAATCGGTTGCCAGCATTATGCAAATTCCGTTGCGGCTGGCCTGGGCCATTACCATCCACAAAAGCCAGGGCATGACGCTGGAGGCGGCCCATATTAATTTGGCAGATGCTTTTGAAAAAGGCATGGGGTATGTGGCTTTGTCGCGCGTTAAATCTTTGGCCGGCATGCAGCTTTTGGGATTTAATGAAATGGCTTTGAAAGTGCACGAAGATGTTTTGGAGTTTGATAAAAATCTGCGCGAGCTGTCTGAAAAAGCAGTTGGGGAAATTCCGGCGGATTTTGCTCGCGAGAAAAAAATTAAAGATGAAAGCGCTGTAAAAAAATATTCTGTGGAAGAAATTCAAAAAAATCATCCTTTGCTTAGGAGTGCAGGATTCGAACAAAATCAATTGAGCGGAACGAATTCAGGCAAGATTCAAGGCGTGAGGAAGAAAAACGTACCCCATGCGGTACGTTTTCGACGAGCAACGAAGAAGCTTGCCTGAATTCGCCCGCCCGAGGGGAAGTCCACAAATGCCCGATTTCTGCGTTGCTTCTACTCAAGGTAGTGTAAAACTACCTTTCGGTTGTCGCGCCTTGAAATCGTGCATTTGTGGACTTCTCAAGTTGATTTGTGTTTGAATCCTACACTCCACGAACCTTGGACTCCTGAAGAAGAAGGGAAATTGATAGCGGGTTTTAAGGCAGGGTTGAAGGTTGCGGAATTGGCCAAAGAGCACGGAAGGAAAAAGGGAGGCATTTCGTCACGATTAAAAAAATTAGGGTTGGGGTCTTAATTTAAAAAATGAGAAGGCGGCCCGCTTTGGCGGGCCGCCTTTTTTACTAGTTGCGTTTATCATTTTTTTATGGTAGAAATTATGTATGCATCGCGCCTTGGAGGAATAGTACCTCGGCGGTCTCATATGTATACCCGTTAATTCGGGCTGGACACGTGACCCCAAGTGGTAACACTTGGTGGAAAATTCCTGAAACTGCTGGAAAACCATTATAGCTTTTTTCGCTACAGCGTGGCCCGCAAGGGCGAACGCGAATGCTTGAAAAGAAAAAAGATTTGGCAATCAGCATCCAAATCTCCAAATGTTTGGAGAGAGGTTCAGAGACTATAATAGGAATTACCTATTCATGAAAATAGGTAAATGGTATAGTCCATTCTCCCTGGAAACAGGAAGTATAAAAGAAGCCGCAGGTCCCCGTGCAATTCGGGGAGGCGCAACATATATTGCACTATTTTTAAACCAACGTTATAATTAAAATATACTATATAACGTTGGTTTAAAAAATGGCAAAATTTAAACAAAAATTTAAAGCGGTTAAATTACGTAAAAAAGGAAAGAGTATTGGTGATATTGCTCTTAAATTAGGTGTTTCTAAAAGTATTGTAAGTAAGTGGTGCAGGAATATAGCTCTTACAAAAAAACAAATTGAGGTTATTCATGAAAAAATGATGGTTGGCAGTTATAAAGGAAGAATGAAGTTTCTAGAAAAAATCAGAAAGACAAGAAAAGAAGAAACTAAACGGCTTATGGAGGAAGGAATAAGAAAAATAGGAAAAATTGATAAAAGAGATCTCTTGGTGGCAGGGGTAGCGCTTTACTGGGCAGAAGGTACAAAAACTTTGAACGCAGAACAAACAAGCTTTTCTAATTCAAGTCCTAAAATGATACTTTGGATATTGAGGTGGTTTGAAGAAGTTTTTAAAGTAACAAAAGATAGATTTATTATTCAAATACGAATTAATAAAATTCACAAAAGTAGAGTAAAAGAAGTAGAAAACTATTGGTCAAAATTAACTGATATACCCTTGAGTCAATTCACAAAAACAATTTTAATTAAAACGAATAATAAAAAAATATATTCTAATAATAATCATTATGGTACTGTAAGAGTTAGTGTGCGAAAGGGTACTCAAATAAGAAGAAAAATAATCGGATTGATTGAAGGATTATCAGAAATATAAAAAGGCCGGGGTAGCTCAGTTGGTTAGAGCGCCGCACTCATAACGCGGAGGTTCGAGAGTTCGAGTCTCTCCCTCGGCACATGCCAGTTTTTAAGGCAAAAAACGAAAACTTTTTTAAAGTTTGGACACCAGAGATGGCTTATGTTTTAGGATTTTTTACCGCCGATGGAAATATGATTAAGAATAAACGGGGAGCACATTTTATTTCTATAGAAATCACTGACAAAGATATTTTAGAAGAAATGAAAAAAGCCATTGGATCAAACCATAAAATTTCTATTAGAAAAAATCAGTTTCCTGAGAAAGATTCATACCGTCTGCAAATTGGAAGCAAAGTAATGTTTAATGATTTGTTAAAATTGGGAATAACTCCAAATAAAAGTAAAACAATAGATTTACCAGAAATCCCCAAAAATTATTTTTCTGATTTTTTAAGAGGTTACTTTGATGGAGATGGTTGTATTAGCTTCGGTACTTATTTGAGAAAAGATAGGAATAACGCAAAGTTTTTATTAGCGAGTCACTTTACTTCTGGTAGTAAAGTTTTACTAGAAAGTTTACTAAGTAAACTCCGGGAAGTGTTCAATACTAAAACGGGTTTTATTTATACCAAAAATAGAGGATTTGACTTAACATTAAGCACCAATGATAGTAAAAAACTTTTTAGCCTAATGTATGGAAATTTGAAAAATAATTTGTTTTTAGAAAGAAAATATAATAAATTTAAAAAAGCATTAAATTTATAAAACAGTGATATGCGGGCGTAGAGAAGCCTGGAGTTCTCGGATCCCTGTCACGGATCAGATCGTGGGTTCAAATCCCATCGCCCGCGCATAACAGTTTTATTGGAACTTTTGTGTTCAGTAAGACGCACAAGATAGTTATAAGGTTCTTTAAATTCGAACGTGATTTCGCCGTTTTCTAATACAAAATTCTTTCCAATTGTAGTCATTAAGAGCTTAACTTGTTCAGGTGTGCCCTCCTTGAAGATTCGATAAACATGGTCTGTGGTGACTATTAACTTCTCTGAATAGTCCAGCCATGCTTTTTGTGCATCGCCGTGAACGTCAAGGTGTTCCTTGGCTTTTTGTTTGTCTTTTATAATTTCTTCTTTTCTTACCTTGAATTCATCAATCGTAATTGCTTGGTTAGAATACAGCTCAATTAACTTTTCAATCTTGTTTTCTGCACTTCGGTACATATTCTGCCACTCCAGTAGTCCTTTATTGTGAAGCTCTTTTTCTGTTTGGTAGCTTCTTTTTACAGCTTCGGCAATAAGTTCTTTAATCATGTCGTTGATTTGGACTTTTTTAACTTGCTTTTCAAATTGCTTTTTCAAATCTTTGCTAGTAGTTGCTGTTTGGGTGCAGGGGATTCTTCTCATTCTGTCTCTCATGTGGGTGCATCCATAATATATATAAGTCGTTTTTCCTTTATATTTATTATTCTTTGTTTTTTGGTAGCCAGTAATACCACAACCGCACTCTCCACACTTAATAAACCCAGTAAATTCAAACTGCCACCTTCTCTTAAACGGCTTATTCCTTACTTTTAACGCTTCTTGCACCTTATCAAATAGGGAACGATTTATCAGCGGTTCATGACTTCCCTCAGAATCATTGCCACTAAAACGCATCACGCCGTAGTAGAAGGGGTTGCGTAGCATATTTATCACGCAATTTTTACTCGCTGGTTTGCCAGATTTAGCGGTAAGCCCCATTTCGTTCATGAAATCCATTATTTTAAAAATACTGTAGTTTCCCGTCGAGAAGCCCTCGAAAACTTTTTTTACCATAACTCCTCTGATAGGGTCTATTTCAGTTCTTCTTAATTCGCGTTTTTCTTTCTCGCATTTTTCTAAAATCAGTTTTTCAGTATTCCTGCGTTCAGGAGTCATATATCCTGTCATCGTTTTCATTCTGCTAAAATTTATATATCCAAGTGGAGCAGAGCCCGGCCATTCGCCATTAGAGATTTTATACTTTAATCCTCTTTTTACCCTTTTTGAAATTTCTTTTGAGTATTGCCTGCTAATGACCAATTCCATTGAATACAGAAAGTCTTCGCCATCTTCATCAATGTATTCTTTGCTTGGAGTCCTGATACTTAATAACTTTTTATCTTTTTTCAAAGTGTCTATGATAGCTCCGTCCTGCATATTTCTTGATAATCTGCTTACTTCCCAAATCAATATTCCATTAGCATCCCCGTCTTTTATTCTTTCAATCATTTCTGCAAGTTTAGGTCTGCCAGGTTTAAATGCACTTTGTATTTCTTTGTAAACACCAACAATATTCAAGTTTTCTTTTTGGGAACACATAACCAATTCTCGGTATTGTGCGTCAATAGATGGGGAAGCGTCTGCCTCCTTGCCATTAGACTTCCTGCAATAAATGAAATATTTGTATCGTTGGTTTATTTGCATATTTTTATAATGGCTTACCCCTAATCACTCGCTTGACTTTAAAGAGTTTTTTCGTTTTTGCGATTGAAAGCTGTTTGAATATAATTTTCTTTTTTTTCATGGTTGAGAGGGTTGAATACTATTAAATATTATGCAAAGGTGGTCAAATTAATAATAAACAACCCTCAATCCTTGTACATATTAAGATAAGAACGGAGCTGTCCACGCTGTCCAAGTTGCCCGCTGAACTAGTACGATATTGTATTTGTGTGGACACGATGGACAGCAAGGACACATTCTAAAGCTTTTTGAGTATAATTTTGCGGATACCACTCTTGGTCCTTTCAGCTATGATTCCTTTGGCGTAAAGATTGGTCTTTACTTTCATAATCTCTTTCCAGATCATATTCGGGTTTTTAGGCCATGATTTAGAATATTCGCTTACGCCCAGGTCAGTGATTGAGTACATCTTTAGGGTCCTGAGTAACTCCGTAGCTGTGGCTTCATATTCGCCCCTATCTTCCATAAATCTAAATATTGCCGTACCTACCAAACTAGCTTCAAGCGCTTCGTCGTGTTGTTGTTCGATATTGTGTTTATAGGCAGTAAGAAAGTCTTCCTGGTTACGCTTCATGACAATAGTAATAGCACAGCCCCACTCAGCGAAATCTGCCATGCGCGGAGGATTGTCTATATTTATGCTTGGCTTTAACGCTATAGATTTTGCAAGAATTTCAAATATAGCTCCAAGAATGAGCGGTTTTCTCTGGGCAAGCATATCAGTTAGTACTTTCTCTTTCATCCTTTGTTTGTCCAAAATCATTTCATGGGCAAAGAGTATCGACCTATCCAACAAGTCAGGTTTTGTAGCTACAAGGCTAATTCCATTCAACCCTACGATGTGCTTGAAATTGTAAATTACGTCGTCGTCATCAGTATATAGCTCTCGCTTTGAAAATCCACTGCCGGTGCATACTTTACAGAGTGCATCTGATAGCCAGTCGGGGAGGTGTGACAAGTTATCCAAGCAAATAACCCAATGGTGAGCGGCTACTTGTATGAACTCGCGCATTTCCTTTGGGGAAGTGAGCATATCTATTGCCGAAGGGTCGACAATTGATTTCAAAACCTTATGGAGAGAAGTTTTTGCCGAACCCTGTGGGCCATGGGAAACTAGTACAGGATGGGCGATGTTGGGCATAAAGCATGAAACAAGAGCCACGAGGAAAAGTAACTGTTCTCCCTCGTTTTTTAGGTTAAGCATTTTTAATACATCAGTTATATTTCCTCCTTCTTGCGGAGTTACTTGCACTTCTTGATGCGGAAACCTGTAAAACAAGATAGGTGGATTCTGTTCTACGTGCCATCCCTTTTCGTTGATTTTTACGGCACTGCCATTTCCCAAATCGTACCAAACGTATCCCTCGTGCCATGCTACCCTGACATGCAATTTATATAATTTGCCATCATTGCAAGCTTCTCCAATTAGTACGCTAGTAGCAGTAGTAACAGTGGCATTTGCTGGCGCGGTTTCCAGTTTTTTCCAAGCTGTAGATATGAGCCAATTTTTAAACACGCTTGAATTCAGCTTCATAATCCTTCTGCCACCTTCATTGAGTGAAATGTAAGGCTTGTTGAACTGGTCATGAAAAAGTTCAATATCATGACCTTTAACCATTTCAATCAGCTCCTCCGCTTTTTTCTTGCGAACTGAAGTTTCTTCTCCAAGAGCATCATCGGCTCCTATTTTTTCCAGCATTTTTTCTAATTGTGATTCTTCGTTGTCTTTTTTATTCATATTGTTATTGTTAATTATTTATTGCTAAGAGTAATCTCACCGCTTTTTTAAATGGGATTTTGCAAGACTCCATAATAAACTTAATTGCATCTCCGTGGGCTAGGCATCCATAGCAATGGTAAGTGTTGGTATCTAGGTAGATGTAGAAGCTCGGTGTCCTGTCTATATGGAATGGGCATCTGCCCACAAATGCCTTTCCTGATTTCTTTAAAGTGAAATCAACTATTGATTGGATGGGTGTATTCCCTGCCCTTTCGACTGCCATCTTGCCAAACATTTTTGGACGTGTAAGATTAGGGTGCAACACCGTTTTAAGCTTCCTAATCTCTTGACTTAATTCCACTATTACCCCGATGTCCAACCGCTCAATGACCATAAACCAGAACCATTGTTTTTCTTTTACGGATTTTTCTTTAATTACCCTTACTTTCGCTAGTGTTTCTACGGCTCTGGCCTTCATCTCCCTTCTCAATTCACCAATTTTCCAGATAATGAACTCTTTTGCTTGAGGAAAAATTTCTAGCCATTCCGCTTCAGAGCGTTTAGGAAACAATTTCCTATGCTCTTTTTCCAGCTCGCTTGTTTGCATGTTTTCTTTTGGTTAATCTTTTGTTAAACATTGTTACGACCTTTGATAGTTCTTCAATGCTTTTTATTGCTTCAAAAAACTGCTCATCATTCAAATGAAAGTTGTGGCGATTGAAAATTTCTTTATATTTTTCGTAAGATTCTTTAGACATAAAAAAGCCATACTATTTTTTAGTATGGTCTTTTTATAAAATCTCGTTTGGATTTAGAACTAAACTGAACTATTTAGAACTATTTCTTTCATGGGCTAACTCTAACTCTTTTAAAAATATATTAATTTTTATACCTCTTTTTTCTAAATCTTTTGAATTAATTTTTGGTGTAAAAAATAAAGACCCCTTACCTCTCTTAGGGAAAAATGCCTTTAGAATTTCTCCTTTGAATCCAATATCATTTAAAATTTTAGAGAATTTCTTATTAGCTGTATCTTCTCCCAGTATTTTAGGTAATTTCTTTCTTAGTATTTCAGTGTTGGGATTTGATATTAAATACTCAAAAAAGCTCATGTTTTTACCAACTGCATGCGGTTTACTAATAAGATAATCATTAATCCAAATTTCCCTGTCTCTAACGTCTATTTCAAAGACAGATGTTTTTCCCCTGCCTTTTTGATTGTTTTTATTTTCCAATTTACGAGAAGCAATATCCGTAAAATTTACATATTCTTTTTTTAACCTTTCCACGGCTTCCCAAAGTTCAATATTTTCTCCTTGCAGAAAAATTAATACAAGATTTTTGTCCTCTCCTTCGGGTACGCCAACTGTTATTTTGCGTAGCGCATTCGTAATTTGTTCTAAGCACAGGTCAAAACTTTTAAAAGCATTGTTTATATTATCGTCTTGAAAAGTCGTTAAAAGTCCCTCGTTGAATTTTTCGTAGTCAACAAAGAAATCCTTTGGGTAATAACTTTTTTCCAAGATAGAAACAAACTTAAGCACCCTTTCTTTTGGAAAGATATGCATAAATTCTTTGATTTTAGATTTATCATTCATTTAAGTCTTTTAGCACATTTTTGGCGTTTTTTCAATCGGTTTTTCTTGATTATTGGGGTATTAAATACTAATATAAAACTACAACTTAATAATGATTGCCTAAACCTATAAATTTTATAGGCATGGCACAAAGTCAAGACATGCACAGAGAACCCATCATGGGGTCGCATGTCTTGCCGTACTTGGAAACTTGTACGAGTGATTTCGGTCACTGCCCATGGTGGGCTTTTTGTTTATAAAAATAATTTTAATTATGATAAACGATGTTTTAGAACAAGTGGCTGAGGATTTTTTAAGAGGAAGGGGTTATTTTACTCAGCACAATGTGAAGTATAGACAAAATGATATCGGTGTCCATTCTGACATAGATGTTTTAGGCATACATCCCAATAAAAAAGGCGTGGAAAGGGTTGTAGTTGTAAGTTGTAAAAGCTGGCAAGGCGGATTAAATATTGAAAGAGATTTAAAAATGCTTCAAAACAATCCCGAAAAAGTAATAGCAGGGAAATCTATGGAAAAAACATGGAAAGAATTTTTTAACAAAGAGTGTGTAAATGCTATTAAGGAAAAAGTTTATAACTTAGCAGGACAGAAAGACTTTATTTTCTATTTAGCTGTGACAAAATACAGGGGCGATAAAAAGGATTGGGAAACCTTCCCCATTTTCGTAAGAAATTTCCGCAATTGCAAAATCATTGTAATTGATATGAAAAGTATGATTTCTGAAATATGGGACTCTCTAACAACAACTCCCTCCCATAGTGAACTAACTCGTTTATTGCAATTGATAAAAGCCGACAATGGAAAAATTGAATATGAAAATAATGGATAATAAAAAATGCCTTTGCGATAATCCAGCTTGTGCTGAATGTCTAAGTACAAATTGTCAGGACGATAACTGCAAAATTCATACTAAAGATGTAAAAATTGTATGGCACAAGTGTTGGAAAGTGAGTAATGAAAAGCTATTAAAAGGTGTACATTCCTAAAAGGTTGATTATAATCAAATTTGTTTATTACTAATTTTTAAAATTTTATGAAAAAAATTATCTACTCAATATTTTTAATGGCATTAGTCTTTGTTATGTTTTTACCAAGCGTAGCATTTGCAGTTTGGTGGAATCCGTTTTCGTGGTTTGAAAACAAAAGCACAGAGCATAAGGAAAATATAGAGAAAACACAAACTAAAGAAGAATTTAATCCAAATGACTGGGAGTATGTTCCTGACGTGCCCGACATCAAGGAGGAAGAGAAAGTTAATGAGCCAATCATACAAGAGAAAATTATAACAAAAACTATTACTATTGATAATCCTGAGTTGCAGAAAAAAATTGATGAATTAACCAGTGAAAATGCTTTTCTAAAAAAGCAGGTTAGCAATGATTCAAAATCTTTAACTGAAATCTCTAATAAATACAATGAAGTTGCGGATAAATACAACAATATGGTAAATGCTCTGCCAAAATTTGAGTACGCTTTAAAAGATATGATAGGCACAACAGTCGGAAAATTAGTTGATAATCTCAATGAGTGCAGGTCATTGCTTCGGCTATCCATAGTTTCTAAGCCATACATTCCATATCCGTCATTTCCAAGCTATACTCCAATAAGCAATAGAATTAGCTGTACCGCTACTTCGGGACTGGGTTCAACAACTTATATTAATTGCTATTAAAATTACTTTATGGATGAAGAGAAAGAGCGCAAAAGGGAAATAAGAGAAAAATTAGAAGAAGTGGGCCTCGATCCCGATGACTTCAATGAAGAAGACCAGGAAGCACTTGCTGATATTCTTTAATTGATTTAAACATTTATGAAAGAAAAAATTAAGAGAATCGCCAAAATTTTATTAGTCGCATTTATTCTTTTAACAGCATTGGTTTTTTGGTCAGAGAAGGCTTTAAATTTCATAGCAGGAGATATGGCAGAAAATTGTTATGATGGAACAGAAATTGCAATTTTACAGCTCAACGGCAAAATCGTGCCTTACTTTACTAATGAGGATGAAGCAGAAACATCTTCCGCAGAGTTTATTTCTTGCCTCGGACTAATAAAAGAAGATGGGTTTATTAAAGGGGTAGTAATAGAGATATCTTCTTATGGCGGAAGTCCTTATGCTTCAACTGAAATCATGAATGCAATTAAAAATATAGGAAAGCCAACGGTAGCTGTCATTCGTGAAAGTGCAGTTTCTGGTGGCTATCTTGTAGCCTCAGCGGCAGACAGGATATTTGCTAATGAAGTTTCAGAAATAGGCGGTATTGGGGTTACAATGTCATATCTCGATTACTCTCAGAAAAATAATACGGAGGGCATAATATTCCAGGAACTTTCTACTGGAAAATTCAAAAATTACGGCGATCCTGATAAATCACTAACTGACGAAGAAAAAGAATTAATTATGAGAGACCTGAAAATAATGCACGATGCTTTTGTGAGCCATGTATCAAAAAATCGGAAATTAGACATTGAAAAAGTTAAAAATCTTGCAGACGGATCATCAATGCTTGGCAAAATGGCAAAAGAGAACGGCTTGATTGACACAATTGGAGATATTGAAAGCGCGAAAGCTTGGCTGAGTCAGTAAATTCACTCAAGGGATTGAGCGAGGCATTGCCCTATCAGCGGGATGTAGTAGATATCAATTTTCTCATGAGGATTCATCTGAGGACATCCTAGTCATCCTAGGAATGACCTAATATTCAGGTTCCAGTGCTTTTTAATGAAATAATAAAACCGAGGTTAATTCTCGGCTTTTTTATTATAAGTGGTCGCGTAAGTCCTTTTCTTTATCCACTTTTCCATAGATTCTATTTACTGCTTCTTCAAAGCTACGGTTTATAGGTGGTGGAGTAAAATCCTCAAAATCATCTTTTACAGCCAACTTATTAGCAAATATCTTATCTAAAATTTTAAGAGCAAACCTTTCATTTCTTTTAAAATATTTTTCCTGATCTTGCGTGAGTTTGTTCTTTTCAGCAAGGTTTAAATATTTATCAAGTATTAATTCCATACGCTTTAAATTTTCTTCTTCAAATTCGTAGCCCTTCCTGCCTCCTCCCTTATTACCGACCGATAATTTGTGTCCATTTTGAAATGGCATGTTTTTATATGTTTAGACTTATGAATTTATTTCATAATAAACAATTTAAACTTTCTGTACACTCTTAAATCCTTGAATTTTGGCCGAAATGGGGCTAATCTGAAGGAATAAAACCATGAATGTAATCGGAAAAGTACTGCTAGGTATTGGAATTATTGTATTTATTGTTATCGTTATTTCCGTCTTAAACTCTAATCCAAGTCCAGAAACTTTAAATTCAAATTCCTCAAATCAAAATCATTACAATAATTATGATAGCGATTCTAGAACAATACAATCAGATTCATTAGACTATAAAGAAACTTCTGTAGAACCACAATGTCATCCAAGTTATTCTGGTGCTTGCTTAAATCCAAATGCTAGCGATTACGATTGCGCAAGAGGTTCTGGTAATGGTCCTTATTATACAGGGAAAGTTAGCGTTATTGGCCCCGATGTTTTTGATTTAGATAGGGACAGAGATGGCTGGGGATGTGAGTAATTAATAATGTGCAATATATGAAAAAGCCTTTAGTTATTTCAGGGTTATTAGTGTTAATATTAATCATATCCATTGTAGGATTTTCAAATTGGTGGGGTAATCGTGTTACACAACTTGATCCACCCTTAATAAAATCTGATAAGGAAAAAGTAGGTAAGGAAATTAGCCTCACAGGTATTGCATATCCAAACGCTAATGTAGTGGTTTTTATTGATGATAAATATATAGCGGATCTACCAGTTTCTTATAGCGATGGATCTTTTCAGGGCAATATTTCTTTTACGAAGGAGGGTGAAAATAAATTAAAAGTAAAGCAAAGATATAAAAATATTTCAAGTGATTTTAGTAATGTCATTACTTTTGATGTTGATCTAACTCCTCCATCGATCGAATCTTTTGAAATAACTAGTTCTATGCCCGAAACTTCTGTAAATCAGAAAATAACTATAGAGGGGTTAGCAGAACCAAATGAGTATGTTGTATTAAACGGATATAAAGCAAAAGTGGATTCTGGTGGATTATTCTCAATAGATTATTCTCTTTTAGAAGGGAAAAATATTTTAAAATTCGGGCTAGAAGATAACTTTAAAAATTCGGTTGATACTGGCAAAGAATATAAAATCTTAGTTGACTCTACCCCTCCTAAAATTTCTACGGGGTTTTGTAATTTTTCTTATGAGATAACTGTGAAGCAGTTAGGAGCATCAGAGGAGTTTGCGTGTTTAAATATTGAACAATGGCAAGGATATCTCGATTCTACCAATTCAGTTCCGATAACTGGTAAAATTCACGGTAATATCAAGAGCGTTACTGTAGCTGGAAAAGCAATATATTGGGATGAAAAAGAGGAAATATATCAGAGAATTAATCTATTTATTTATGGAGGATTGAATAAATATAAAGTTGTTGTCACAGATATTGCTGGGAATCAATCAATTACTTATTTAGAAACTACCGCCGAACGTGATAACAAGGAAATTGACTTTAATATCAATGAATAAAGAAATATGGAAGGTTTTTATTGGAATTATATTTATAATTTTTGGTGCTCTTTTTTTATTTAAAAATCAGTACTGGCAAAGCTTAATCTCTATAGCATTATTACTAATTCTTCCAAAACTTGATAAACTTACAGAATTTATCCTAAGTCCAAAAGATGGTATTAATGCTAAATTTGATGCAGAGAAAGAGAAAAAAGCAAAAATTGAAGAAGATATTAGAGAAAACAACGAATATATTACACCAGAAAGTTTTAACCGTTTCAAGAAAATTGAAGAAGTAATTTTAAATAGCTTGCAGAAAAAATATGGTGGTGAACTAAAAACACTTGTTCACTTTATGTATGGAAAACCAGATAAGCCAGAGTTTAGATATACACCCGATGGAGTATTGCAAACAAGTGATTCCTTGTATTTTCTTGAAATAAAATATGTTATAAAACCAGAATTTGCCAAAGTTATTGTGAAAAATAACTTAAAATATTTAAGTGAAGTATATTCAAAACTTCTACCAAGTATTGGGGATAAAAGATTTGTTATTAAGCTCATTTTAGCAAGTGCTTACGATTTAAGTGATATGTCTTTTGATATACCGAAGGGTATTGAGATCGAGTTTTATAAAGTAGACTTTTAGTAGTGATGAAAAATCTTAATTTAGAAGAAATAAAGAAAATATTAGAATCTGGAGATTTTGATGCATTTATTGACTCTATAGAGAATGATTTTTTTGAAGTAAAATTAGGATCTGTTTTTACGGATGAAGAAAGCGATAAAATAAACTTCAAGCTTTCTAAATACGCTACTAGTTTCGCGAATCAAAATGGAGGTTATTTAATTTGTGGCTTAAAAACTGAGAAACTGAAAGATATTCCTCACGATATTATTATTGGCCTAGATTTATCTAAGGTAGATAATTTTTTAAAAGTAGAAGAGATAATGGGTCGAATTAGCCAATGTACTCATCCGATAATAGAAACTCAGGTTCACTGGTACCCGTATAAGAAAGAACCTGAATTAGGACTTTTAGCCATATATATTCCTAAACAAGAAAATGGGAAAAAGTATTTCTATATGAAAATGCAGGAATTTAGCCGAGAATTATTTGGTGTACCGATTAGAAAGGATGGGCACACTGATTGGATTACAGTAAAAGAATTATACAATCGATCTAAGTCGCGTCCAAATAACATGCAAGAAGTTTATGAGGGAATGAGTAGTCAAATCCAAGAAGTCAAAAATCTTATTAGGGATAGTAATAAAAAGACACCGGGCATAACGGATGATTTAATAACAAAAAGAATGCTTCAGTTAGAAGATGACATAATCATGGGAAAATGAGCACAGATAATTCACCAATATTAATATTAGGAGCAGCTCCAAAGGAAAAAATAAAAGTTCCTGATGATTTTTATAGTAATGAAAGTATTTTCTTTAAAACTTTGCAAAATCCACCACGTTTACGTCACTATGGCTGGAATCTTGCCACACTAGATACACCTCGTCTTAAAGATGGGGAGTACTGGGAGCTGAAAAATGGTGATAGGAAAGTCTTAAGATTGTATTCAGATGGCTCTTTCGTAGTATCTGGTTTAATATCAGAAAATTTTTTAGCTTGGAAAGGTGGCAACGAAAATGAAGATAATGAAATAAAAAATTTGCATGCATTAGCTGTTATTGAGTTTACCTGTGAATTTATAGAACTATACAGAATTATAGTTCAGAATATTACTAAATCAGGTACTAAGATTAATGAATTGAATTTTAAGATTGGTATAAGAGATTTAAATAAAGACAATAAAATTGGTCTAAAACCCTACAAAATCAATACTTTTGGGTTTATGTTAAACGGTCCATGGGAAAAATATATTATCGAAAAAGATTTTTTCAAGAATACCGAAGAAAGCTTAATTGATGGAACTTATGATCCTAAGTATGTAGCTTATGATGTTATTGTTCTTCTGTTCAGGCAGTTCGGTGTAACATCCGATATACCTTATACAAAAAGTGATGAAAGTGGTAAAAAATTTGTTGATATCGAGGAAATCAAGAATGTGCAGTAACTTTTGAGTTATCAATTGAATCCAATGATTCTATATTGGGAAACTCATTAATAAACCAAGTTCTCATATTGTGCCATAGGCTGCGCATAACGCACAAGTCTGAACTGGCAGATTCGTGCATAGCTTCAATGAAGCTGTAGGGAGCTTTCAAGTCGAAAGTGACCAAACCATCTTTGAGTCGGAAATGCTCTCCCACCGCAAGGAGGAGGGCTTTTCTGTCCTTGTCGTCTCCTTTTTCAAAAACCTCATAAATGTGGCTAGTGGTGATGATTAGATTCTCGGCGTATTTTTGCCAAGCTCCAACTGAAGTTTTATGGTATTTTATCTTTTCTTTGGCTTCAAATTTCTGGGTGATGATTTCATTCTTCTTTTGCAAGAATTCTTGTTTATCAATTAAGCCCTCTGATAAAGCATCCAACATTCTGCTGATTCGTTCTTCGCAGTGGCGCTCAATGCGTTGCCAGTGATCCAATCCGTTAAGGTGGATTTTACCCTCCTCTTTATTTCGGCTCCGCAAATCCTCCATTAAAAGCTCATAGACCATTTTATTGATGGTCAGCTTTTTTATTTGTTCGCCAAGCTGTCGTTCAATTTCTTTTTTGCTTAAATGTTTACGTTGACTGCAATTAACGTGTCTTTTCCTCAAAGAGCAACGGTAAAGTTCGTAACGCCCTTTTTTAAACAGACCACCGCACACAAAACAGCCGCACTCAGCGCATTTTATTAAACCGGAGTAGGTAAGCCTTGCGTGGCGGGTTAGGGGCTTTGTTCGTTCACTTAATACTTCTTGGGTTTTATCAAACAACGCTTTTGGAATAAGGGGCTGATGGGTTCCCTCAAACACCTCGCCATGAAATTTAAAACAGCCATAGAAAAAGGGATTAACCAGTACGCGCGACACCGTAGTTCTGGCAATTGATTTGCCATAGCGGTTGGTCAAACCCCATTCATCAGTCAGTGCAAGTATGGTGTCTAAACTGTAAAGTCCAGTTGAGAAATTTTCAAACAACTTTTTTATCAAGGGGCCAGTAAGGGGATCAATTTCAATCCGTGTTATGAGCCGTTTTTCTTTTTCTACTAATTCTTCAATTAAGTGCTGTTTTATTTTGTCATAGCTCTTGCCAGCAATCACTCCTTGCCTGGACATGTTTAGATAGCCGATTGGCGCCCAGCAAGGAAACTCTTTTTTCTCCTTGGCCTTAAACATGAGGTTGCGTTTTACTCGCTGGCTGGTGTCTTTTGATTCCTTGTTAGAAGTTGCAAACTCAATGTCCATTAAAAAGCTGTCTAAATCACTGTAAATTTTGTTACGGGTTCGAATTTCTTTCAGCTTGCCTTGCTCCATAAGATAGCGAAGATGGCCTGAGTCCATAGGGTTACGGCTGGCTCGACTGATTTCCCACAAAATGATTCCATTGGCTTCCCCCGATTCGACCCTGCGTAGCATTTCGTCAAACAGGGGACGGCCAGGAGAAAAAGCTGATCGTTCTTCGCAGTAGGGTTTTTCCAAATTAACGCAATTCAATTTATCCCTTGAGACTATAGTTTTTATTTCTTGCAGTTGAGCGCCGATGGATAGAGTCTGTTTGTCAGACCTTTCATCCGAACTTTTTCGGCAATAAGCCAGCCAGCGCAGTGGCTCCTGGATATCTGCAAATTGTATGTTGTTTGTGGTTTGCATAATTTTTTATTTTTATTTAATCATGCGTGAAATTTTACTGTCAATATTTGTAATGCATTTCGAAACGGTAATAATATTTCCGTGAACCTGTGAACGCCGTGAATTTTAGGAAAAATATATATCTGCTTTTTTCTTCTGTAAGTTTCCCACTATACCCTTTTTATGGTTCACAACGTTCACGAGTTCACTTTTGGCTAGACCAACTTGTTCTGTTTTGGCTGGCTTTCCTCAATCACCGGAATGTCATCCATCATTATCGGGCCGTTGCTTTCTGTTTCGGCCGTTATACCAAATTTCTTTTTTAGCATTGCAATGCGCGGCTTGTTGCTTTCTGAAAGTACGTAGCCGTCTCTAGTCCTTTCAGTTTTTATTTTGAGTCGCTCTCTCAATGACCAGCCCATTTTTGAGTAAGAGAGGCTCTCTTTCGGATCCATCGGTCCCTTATTGTGGCAGTCAGCAACAGCTTTAACGGTAATTTCTGACAAAGCGTAATGTTTTAGAAGCTCAAGAACTGCCTCAAAAATTTGAGCATCGCTATCCATTCCGCGGTCTGATGTAATTTGTTTGTCGTACTCAATAATTAGCGCCTTCAATTTATTTTTTACTTCCTCATCTTTTATGATGCTCAAAAGGGGTAAAATAATTTGGTTAAGGCGCGGTTTTATTGTGCTATCAGCCACATCATTGTTATCTAATTCCTTTTTACCGTAGTTGAGAAACCGCCACATGAGCAGTTTGTTTCTTAATTGAGTAGCCTCATCCCAAAATGAATCCGGTAGGTTAAGCGGTATGTCGCCTCTTAATTCGTCTTTTTCCATGTCTTCAATCAGGAATCTGCTTTCAAGGGCTTTATCCTGAAACCGCTCTCTGGTAGCGATGATTTTTGGTCCGAAGACATCGAATGTTTTAACATTCCATTTCCCGTCATTACTAGCCTCACTTCTTAACACCGGAAACCCCTTTGCAAATCCATTGTTCAAAATTTTGATGATTTCGCTTTTGGTGTCACTGAATCTGAAGTCGGCTTCATCGAGAACTAGGGTTCCCTTCACGCCTTCTAATATTCTGAACACCGGAGATGTAGTAGTGGCTCCTCCGGCAAAGATGGGTTTGTAACATACAGAGCCAATTACTTGAAGAAATCTTGTTTTACCGGAGCCATAATCTCCCAAAGCTCTTAAGTATGGCAATTCGTTGAAGCAGTCATAAATCCAACTGAATAGGACATAATATGGTGCTATATTCTCAAAAAATTTGCTCACATCAAGGTATCTATGGATGAATGTTTTAATCTCCCCAATAAGCTCCTTTTCATCATCAAATTCTTCGACTTTTTCTGGAAATAGAACAACCCTATTTTTAAGTAGTCCATTGTGTGGGTAATAGGGAATTAATGTAATTCCGTCTCTTTCGATTGATTTTTTTACTTCCCAGTGACCATCTTTGTAAACCACGAAATTCGTAGTTTTATTTTTTTGGTCGTAGGTCATTTCTACTATTGACCCATCTTTGAGAATCGCGGAGGATGTTTGAATTTTAATTTGCTTAGTTTCATTTTCCTGTTTTTGACTTTCCATGTTGTTAGTTTTAGTTAATAATTTTTGCGGCACTATTGTTTTGTATTTGGCGGACCCGTATTGTGTATTTTACCTTTTCGCTTTCTTTCGTAATCCCGAATAACGTCCGCTAATTGAGATACGTTTTTTTGTATCTCAAGCAAGTCCTCGGGCGGGGGACTGTGTCCATGTTTATGTAGTATCTTTTTTAGGTTTTCGAAGTTTTGTTTTGCCATTTGGGTTTCGGCCAGTTTATTTTTTTGGCCTCTACCCTTTTTGGCGAATTTCGCTACTTTATTAGAGAAACAAAAAACTCCTCACAAATTGAGGAGTTTTTAAAAATACGATATAGGATTAATTTCGCTGTACTGCTTTATTCGCGTTCTATTTCTTCATTATAAAATTCCTTGAAGCCGTTTTCATCTTCTGGTTTGAGAAAATCGCGCTTAGTAATTTTTGATTGTCCCACTTCTGGTGGAAATAATTGCAGCCTGATTTTATAAGAATAATCATGTTTATATGGACGATATGGCTCAAAGGGGAAAAATGGATCAATGTCGATTGTGAAATAGTGTTTTAAAAATTTAGATAATAATTCTTTTTGTTTTTCGTATGTTCTTTTTTTATCATCATTATCTATTATCATCTCACCGTTTTTTTCATAAGATAATTTTTCTAAAAATTCCCAAAGCACACTTGGTTTTGGATTTTTACCTTTACCAACTAATCCCATTTCCTTATAATCCGTATGATATTTATGCATCTTTGCTATTATGAGCACCTGATTGTTCCCCGAGAATTTAAAAGTTATATTTTCCCATTTTGTACCAGCGGGTAATTTATAGGGAAATTTAATTCCTTCCTCTTTCTTAGTTATTATTTTACTTAATTTTTTACTAATGTCTTTTAATTTAACAGGGTCAGATACAATCAAGTAGATGTAGTTTTCGGTTTCTTCTTGGTCAGATTTTAGCTCCATATATTCGCGGGGCAATACCCACAGTATTCCCTTACTCCTGCTTTCTTCTTCATATTTTTTATCTAAAATACTTCTCCTGTAATCGTAAAAGTTTTTTCTTTCAGATTTCATTATAATTGCCTGTTCTTCTCCCTCTTCTATGAGGTTAATGAATCCTTGGATGTTGTCCTTACTGAATGTATCGCCTGAAATAATTTTTATTCCAAGGTGGTTTTGAAGTTCAGTTTCAAGTAAAATCTTATCCACCAACTTCTTGATGAGATTTTGTTTGTCGGGAATAAGTTTTGCAAAATTCTTATAATTCATGTTTTTTTCATTCTGCTACTTTCCATCCCATATTTCAACCAATTTGAGGTTTAAATTATAGTAATTTTGGTGTAGTATGAAAATACAATTTAATATCGATTGCCTAACCCCATGGAAAGTCTATGGGTATGGCATAAAATCGTTGGACACAGAGATCCCGTCATTTTCGGGGACGTGTCCAACGTTATACAGGGAAACTTGTATATGAGTCGCAAGACTCACCTCGGAGTGGCGGGTTTTGTGTTATACCGCCTATTATATTCTTATGGACTCATTCGAAATTAAATTTTCAGGTAAAGTATTGGAGCGAGGATTTTGGCTGTATGTAGTGCAAATGACCAATCCCAAGAATCAACGATTTTTCTATGTTGGCATGACCGGAGATTCGGCTGCGCTTAAAGCGGCGGCTCTTTTCGTGAGGCTCGGTAGGCATCTTGATGTAAAGGAAAATGCAATGGGTAATACTTTATTTAGGGCAATAAAAAATGAGAAAAAACTGTTGCCATTCCTTTATCAGTTAGATTTTGAAATTATTGGGTTTTATTTATCGCCAGAAAACGAGAAAGCCCATCGAAAAATTAGGGGAGAAATATCTCACATGGAGGATAAGCTCCACAAAGACTTGAAGGATGGAGGATACGAGGTATTGGGTTTTGATTGGCCGATTCAAAAACCGATTGTTTCTATAGATTGGCAGAAGAAATACGAGGAAATTTTAGAAGAAACTAAGTATAGATTTAAAAAATAACTTGCACAAAATAAAAATCTCCTTTGGCAGGAGTTTTTATTTGGAGTAGCACTCTTGATAGACCCGTAAGCCACCACCGCTTTTAACCGCACCTTTTACCAAACTTGGTAAATCCACTGCACAAAGGCAGATGGCGGACTTATTGCACAATAATGTTTTGAGCCAAATGCCCAAAAATATCAACTCTCACTACTCCGATGTTAGTTTATACTACCTGTCCCCATAACTCAATAACTTCATCCTGTTTGGCAAAATCTGTATTTAAAAATTCTTTCTTTGGGATAATTCCCACTCTATATAAATCTAATCTGTCTGCATCCCAGCAGGTTTGAATGGTAACGTCCTCGCTTTTGACATTAGAATTACTGTGATGTTCGCAAGCAAATAATAATTTATCTAGCTGGCTCTTTGAAACATCAAGAAGTTTTTTGTTGTAAAGTTCTTCAATGAAAATACTTGCCCGTTTTCCGTGCCACAAATCCTCATGCTCGTCCTCTCTTTTTGAATCATGCAAATAAGCAAAAAGATTTACAACCTCAATGTCTGCTCTTGTGTGTTTGGCTAGATAATTTCCAATCTCTGCCACTCTGCGCCAATGTTTAATGCCGTGGAGTGAATTAATATCCAGTGTAAATTGGCTGATTATTGAATCAATCAGTCCTGGATTTTCCGCCTCAAAACCGTTCTTTAATTTTTCCATGTATTTTAGTATATTGTTGAGGGTGGTTAAGGGATGTTAAAATGATGATAAAAAAATTATAACACGCCTTACTTCATGGAGGAATACACCAAAAATTTAAGCTTATACAACAAAGAAATTGCCCTGAAAAGGGAATTATTTTGTAGGGCATACACAAGCAATAATCCAGCACTTTTTGGGAATGGAACTCAGGCTTATTTGGCAGTTTACGGAAAGGGGAGACAAATGAGTTACAAGGCGGCCAGAGCATGTGCCTCTAGATTGCTAACATCTGCTAACATCAGAAGGCGCGTAAATGAGCTTCTTGAGGATGGAGGGCTTAATGACCAAAACGTGGACAAGCAACTTTTGTTTCTCATTAGTCAGTTCGCAGACTTGAAGGTAAAGCTAGGGGCAGTCATCGCGTACAATAAATTTAAAAGAAAAATAGAACTTCCACCCTCACCCGCAAAAGTCTTGGATTCTATTGCCGATGAACAAATTGACGCAATTTTCGCTAGGGCTGTGGCTAGAAGATTGCTCGCAAGTGAAAGTAGTGAAAATAATAAAGTTGATGACTACGATAGATTAGATCTTTTACCGAAATTTGATAAACAAGAAATGCCAATTGACTCGTGGTAAATTCTTGAATAAAGCCATCTTTGGGAATACAATGAACATATAATTAAACCAAAATATGAGTTCTGGTCTAACCGACAAAGAAAAGGAAGATTCTAAAAAGAGTGCGAATAAGACCACTGATTTTGACGTTCAAAAAATTAAAGTTCAATTGAAAAGATGGCAAGAAAAACTCCTTGATCCAAGTAAGTCTAATCCTCTTTTGGGGCTTAATCGCTCAAGGACAGCCAAAATAAAAATAATAAAGCCCAATTATTCAGATTTTTTCCAAAAACTTGTTATAGGTGAAAACCAATTTCGTTTACCCCTTGTAAAGAAAATTAAGAAACGAAAGTCTGAAGAAAATTTGGATTTGTTTAATGCTGATGATCAGAACGAAGAAAAAGAGATCTATAAGGTTGAAGAAGGAGATGTTGATGTGGAATTTACTGCTCCGATTGATTTAAGAAAAAAGCTAAGAAAAATTTATGATAACTCTCGCACTACGGTTGAAGAGCGAGGTGTTGTAACTCTGTACGCTACTTTTGGCACTATTCATTGGCACGATGATTTTTTAGAAGATTCAGTTAGCCCTATCTTACTCGTACCCTGCGAATTAGTATCAAAAGGACCAGATGTGGGGCTAAGGCTTAGTATGGTTGATGAAGAAATCACGATCAATCCAGTTCTTAATTATTATTTTAAAGAAAAACACAAAATCGAGCTTCCTGAGCTACCGCAAGAACTCGACTTAGATTCTCTTAAAACATTTTTAAAGAAAGTAGGAGAAAGCATTAAAGAACAGAAGTGGGAAGTTACTAATGAAATTTGGCTGGGTACGTTTAGTTTTGAATCCATGGTGCTTCACAATGATTTAAAGCTACTGGCTGATTTGGCATGTACTAACCCGCTTATAGCCGCCTTTGCTCGCGCTTCTGGTTCGCACGATGCAAGCGAGGCTCTGGGAGACGATTTAGATTCTTTGGAAACTCCCAAAGTAGTCCCCATTCCAATTTTACCCGCAGATTCCAGTCAACTTAAGGCTCTCACATATGTTGCTTCTGGCCAGCATTTAGTGGTGCATGGTCCTCCTGGAACTGGTAAAAGTCAAACGATAAGTAATATTATCGCCGATGCCTTAGGAAACAATAAAAAGGTTCTTTTTGTTAGCGCAAAAATGGCCGCTCTTAGTGTTGTATTTGATAGATTGAAGAACGAAGGACTAGGGCAATTTTGTTTGGAGGCTCATGGGACTAAAGCTGGAAAGCTTAAAATTATTGAAGAATTAAAACGCACCCTAGAATCGGAAGATTTTAATAATGTTGGACCTCTCGAGAAAGAACTAGAGACTCTAAAAATCACCAGAGAAAAATTGAATAATTATGTGTTAGCTCTTCACGAAGTTGTAAATCCGATAGGGGTTTCTGTTTTTCAAGCAATAGGTAGGTTCTCAAAATTACACAAGATTCCAGACGTAAAGCTCTCAGTTCCATGGGAGAATGTTTTAGAAGTTTCCAATAGGGAATTTGATAATGCGCTTGATGCACTCATTAACATTTCCAAAATGGCGGAACTGCTTGATGGTAGGGATATTCATCCATGGAGGGGATTTTCTAATTCCGATTCTGGTATTAAAACTCAAGAACAAATTGAAACAGATTTAAAGCTCCTTGTTAAGATTTTTACTGATGTAGATGGGCAACTTAGTAGATTAAAGAAATTATTACCGAAACAAAATTTTACTCTAGAAAATATTGTTGCTTTAGTCCCTGTCTTTGATGCAATTTCAAAAATTAAAAAACTTCCTAAAGATTGGTGGCTTTTAGACGTAGATAAAATCAAAGAAAAAGAGAGTCTTTTTAAAGAAGCATTTTCGTTATCCAAAGAGTTTAATGAAAAAATTCTTTTACATACGAAAGTTTGTGATTTTCCACCCAAAGAAATCATTGAATTGCTCAAGGAAGCTGAAGTTTCTTTTCAGACATGGATTAAAAGAATAAACATATCTTATTTCCAATGGAGGGGTAGGGTCAAAAAGAAATTTAAAGAAAATGTTAAATTAAAACATTTAGAGATACAAAATCACTACATCTTGTTAAAACGACTTTTAGAAATTGAAGATTGGTTTGAGAAAAATAAATTGACTCTTTCTGTTGAAGTGCCAGGTCAGCAAATAACTAACACTCATGCCCTTGAAGATGTGGCAGTACAGTGTAGCGTGGCGTTTTTGATTAAAAATAATTTCCCTGATTACAACTGGAAAAATTCTAAAATTACTGATTTAGATTCTGAAATTACTAATGGCTCGGCCGCCCTAGTATCAGGTTTCTCTGAAATTGGCCAAGCTTTAAATAATGCTGTCGAAAGAATAGAAAGCTTATGGCTCTTTGGTTTTGTTGATGATGTGAAAATTTTAGAGGCTCCCATGGAAAAATTCACATTGAGAGCAGAAGAAATTTTGACTAACCTAGATAAGTCTAGAGAATGGCTAACTCTACAAAGAGCCGTAGAAAATTGTGAAAAAATGGGACTTTCTAGCTTTCTTGATTCCAAAAATACTAGTAGCTCTATTTTGCCTTCCATTTTTGAGAAAAGATTTTTTGCTTTGTGGATAGACGAGGTCATCAATAAAAATAGCGTTTTGGCAGAGTTTTCTAGTCTTAAACAACAAGAGCTTATAGAAAAACTTAGAATTCTCGATGGTAGGATTAGGCATTTATCCAATGTTTACATAAAAGCAAAAGCTACACTTTCATCGAGGCAGGTAAAATCAGCTCAATCTGGTTTGGGGAATGGTAGCCAAATAGGAATCCTTAGAGTTGAAATGCAGAAAAGAAAAAGAATAAAACCTTTAAGAAAGTTGTTTAGTGAAATACCGCATGTATTACAAGCCCTTAAGCCATGCATGCTTATGAGTCCAATTTCAGTTTCAACTTATTTGAAACCAGAGACTTTTCATTTTGATTTAGTTATTTTTGACGAGGCATCTCAACTTCCTACGGCAGAAGCTATCCCATCAATACTTAGGGCAGATCAAGTCATCGTTGCAGGAGATCCAAAACAGCTACCCCCAACATCTTTTTTCAACACTTCGTTGGTTGACGCTGGAGATGAAGATTTTAATGAGGAAGAACCTCCAGCAGATTTAGAGTCTCTTTTAGATGATTGCGTAGCATCGGTTCCTGTTTTTCAAGAGACCTATCTTAAATGGCATTATCGTAGCAGAGATGAAAGATTGGTAAATTTTTCTAACCATTACTTTTATGAGAAGCGACTTGTTACATTCCCCTCGGTTCGCACTGATAATGATGACAGGGGTGTTAAGTTAGAATATGTAGCTGGCGGAATTTGGGATAGAGGTAAAAGTCGCACTAATAGGCAGGAGGCACGAAAAACTGCTCAATTAGTCATTAACCAATTTATGAATTTTCCAGAAAGGACTCTTGGTGTGGTTGCTCTTAATGCTTCTCAAAAAGAAGCGATTGAAGATGCGCTAAATGAAGAACTTGCAAATAGACCAGAGCTTCTGCCGTTGCGTGATTCAACTCGCAAGGAAGCATTTTTCGTAAAATCATTAGAGAATGTTCAGGGAGATGAGAGAGATGTGATTATTATAAGTGTAGGTTATGGTAAAAGTGCGGATGGTAACCTTACGCTAAATTTCGGCCCCTTGAATTCAGCAGGTGGATGGAGAAGGTTAAACGTTCTTGTTACAAGAGCAAAATGGCAAATAATTTTAGTAACTAGTCTGCGTTCTTCGGAACTTCACCGAATAAGTCCTCAAAATTTTGGGGCTATGTCTCTTAAAAATTTCATAGAGTATGCGGAGCGTAATGGTTCTTTGCCTCCCGATCCAGTCAAACTTACAGAAATTGAAACAAATGACTTTGAAGATTCTGTAAGGGAGGTTTTGGTGGAGCGCGGATACTCTGTTGATGCCCAAGTAGGCGTTAGTAATTTTAGGATTGATTTAGCTATCAAAGACCCTAAAGACTCCTCAAAATATCTTATTGGCATTGAATGTGATGGCGCAACTTACCATAGTTCTAGGGTGGCCAGAGATAGAGACCTTCTTAGGCAAGAAATTTTAGAAGGTATGGATTGGAGACTGCATAGGGTTTGGTCAACCGAGTGGTTTCATAACAGAGATTTTGCAATAAAATTAATGTTAGATAGTGTTGAGCGAGCAAAGAGTAGGAATTCCTCTAAGTACGCCACTGTATCAGTAAAAGATAAATCTGAATACGATTTTAAGCCCCTTCCTGCGCCAACATTGGAAAGAAAGTTTAAAGAAGGAAGCCCCTATGTTAAGTATAGTAAAAAGTTTAACAGAAATGTTTTAATGGGGAAGAATGATATCTATAGATTAAAGGAAATTATCGCGGATATCATTGATGTTGAGGGACCGATTCATGAGGAACTACTCTACGATAGGTTGAAAGAAGTTTTTCGTGTAGATAAAGTAGGTGCGAATATAAGATCCAATGTTGAAACAGCTATTCGGTTTGCAAAGACATTAGAACAGAAAAAGCCGTTCATTTGGAAGAAGGGAAGCAATCTCGAAACATTTAGATTGCCAGCCGATGATGTGACAAGGCCACTTAATTTAATATCACCTCAAGAGATTTCTTTAGCGATTTTATACTTGGCCGAAAATCAGTTTGGAATAATGCAACAACAGATTCCTCAATCTGTCTCAAAGGTGTTTGAAATTACCAGGACTGATACTGAAGAAATAGATAGGATAAGGGAGATAACAGAAAAACTAATTGATGAAAAGAAGCTTGTTATAAATGGAAATCAAGTAAATTTATCTCTTGAATGAGTTTGAACCTTTTCTTTTGGTTTTTTAATTTAAAATATGCAAAAATCCGTCTGGGATCAGAAAGTGCAAGAAAAATACCTTTCTGTGCCCAGGAAATGTATTTGGAGGGGAGGTCTAGTGTTTCCTATAAGATTCTTCCTGTGAACCTGTGAACCTGTGAACATTGTGAACCCTTGGGAGATTGTATTATTTTTCCGTTATGTTATAATGTGGGTGCTCGCAGAATTGTTTGCGAGGCTTGTATTAACATTTGTAAACGCTTGAAACAGTGGCTTAACGGCCTCTAAGGTCTTTAGAATAACCAAACTGCAAATAGCAAATACAAATAAGTAATCTGGATGGTTGATGTTTAACTCATTCATAATTATTATACACAAGTAATTGCCTCAGAATCCGAACGTGTTTATTCCTTAAACACCGCTTTATTTGCCCCTCTTGTTTTTAAGAATGTCGGATGTTCGTTATGGGAGGGGTGTGAGACTATGGAACCAACAATTTTAAAACAACTCCAAGAATGTTGGATTGAAAAAGAAAATAAAGAGTTGATGTCAAAACAGCGCCCAAAAAGGCGCTATTTTCATTTTGATCCAGTAATACAGGAAATTTCTGATAAAAACATAAGTAAAATATTTAATTTCGAATATATTAAGCGCCACCCATTCTTGCCTTTATTGCACAGAATACAAAAAGATCGCTTTTATAAAAAAGACCTGGCCACAGGGAAAAAGAAACCCACATTAAAGGAGCGACCTATTAGCTATGCTTCCCATTTTGATGCACTTATTTATTCTTGGTATAGTTCTATTTTGGAATTTTATTATGAAAATTTAATTAGGGGTCAAGCAGTAAGTGAATCCATAATTGCTTACAGGAGTATAGATAAAAAGTCAAACATTGATTTTGCAAAAGAGGTTTTTGATTTTGTTAAACAGAAAGGGGATTGCGTTACTATTGGCCTAGATATACAGGGCTTTTACGATAACATCGACCATCAAATATTGAAGAGGAAATGGTCTTTTCTTTTGAGTGAGGATAGTTTACCTGAAGATCACTACAAAGTTTTTAGGTCTATAACGAAGTATGCCTATGTGAATTTGGAAACTCTCAAAAAGGAAATTTTAGATCAGGGAGCTTCCGATTCCAAATTCTCCTCAAGTTTGGAGATGCTCAAAATTTTAAGGAAGAAAGGTTTAATCGTACAATATCCTGAAAAATTTGGTATTCCACAGGGGACTCCTATAAGTTGCGTTCTATCAAATTTGTATATGTATGATTTTGATTTAGCGGTTAGTCTAATGGTAAAGAATATCGATGGCCTTTATAGGCGTTATTCAGATGACATTATTATTGTTTGCAATAAAAAAGACGAAAAGGAAATGATGAGCTTTGTTATTGCCGAAGTAAAAAAGTTAAAACTTTCTATTCAGGAGAACAAAACAGAGGTGCGATATTTCACTTTAGAAAATAATGTTTTAAAATGCACTGATGGTAAAAATAAAATTTCTAGGCTTCAATACTTAGGATTGGAATTTGACGGAGAAAAAAATTATCTCAGGCATAAGGGCTATGCTAAATTTGAGCGTAATATGACCTATGCGATTCGCCAAGAGAAAAAGAGGTCATTGAAGCATGGCAAACCGTTTGCCAAGCGTAAAATATATGAAAGATTTTCTCCTTTGGGTAAGGCAACGTTCATTACTTATGCACAAAAAGTAGGCAGTATGCTCAAATCAAATTCAGTGGCCAAACAAATTAATTCAAGTAAGATTTTTAGAAAAATTAAAGATAGAATAAATGGTCAGGGACAAAGTAAGCAAGCTTAGTAGTTATATTATTTTCTAATGAGTGAAAATCCACTTTCAAAAGAAGTTAAAAATCGATTGATACTTTGGTATCTTGCTGTTGGAGATGCCCACAGAGCAATGGTTGCAGAAAAGAAATTTTGGGATATGATTGCTGGAAATCCCGAAGTAGAAAAAACAAGTCTATTTCTCGAAGCGTCTTCAGCACTTCAGCTCAAAGCAACTGTACTTTTCTGCCAAGTTTTTAATTCTGGTAGTGCTGGTACTGGCATTGCTGGCAATAAAGACAAAGAAGTGATAAGTTTGCGAGAAACAATAACTTCTGATGTGAAAAATGAGCTGAAAAATTTAGGATGGAACAATGAAAAATATGAAGAAACGATGAGGCAGATTAAAAAATTTAGAGATAAATTTACTGCCCACTATGATGGTAGCGCGGCAAAGTATAAGGAATTTCAGGGTGGAGGAGCAATGATGCAATCTCCTGGGTTGAGTTTCGCTAGGATTGAACGAGAAGATGTAGCGTTATTTCTTCAGACTTGGTTTAAGTGTCTTCGGAAGAAATTATAATAAAGTCAGTAGCTATCCTATATTTTTAAGTAGGGGAATCGTGCTGGCTGATTGGGCGGCTGAGATGTTTTCCCAGAACCACGTTTGGATTACATCCCACTTCTCGCGCATAAAACAAAAACCGCAACTCGTGCAGTTTTTGTTTTATGCTGTGTGGTGGTGGGTGAATGAATCCATCCCCGCTTGACGTTTTTTTGCCGAAGGCAAAAACCCGTTTGCTTTCGAGAACTGCCTTCAAATCCCATCGCCCGCGCATAACGCAAAACGCCCCAAGGGGGCGTTTTGCGTAGATAATAATAAAATTATTTAATACAAATATCCCCAGGTTTGCAATTTATCGCTGTCTTCGCCCCAGGTCACTCCTATGTCGGTTCGGTAAATCATATTCAGTAATATAATATTTTCCAAACGGCCGTATGTTTGTTTGCGGGCTTCTTCCATAGTGGTGCCGTGTCCTGTTACGATTAAAACATATCCACTAGAACCGGCCACGCGCCAGATGTTATCAATAACTTTGATATCCCCAATATGGACGCCGTCTAAATTCGGTTTTTTAAATAATATGGAAAGATCTTTGTACAATTCCATTTCACTTGGATCATCGTAAGGAAACGGGGGAGTCACACAAACAACTCCTACTTGAAATCCCTTTTTTGTTTTAAGCGTGTAAGGATTATGGTTGGCTATTTGATAGAGAAATTCTCCCCATTCGCTTAAAACTCCTTCTTGCTGGATTGAGATGGTCGGATAGCCAAACCGGCAAGTAAATTCAAGCGGATAAATTCCGCGCCCATTTACAATGCAATTAATGTCAATGTATCCAACATATCCTGATTTTCGCAAATCCTCTGTCATTTTACCGGTTGTTTCGTTAAAAAGCTTATTGGGTTCTGCCCAAAACATAGATGTCCCCATTTCTCCGGTCATGGGGCCCAGCTCTCCGGGGAAAAGGCGTTTGTGTTCAAACGCTATTAATATCGGGGTGATAAAATTTTGGCCGTTGAAAAACGCCGACATTCCCACTTCAACCCCGGATACAAATTTTTGAAGCTGGAATTGTTTTATTTTTTTGCTGATTATTGTTTTATTTTGTTGCAAAACTTCGTATAAATCCTTGCCATCTTCTTCCTTTGCTATGAATAAAAGCCCCTTCCAATCAGCTGGTATGAAACCGGATGGTTTGTACACATATCTGCCCGGATTTTCTTGTATGAATTTTAAAGCGGCGTCATAGTCATTAAAATCCCAAGAAGGAAGAGTGAGCATTCCCAGCCGTTTCATTTCTGATTGGCCGAATTCGCGGTCTTCTTCCAACCGGTCGGTATATATGCTGCCGCCTACCACGGCTTTTCCTTCCTTGCGCAATGCGTCAGCTTCTTTGCCAAATCCGACATCATCAAAAACAATGACATCGGCCCAGGCAACATATTGTTTCCAATCGGGAATTTTTTCTAAAAATCCGTCATAGACATCTTTATCTTTGTCGTTGCCCTCGTTTTTAATGTATATTTTTACTTCATGCCCCTCTTTTTTTATTTGCTAAGCTAAGTCGCCGCTTAGACTTTCCCAACTTATGAAAAGAAATTTTTTTACTTCTTTTTTGTTTTCGGTGCCATTATTTTGTCCGTTTGCCATTGCAGTAGTTATTATTTTAAATTAATATTATTTTAGTATAGCACTTAAAAGCAAAAACAATAAAAATTAATAGTTTATTTCCTCGGCAGAATACCCTGCGGCTCTGCCGCAGGGATGAATGCCGCCCCGCCAAAGGCGGGAGGAAACATAAATCGTTAGCCAATATTTGCATAAGCAAATATTGGCGGTACTCTACCATGTAGAGTACCCCGGGGCTTTGCCCCAGGGATTTCTATTGTAGAACTGACGGTGATTTTTTGGTATAATACATAGTAAGTAAAATAATCTTAAATTAAAAAATTTATGGCAGAAAACAAAATAGCAAAAATTTTAATTGTGGAGGACGAAGAGGCAATTTGCAGAGCATATGAAGAAGCATTAAAAACTGATGGCTTTTCTGTGTTAATAGCAAGAAACGGCCAAGATGGCTTGGATTTGGCAATTCGCGAAAAACCGGATTTAATTTTACTTGATATTTTAATGCCTGTAATGGATGGACTGACCATGATGGACAAATTAAGAGCAGCAAGCCCGTACGGCAAAAGCGTTCCGATTATACTTTTGACGAATTTGTCTTCAGATGAAGAAAGGATTATTTCCGCCGTCACAAAAAATGAGCCTTCGTACTACTTGGTAAAATCTGATTGGAATTTGAACCAAATAGTGGAAAAAGTAAAAGAACGTCTTGGCAGGCAAGAGTAAAAATTATTTAAAAAAATCGCCCTTGCATAAGGGCGATTTTTTGATATACATTATGTATGGCAAAAGTGTTAAAAAAAGAATTTTTTAATCGCGATACGGCAACAGTGGCTCAAGAACTGCTTGGCAAATTTTTAGTGCGAAAAATTGGCAGGAAAGAATTTGCGGCAATGGTTACAGAAACAGAGGCCTATGACGGGCCGCATGACTTAGCAAGCCACGCTTTTAAAGGAAAAACAAAAAGGACAGAAATAATGTTTGGGCAGCCGGGAAATTTTTATGTTTACTTAGTGTATGGGATGCATTATATGTTAAATGCAGTGACGCGGGAAAAAGATTATCCGGCGGCGGTTTTGATTCGTGGAGTGGAAAATTTTAATGGTCCTGGGAAAGTTGCAAAATTTTTTAAAATTGATAAAAGTTTCAATGGTAAAATAGCCGGTGAAGCGACTGGCTTGTGGTTTGAAGATAGGGGGGTTAAAATTCCAAAAGCCAATATTCAAAAAATGCCGCGGGTGGGAGTCGCTTATGCTGGGCCCGTCTGGTCAGCCAAAAAATTGCGTTTTTTATTAACTTGACGTGGCTTCCTGTCGTAGTACAATACACCTATACCCCAGGTATTAAAAAATAAAAATTAACATGATGAAAATAAATAAAAAAGAAACGTTGATTAATTTTAAGAAAGCCAAAAGCCATATTGAAAAAATTATAGAAATGATAGAACAAGATACTTATTGTATTGAGGTTATGCAGCAAAATTTAGCTGTTTTGGGACTTTTAAAATCCGCCCATCAAATGCTTATGGAAAACCATTTGAATTCTTGTTTTAAAAATGCAATGGCAGCAAAAAATGAAAAAAAGAAACAGGATATGACTCAAGAAATTTTAAAAGTTACTAATTTACTTAATAAATAAACATGGCCAAAGAACAAACATATTATGTAAAAGGCATGCATTGCGCGGCATGCGAGGTTTTGATTGAAAAAAAATTGTTAGAAATTCCGGGGGTATTTTCTGTGGAAGCGTCAACCGGTAAAAATCGTGCTGTTATTGAATATGAGGGAGAAAAACCGGACATAAAAAAGTTAAACGAAATTTTTCAAAAAGACAATTACACTTTTTCTGATGAATCGGTCAAAAATGAGTCTCAAAAACCGGGTAGTCGCACATTGCTGGCTTTTAATATAGCAATTTTTATTACCATCGCTTTTTTGCTTTTGGGTAAAACCGGCGTTTCTGGCCTTTTTTCTGTTGGGTCGAGTTCTTCTGTATTCGCATTTTTCGGTTTTGGGGTTTTAGCCGGGCTTTCAAGTTGCGCCGCGTTGGTTGGCGGAATAGTTTTATCAATGTCAAAGCAATGGTACCGATTGCAAAGCAACCGAGTATCCTCGATGAAATCGGGACAGGCAATTTACTTGAATGAAAAAAGCATTTATAAAAAAATACAGCCGCATGTGCTTTTTAATGCCGGACGGATTTTGTCTTATGTTATTTTTGGAGGGTTACTGGGTTTATTGGGCAGCAGATTACAAATTTCTTTAGGATTTACTTCATTTTTAGTTATTGCCGTTTCATTGTTGATGATTGCCCTTGCTTTGCAAATGCTGGGCGTTAAATATTTTAGAAAATTCCAAATATCCCTGCCAAAATTTATTACCAGGAATATCGCCAACGAAAATAATTTTCAAGGCAAGTACATGCCGTTTTTAATGGGAGCGGCAACTTTCTTTCTGCCTTGCGGATTTACCATTACCGCCCAAAGCTTGGCGCTTTTATCAGGAAACTACTTGCAGGGGGCTTTAATGATGGGGTTTTTTGCTTTGGGCACTGCTCCCATGCTTTTGTTTATCGGTTTTTCAAGTGTCAAATTTTTTGAAAAACCGCATTTGTCTTTGACCTTTTCAAAAGTCGCCGGGTTTTTAATTTTATTTTTTGCTTTATTTAATATTTATAATCAAGCAAATGTTTTAGGGTATTTTGACCAAGCAACAACCCAGTCATACAGTAAAAGTAATCTGGCAGCCGTTGTTGATGGCAAGCAAGTAATTAAAATGACAGCTTCGGGTTTAGAAAATAATCCGGATTATTTTTTGGTCAAAGCTGGCATTCCCGTAAGGTGGGAAATCACAGCTGCCAGCCAGCTTGGATGCAATGGAGCGATAGTTTCAAATAAATTATTCAGCGGCGCAGTTAATTTAATCCCGGGGCAAGTGACAGTTAAAGAATTTACACCGCAAAGCGAGGGGAAATATCGTTTTAGTTGCACCATGGGAATGGTTACGGGAACAATAGAAGTAATTAATTAAAATGTCTAAAAAATATCAAGAATCTTCAATGATCTGGTGGGTCGTGGGATTTATCATGATCTCCCTGGCTTTGCTTGTTTTCATTATTTTTAAAAGCGCTCCGCCATACAAAACAAACCGGGAGGTTGCGCTGACATGTACAACTGATATGGCCACCCAATTCCATATACACCCTAATTTGGAAATTATAATTAACGGCCAAAAACAGGAAATTCCAACAGATGTCGGCATTAATGCCGGTTGTATGAATTCGCTTCATACCCATGACAATAGCGGCATAATTCACGTGGAATCTCCTGAAAAAAGAGATTTTAATTTAGCTGATTTTTTTGCGGTTTGGAACAAAATTTACAACAAAAACCAGATTTTTGATTATAAAACTGACGACACCCATATAATCCGCCAAACTATTAACGGCCAAGAAGTTCAAGATTACGAAAATACCATTTTGCGAGACAATGATAAAATTACTATTTATTACGAAGAAAAAAAATGACCATTGATAAAATACTTGTAACAATCATAGGGTTTTTGGGGATGGGTTTTACCTATTGGTTTTTTTTGATGAAAAAAGAAAAAGAAATTGAAGTTAAAGATGAAGTAGATATTATTGTTGAAGGCGGATATTCGCCAAATGTCATTTCTATTAAAAAAGGCAAAACCACAAAAATAAACTTTATCCGCAAAGATTCAAACAGCTGTTTAGAAGAAGTAGTTTTGGGGGACTTTAAAATTAAAAAACATTTGCCGCTTAACCAAAAAGTGACTGTTGAAATTACGCCTCAAAAAAGTGGCGAATTCGGATACGCATGCGGAATGAATATGTATCATGGAAAAATAATTGTAAAATAACTGCTTAGTGCAAAATAATAAAAAGCACATATCTAACGTATGAAAAATAAATTAATTGTAGTAATAATTATTATTTTGATTATTATGTTTGGAATTATTGTTTTTGCCTTTAAGGGCATGGCACCCCTTAAAATAATAACCAACAACAGTGTTTACTGTTCGTCAGATGGCAAGTTAACAAACACCATGCCAATTCAGAGCCATCGGTCATATTGTTTAAAATCTGACGTAAATGGTAAAACGTATTCTGTAAATGCCCAAAGCCAGTATTCATTTTCAGTGGTAGATGACCAAGGCAACACGCTAAAAGATTTTGAAGTTACTCATACTAAGGCAATGCATGTTATTGTGGTAAGAAAAGATTTGGCAAACTTCCAACATGTGCATCCAGAATTTGATAAGGCAACCGGTATATTTACCCTTAAATATTTAACATTTCCCGCAGATGGGATATATCGTATATTTGCTGATTTTGCTCCAGCTGGCGGTCAAAAAGATGCCATGGGTCTGCCACTTCCAGTGACTCTCTTTGATGATGTTTCAGTTGGTATTGGTGAGAGCTACGCATCTACGCCACTTGGTTCTCAAAGATGGACAGATGTATTTGACGGGTATCAAGCTGATCTCTCATATGGCTCGTCTCTTGTTTCTGGCCAAGAAAGAGAACTTGCATTTACAATAAAAAATAATGAAATGCCAGTGAAAGATCTTCAAGGGTACCTTGGCGCTTTGGGTCATACAGTTATTCTGCGCGAAGAGAGTCTTGATTTTATCCACGCCCATCCAAAAGAGGATGTAGACGCAAAACAAACTGGTACTATTAATTTTGTGGTTAATTTTTCAGAAGCCGGAAAGTATAAAGTATTTACGCAATTCCAAAGGGATGGAAAAATATTTACTAATGACTTTGTGGTGTCGGTTGCAAAGAGTACAAATCAAAGTAATGAAGTCAACGTTCCAATGTATTAAATAAAAACCATTATGTCAGAAACTAAAAAAACATTTCCCATCAAAGGAATTCATTGCGCTTCTTGTGTTACATTACTTGAAGATTCGTTGGGTAAAGTGACAGGGGTGTCAAAAGCCACTGTTAATTTGGCTACCGAAAAAGCCACTGTGACATATGATCCGCAAAAAGTGACAGACAAGCACTTGGAGTTAGCAGTGGCCAATGTCGGGTACAAAGCTTTAATAAGTGAAGAGTTAAGGTCCCAAGACCAAGAGCAAAAAGAAAAACAGCAAGAACTTAAAGATTTAAAAATAAAAGTTAGTGTAAGTTTATTTTTGGGAGCATTAATTCTTTGGGGCAGTTTTCCGGGATTAATGGAAACTTCTCCTAAAATTTTACAAAATTTTTTAGTGCAAATGATTTTGGCTCTTCCTGTGCAATTTTGGGCTGGGTTAAGTTTTTATAGCGCAGCTATAACTTCATTTAGGCACAGAACCGCCAACATGGATACTTTGGTGGCCATAGGCACAACTGCCGCCTTTGGTTATTCGGCTTTTATTACTTTATTGCCCGCCATTGTTGAGCGGGTAGGTATTCAGCCGTTTCCTTATTTTGATGTTTCTACTATTATCATCGGTTTAATTTTGCTCGGCCGTTATTTTGAAGCAAAAGCAAAAGCGGGAACTTCTGAAGCTATTAAAAAACTGATTGGTTTACAGGCAAAAACGGCAAGAATTATTAAAGATGGAAAAGAAACAGATATTTCTATAAACGAAGTAAAAATTGGGGATATTATCCGAGTCCGCCCGGGCGAGAAAATTCCGGTTGATGGAGTTATTGAAGAAGGGGAATCAAGCATTGACGAATCAATGGTGACAGGTGAGAGCATGCCCACAGACAAAGCGAAAGGAGATGTTGTTGTCGGGGCGACAATGAATAAGACAGGCAGTTTTACATTCCGTGCCACTAAAGTCGGCCAGGAAACAATGCTGGCGCAAATTATCAAGCTTGTGCAAGAAGCGCAGGGAAGCAAAGCGCCAATCCAGCGGCTGGCGGATTTGGTTTCGTCTTATTTTGTGCCGATTGTTTTAATGTTGGCCATTGCCACTTTTGTGGTTTGGTATATTTTCGCCCCGGCTCCAACCTTAACCTTTGCTTTTTTAAATACGGTTGCTGTTTTAATTATTGCTTGCCCCTGCGCCATGGGGCTGGCCACTCCAACGGCAATTATGGTGGGAACCGGCAAAGGGGCAGAGCAGGGAATTTTAATTAAAGACGCAGAAAGTCTTGAAACCGCCCATAAAATCAATACCATTATTTTTGACAAAACCGGGACTTTGACTAAGGGCAAGCCAGAGGTGACTGATATCGTAACCTTTGAAAGCATAAGCAAAGACGAAGCACTGGCGTTGGCGGCTTCTTTAGAAAAATCTTCAGAGCATTCACTGGCCGAAGCCATTGTAAAATTTGCAGAAGATAAAAAACTTTCTTTAAGCAGGGCAGAAAATTTTCAAGCCATTCCCGGACATGGAATAGAAGGCATGATTGCCGGCCAGAAAGTTATTTTTGGCAACCGGCGTTTGATGGAAAAAGAAAAAGTTTTATTAAACGATGCAAATGCGCAAATCGAAAAATTAGAAAATGAAGGCAAAACGGTGATGATGTTGGCGGCTAAAGAAAAGTTAATTGCCTTAATTGCTGTTGCTGATACTTTAAAAGATTCGGCTGTAGAGGGTGTCAAAAAATTGCAAAAACTTGGCATAGAAGTTGTTATGATTACGGGAGACAATATTCGCACTGCCAATGCCATTGCAAAAAAATTGGGTATTCAAAGAGTCTTAGCCGAAGTTTTGCCGGACCAAAAAGAAGCAGAGGTAAAAAAAATCCAGGCGGAAGGAAAAACAGTTGCCATGGTGGGCGATGGAATAAATGATGCGCCGGCACTGGCCCAGGCGGATGTGGGAATTGCAATGGGCAGTGGCACAGACGTTGCAATTGAAGCCGCCGACATTACACTAATTAATAAAAATTTAACATCAATCGCATCGGCAATTATTCTTTCTAAAAAAACTATGAGGACAATACGGCTGAATTTGGTCTGGGCGTTTGGCTATAACGTTATTTTAATTCCGGTGGCGATGGGAGTTTTGTATCCTTTTTTTGGTATTTTATTAAATCCAATTTTTGCTTCGGTGGCTATGGCAACAAGTTCAATTTCCGTGGTTTTAAATTCACTTTTGTTAAAAAACAAAAAAATACATTTTTAGTGAAAGGCCGATTATAATTTGTAAAAAATATTTATTATGATCAATATAAAGCATTTGCTTAAAGTCACTTCAGCTTGGACAAGCATAATATACGTTGTTTGTTATGCCGGTGTTGCTATGTATTCTCCTATAAGAGTGATGACAATGCGATACGCTATGCATATGGATTTTACTTTTACTTCAGGATATTTTGGCTTGGGATATTTTATTTCGGGACTAATTATATGGAATGTCATTGCTTTATTGTCAGTCTGGCTTTTTGCCTGGCTGTTTAACACAATAAAAGATTAATTTTTTATTGTGTTATTCAGATTTCCCGAGTTATCTTACTCGGGTTTTTTGTTGACTTAATGTATAAAAGCTAATAGTGTTGAATTGGCCTCCGTTCTTTTTAAAAAAAGGAGTCGAAAGATGGAAAAATTAATAATATCGGATGTTCATCTGCGGTCCGAGCGTTGCAATGCCAAAGCTTTACTCAAGATGCTCAAAGCTTCTTCCTACAAAGAATTAATTATTGTAGGGGACTTGTCTGAGAAAGAAGGTAAGTTTAGCGATGATCAATTTAGGGTCGTTGATTACCTTTTTAAAAACAAGGAAAAAGTAACCTGTATTTATGGAAATCATGACCGGCATGATAAAACTATCGTTGCCGGGATTTTGGGAAAGCGAATGCTCAAAGAATACGAATGGCCAATGGGGAAAAAACGATGCTTGGCTATTCACGGCCATAACCTTGATTGGGTACATCGTATTTTTGAAGAGCCGTTAATTGATAAGGCCTTTTATGATTTCCTTTGGCTTTTCAAAAAAATTAATTTTGCCGGCTTTAATGCCGTCAAATGGCATGACAGTCTTCACGATGGATTTTCTGATTCCGTTGCCCAAAAAGCAATGAAGTACGCAAAGAAAAAAGGCATCGATGTGATTATTTGCGGCCATACGCACAAACCTCTGCATCGCACATGCCAGGGCAAAAACGGGAAAGAAATTCATTACTTCAATTCCGGCGGGTGGATTAAAGGATTGTGTGCTTCTTACATCACCATTGACGAATATGGTAATGTAAAACTTCACTCGATGGCTCCCTAACAAAAACCAAGTCCAGACTAACGCTGGACTTTTTTAATTTGTATTTAATTTAAAAAGTATTATGATGAAGGTGTATTATTAAAATTAATAGGCCTAATACGTATGGCAAAAGATTTTTATAAAAAGTTTCAAAATGCCAAGTCTAACTTTCACAATATCAGAAAAAAAGTGATTGTGAGGGTTTGGGGTTTGGCTGCTCGGCTTGACCTGCGCAATAAAAAGTATAGGATAAAAAACAAGAAGAAGCATTAGAAACCGTTTAATAAGTCCACATTTGGTCTAAACTTCTATTTTCCGGCTGCAAATTTGCTATAATTTCTCGGCTTGCACTATGTGCAAACCTCCAAATTCTATCAAATTTTCGCACGGAAAATAGAAGTTTATCCTCAAAAGCGACTTATTAAACGGTTTCTTAGGACTATTACAAGGTCGAATGGCAAATAATTAAAACTTTTTAATAATTTTATGAACACAAAAAAATATTTAGTTGGGGCTGGGTTAGTAATTACCGTTTTAGCTGGAGCAGCTTCTTTGGTGTTGGCAAATGACATGATGGATGACATGGAATCCAGGATTAAAAATAGCAAAGAAACTGCAGTTCGCGCCGGCACACAGATGCTTTTAGAGGTTAACCATAATGGCAAAGCTCTTTTAAGAGGCAGCATTAAAACAGTTGGCACGGATTCTTTGACAGTAACAAGCTGGGGCGGAGATTGGATTGTTAAAATTTCTGCCGATACAAAACTTTTACCGGGAACTAGTATGTCTCAATTTAAGGTAGATGATTTTGTGGGCATCCAGGGCATTGTAAGTCAAAGCGCCGCCTGGACAATTGACGCAACTTTAGTGCGTAATTGGAATGCAAGAAAAGTAGAGCAGGAAAATAGAAAAGCCATAAAAACAGAAAGACATAATAACCAGGAAGAAATTAAAGAAGTGATTAAAAACGAAAGCCCTAAGAATTGGCAGGGGACAGCAAGTAATATTAATGCAACTGACAGGTCGTTTACTTTAACTGTAGATGGTACTGCTTACACAGTTAAAGTGGTGACCGACGCAAAAATTGTCAATAATGCTTTTTTGACAGCTGGCTTTACTGATTTAAAAGATGGCCATATGGTGCGTGTTTGGGGGCCTGTTGAAGGAACTACTATTAGCGCTTATGTAGTAAGGGACATCTCTATTGTGCCTTCAATTAGTTTTCCAAGGCAGTAGTTTTTTAAGAAAAAACAGTGTTTTGATAGACTCAGCACTGTTTTTTTGATACAATAGATGCATGATAATATCATATATTTACGCTTTTTTAAGCGTTATCATAGTCAGCTTAGTGTCTTTAGTTGGAGTATTCACACTTTCACTAAAAGAAGAATTTTTAAGGAAGTATATTTTTGTTTTTATCAGTTTGGCTGTTGGCGCATTATTGGGAGACGCTTTTGTGCATCTTATACCAGAGGCGCTGGTGAATTCTTCAAATACCGTTGTTGTAAGCATTTTAATAATTATTGGAATTTTAATATTTTTTATTTTAGAAAAATTTCTTCACTGGCATCATCATGGAGACTATGAAAACGGAGTTCATATTCATCCCGTTGGTAAATTGCTGCTTTTTTCAGATGGGCTACACAATTTAATAGATGGCATTGTCATTGGTGTAAGCTTTGTTGTCAGCGTGCCTGTTGGAATTGCAACTACAATAGCAGTTGTTTTGCACGAAATTCCCCAAGAAGTGGGGGATTTTACAGTTTTATTGCACTCTGGATACCAAAGAAAGCGCGCCTTGTGGCTTAATTTTTTATCAGCGCTTTGTGCTGTTTTTGGGGTTATTATCGCTTTTATTTTAGGAGAATCGGGGCAAAATTTTATAATGTGGATTTTACCGATTGCCGCCGGCGGATTTATTTACATTGCGGTTGCCGACTTAATTCCCGAGCTTAATAAAAATAAAGAAGTCAAACATTCTGTATTGCAGATTATAGCTGTGGTAGTGGGAGTTTTGGCAATGTTAGCTTTGGCAATTGTTGAATAAGTCCACATTTGGTCTAAACTTTGTATTTATGCCATTAAAAACAAGCTTTTTAGGGGCTTGTTTTTTGGTTAAAAATAGAGTATAATTAAAGAATATAGAGACAAATTATGAGAGAGAATATAGTCATACAAAACGACAAAGAAAGGGAATTAATAAAGGATTTGGAGGCAAAAAATGATGTTAAATCTGAAAGGATTAAAAAGCTTTTGGCGTTGCCGGATTTGACCAAACAGCCAGATTCTCCCATTAAAATTATAGCCGACCAGGTATTGAATTTGCCAAGGTTTGCTGATTTTGATGTAATTGATTTTCCAAGGATTGTGACTATTGAAGAAAATTTTGATGTGTTAAATACTTCTAAAGACCACCCAAGCCGCAGGGATACTGACACTTATTATATTAATGAAAATCATTTACTAAGGACTCAAACCACAGTGATGTGGCCGTATTATTTGCGCCACGAAGGAATTATGGAAAAGTTAGAAAAAGAAGGAGAGTTGGGATTGCTATCAACCGGAATTGTTTTTCGCAAAGACGAAATTGATCGCAAACATTTTCCGGCATTTCACCAAATAGACTTTTTATACATTTGTAAAAAGCCATCCGCCTTCGCCAAGGCTTCGGCAGGACAAGGAAAAATTATTACCGTAAAAGATTTGGAAGACGTGCAAGCAGATGCCGTAAAAAGCATTTTTGGCCAAGATGTTGAATTTAGATTTTTAGAAGACTCTTTTCCGTTTACCGACCCGTCAATACAAGTTGAAATTAAGTTTAATGGCCAGTGGCTGGAAGTGACGGGAGCCGGGCTTGTACATACGCAAGTATTGAAAAATTTTGGATTAGATCCGGAAATTTATAACGGCTGGGCTTTTGCTTTTGGTATTGAACGGCTGGCCATGGTAAAATTTGAAATTCCAGACATCAGGATTTTTTGGTCACAAGACCCAAGAATTACCAGCCAGTTTAAAGACATCAACAGCAAATACAAAGAAGTCAGCAAATATCCGGCTGTCGTGCGCGACATTTCTTTTGTAATTGATAAAAATATAAACCTGAATAATTATTATGAACTTGTTCGAGATGAAGCGGATAATTTGATTGAGCAAGTAGAATCGCTTGATCAATACGAAAACGAAGAAAAGTGGCCCGGTAAAAAATCATACACTTTTAGAATTGTGTACAGGTCTTTGGAAAAAACTTTGACAAACGATGAGGTTAACTTAATTCATGATAAGATTACAGAGAAGACAAAACAGGAATTGAGTGCAGTGATTAGATAATTTTTTGCAAGAAAAAAATCCCTCGTGGGATTTTTAGGGCTCAATGAGCCCTTTCATTATCCGGCAGCATGCGAGCAAAACTCTTGCGTTGCCCGGGGACATTGCGGTTTGGTATTTGGATAGTTTATTTCGTTTGACGATAATTGATTTTGGGGCGCGGGGATTTCCGCTGCCAAATATTTCCATCCATTGATTGGCAAATTCTGCCCTTTCTTTTTCCGATTCAAATGGCCCGATAAACGCATCGCTCACTCTACCAAAATTGCCAGAAGTCACAATTTCAAGGTACATGAGAGTCTCCTTAAAAAGAAGTTTATCAACACTGAGCGTTTAATATCATTTAAATATCTGAATGTCAATATTTGAGAGATTTTAAAAAATTTGGTAGAATTAATAAATATTTCATGAAAATAAATATCAAAGACGCGGAGGAAAAAAAACCGAAAAAAGAATCTCAAGAAGTAAAAAAAGTGGTTAAGAAAGAGCCGCCTGTTTTGGCTCTAAAGGAGAAATCTAAAAAGGCAAAGCCGTGGGAAGCAAAACCAAAAGATGATAGAAAAACGGAAGTTGTGGCAGAAAAACCAAAAGAAGAAAAGCCAATAGAAAAAATGCCGGAAAAGAAAGTAAGAAAAGACGGCGAATACGGCGCCAAAGATATTCAAGTGTTGAAAGGGTTGGAACCGGTGAGAAAGCGTCCGGGAATGTACATTGGTTCAACTGGCTTGGATGGTTTGCATCACTTAATTTGGGAAGTGGTGGACAATTGTATTGACGAATCAATGGCCGGATATGCCAAAAATATAGACATTACTTTAATGCCCAATAACCGTGTGAAAATTTCTGACGATGGCCGGGGTATTCCTGTTGAAAAGCATCCTGACACCGGAAAATCCACTCTGGAAACAGTGCTGACTACCTTGCATGCCGGCGGAAAATTCGGCGGTGACGCTTACAAAGTTTCAGGAGGGTTGCACGGAGTCGGCGTGTCGGTTGTTTGTGCGCTTTCAACTTTTATGGAAGCCGAAGTACACCGCGATGGTGGAAAATATGTTCAAGAATATTTCAGGGGAGACCCAAAGGGAGTGGTAAAAAAAGTGGGAGATTCTAAAGATACGGGAACTATAATAACTTTTGACGCTGACCCGCAAATTTTTCCGGAAATAAAATACGACACTAAAAAGATTTTGCAACATTTGCGCCACCAAGCGTATTTAACCAAAGGCGTCAAAATTAAATTTTACGACCAGCGCAACAAAGAAGAAGTTTCAAGCTACGGATTTTATTTTGAGGGAGGTGTCGGTTCATTTGTGAAATTTTTGGTGATGGGAAATACTCCGCGCCATCAAAATATTTTTTCTGTAGCCACCACCAAAGCAGACATTTTTGTGGAAGCGGCTTTCCAATATACCCAAGAAATGGAATGCACCGAGCAAAGTTTTGCCAACAACATTTTTACTCCCGAAGGTGGTACGCACATTGCAGGATTCAGGACGGCGTTGACCAGGTGCTTAAACACTTACGCAAGGCGCGAGAATTTTTTGAAAGAAAAAGATGAAAATTTTACGGGGGACGATGTACGGGAAGGTTTAACCGCTGTGATTTCTGTCAAAATACGCAACCCGCAATTTGAAGGCCAAACCAAAGCCAAATTGGGCAATCCGGAAGCTAAAAATGCGGTGGAAGACGCCGTGGCCGAGGGTTTGACCGATTATTTGGAAAGATATCCATCTGATGCCCGGGCTATTATTGAAAACTGTATTTTGGCAACCAAAGCCAGATTAGCCGCCAAAGCGGCGCGTGCCACCGTTTTAAGAAAGGGGGTATTGGATGGTTTGGCTTTACCCGGAAAATTAGCCGATTGTTTGTCCAAAGACCCAGAAGAATGCGAATTGTATATTGTTGAGGGAGATTCAGCCGGCGGTAGCGCCAAGATGGCGCGGGACAGGCGGTTCCAGGCCATTTTGCCTTTAAGGGGAAAAATTTTAAATGTGGAGCGTGCTCGCTTAGACAAAATGCTGGCTAATAAAGAAGTTAAGTCCTTGATTATTGCGCTGGGAACCGCCATTTCAGAAGATTTTAATTTGGAAAATTTAAGGTATCATCGAATTGTAATTATGACCGATGCCGATGTTGACGGATCCCACATCAGGACGCTTTTGCTGACACTTTTTTACCGGTACTTCAAACCAATCATGGAAGCGGGTTACATTTACATCGCCCAGCCGCCGCTGTATAAAATCCAGTCGGGAAAATCTATCAGTTATGCCTACACCGAAGAACAGCGCGAAAAAATGGTAAAAGGTTTGACCAATGTGAATTTACAAAGGTACAAAGGTTTGGGAGAAATGAATTCAGAACAGCTGTGGGACACCACTATGAATCCCGAAAACCGTTTGCTGTTGCAAGTCCAAGTTGAAGAAGCTCACGAAGCCGATAAAACCTTTGACATTTTAATGGGGGAGGAGGTTGAACCAAGAAAAAAGTTTATCCAAACCCACGCCAAGTCAGTAAAGAACCTCGACATTTAATTTAAAACCAAAAAATCGCCGAAGGGCGATTTTTGGTTGATATTTTTGGCATTTTGTATAATATGTAATTAGTGTATTTAATTTCACTTTTTGAAAGGAGCTTATCATGAACTCGGGTAAGATTATGGTGAGTTTTCTGCGCTACGGCGATTGTTTTTTTTGGGATGGCCACTTATGGATACATTGCGGGTGGTGTTATGCGCCTCATCATATTTGTGGTCTTGGTATTTATACGGGCGAACACAGAGTGGTGCCCAATAGTGCCATGGTCGATCTGCGTGAAGAGTGGTTCTCTCATGGTTTGGGCATATAAAAAACGCACCTGTACGACATAAAGCCTATCGATGCGTAATGCAAAGAAGGCTTTTTTATTTTCAAGCGAGTGAGGAAATCAAAATGTAACGCATTATATTTTTATTGACGAACGAACACTGAAAATATGCTTTGCATATTTAAAAAGTATTATGCTATAATTGCTTTGATAAAAAAATAAATCATGCGAATTATTATTGTGCGACATGGGCAAACTGATGAAAATATTGATGGTGGCTTGGCTGTCCGCGAGTCTGAAGTTTTATTGAACGAAGATGGCGTAAAACAAGCTGAAAAATTGGGGCATCACTTAAAGTATCACAAAATTTCCCATGCTTATACGAGCCCCTTGCAACGCGCCATTCATACCGCTGGAAAAATTTTACATCACCATCCTTTGGCAAAGCTTGTAGTGGCCGACCATTTAAATGAGCAAAATATAGGGGTGGCGGCTACCATGCCAAAAGCCGTTTGGAAAGAAATCAAGAAAAAATCAACCGAGGCATGGCATTTGTTTAAAGCGGAAAAAGGCGAGTCTTACCAAGACATGCAAGCGCGTGCCGCAGAATTTTTCCACGACTTATTAAAAAAGCACGGGTCTGATGACACGATATTAATGGTTAGCCACGGAGGGACGTTGGGAGTTTTGCTGCTCTACATTTTAGAAAAAGAGTTGACAGAAGAAAATTACCGCGCCCACCAGCCCAAAAATACGGAGTTCACGATTGTGGAAATTTTGCCGGGCGGCCATAAAAAAATTCACGCGTTAAACAGCCGAGAACATTTACATGAAGAGGATTAAAATTGTTTGGCGCAGAGTATATCCAAGAAAAAACAAGAAAGAATACCAAAAATACAAAGAGGCGGCGCGCGCATTGGTCAAAAACAGGATTACGCATTACAATACATTATACCGCTTTAACGTTAACCGTATTGCCATTAAAAATTCAAAAACGCGATGGGGAAGTTGCAGTAAAAAGGGAAACTTGAATTTTAATTACAAAATTGCGTTGCTGCCTTTGGAGTTGGCTGATTATGTTATTGTGCATGAGTTGTGCCATTTGGGAGAATTTAACCACTCAAAAAAATTTTGGCATTTAGTTTCACTGACGATTCCGGATTACAAAAAATTAAAAAAAAGATTCAAAAATATTAGTTTATAAAAAACATGTTTGAAAATTTAAAAAATTTGCACAAGTTAAAGCAAATGCAAGACGAGTTTAAGAAAGAAAGACTGACGGTTGAAAAACGGGGTGTTTTTGTTACTATAAATGGTAATTTTGGAGTTGAAGAGATAAAATTAAATTCGGATTTAAGTTTGCAAGATCAGCAGGATGTTTTAAAAGATGTATTAAATGAAGCCCGCGAAGAAATCCAAAAAAAGCTGGCACAAAAAATGATGAGTTCTGGTTTGGGCTTTTGATATTGAGTCTTCACCATAACGCCAATGGGTGAAGTTAGTAGTTTAATAAGCAGAGGATTGAATATGAAGGTAATAGCACTGTGGGAATGGTGAATGTTTTCCATACGCACATTTTGCACTCAGAATAACCTGAGAACTTGGTTAGGAGTTTTACCGTTTAACGCACAATGTTTTGTATCATTGTATTCCATATTCCACAATCGTATTTTGTATTGTAATTC
>Ga0209542_10001671_pt1 | contig 51597 bp, 49 predicted proteins | sample RifCSPhighO2_01_FD_184028 | JGI IMG/M metagenome (GOLD analysis project Ga0209542, IMG submission 184028) | Soil microbial communities from Rifle, Colorado - Rifle CSP2_plank highO2_0.1 (SPAdes) (version 2) | ecosystem: Environmental > Terrestrial > Deep subsurface > Rock core/Sediment ...
ACCTGGCCGACTACGAGCGCCGAAGCCTCGCGCGCGACAGCCATCCCGACTTCCCCGCCTACCTGCAGGCCTCCGGCCATCTCATCACCGCTCAGGAAACACGCCTCATCCGCATCGCTCCCATGCCCGGCTTGGCACGGTAGCAACAGTCACCGCGGCCCGTGGAAACGGGTTCGCGGGCCCCAGGTTCGAATAAAAGGAGACAAGCATGCAATTGAACAAGCCCATCCTCATGCTGGCCGCAGCGTTCGCCTGCAGCGGCGCCCAGGCTGATGCCACCTACCCCAACCGGCCGATCCAGTTGGTGGTGCCTTTCACGCCCGGCTCCAGCTCGGACGTGACGGCACGAGCCATCGCACAGAAGATCTCTGGTCCCCTGGGGCAGCCCGTGGTAGTGGACAACAAGCCTGGCGCCAACGGCGGTATCGGAATGCAGGCCGTCGCCCGCAGCAAAGCCGATGGCTATACGCTGGTCGTGGGCACTGGCTCGTCGACGGTCGTGCCTTCGATCATCTCCAAGAATGTGCCGTTCGACCTCTTCAAGGATTTCACGCCGGTGGCCACCATGGCCAACACGCCGTTGCTGTTGACGGTGGTCTACGACGCACCGTTCCAGAACGTGGCAGAACTGGTGGCGGCGGCCAAGAAGGCGCCCCGCACCATGACATACGGCAACTCCGCTGGCCTGTACCGTATCGCGATGGAAGCCGTCAACTACCACGCGGGCATTGACCTGCTGGGCGTCCCGTTCAAGGGACCGGCGCAGGCCGCGACGGAATTGCTCGCAGGCAGGCTGACGGTGAACCCCGATGCCCTGGGCGCCGCCGGTCCCATGCTTCAGGCCAAGCGCATGCGTGCGCTTGCCGTCCTGGGTTCCAGCCGTACTCCCGCCCTGCCCGACGTTCCGACCATGCAGGAGCTTGGGTACAAGGACTTCGCCTTCAACGGATGGCTGGGGATTCTGGCGCCTTCGGGCACGCCGCAGCCCGTGATACAGCGGCTTCACAAGGAGATTGCCGAGGCCGTGAAATCGCCTGACATCCAGGCTCTGTACACGCGCCTGGGCATGGACCCCACGGTTCTGACGCCCCAGGCGTATGGGGAAGAGATGAAGAAGGACATCGCCAGATACGGCATCGTAGCGCAACAGGCCGGGATCGAGAAGGAATGAGCACCGGCGCCGTCTCCGCTCTCGAACATCTGGCGCTGCAGGCTGGCGGGATGTCCGCGGACACCGTCCCCGAGCCCGTCAAGCGCCAAGCCCGGCTGTGCATTCTGGATACCGTCGGCTGCACCCTGGCCGGAACCCGCACGGAGGAGGCGCAGTTGATCCTCGCCTGCGAACCGGGCACTGGCGACGAGGCTGCCTCCATCCTTGGGACAGCGCACCGGCGCGCCTTGCGCGAAGCGATACGGATCAACGGCTACCTCGGCGACGTGCTCGAGCTGAACGACCTGATCGGCGGGCACGCCAGCATCGGCAATGTATGCGCGGCGCTCGCCCTGGGTGAATCGCTGGGTTCTTCCGGTTCTCGTGTGCTCGAAGCCGTTGTGCGGGGCATCGAAGTCACGACCCGCGTCTACGACGCCGTCTATCCCACGCTGCGGCGCTACACCGAGATGGCGCTGGTGCCCGTCGGCATCCCATCGGCCATCGGCGCGGCGGCGGCGGCGGCCCACATCCTCGGCCTGAGCCGGGAGCAGACGCTCCATGCGATGGCCATCGGGGGCAGCATGGCGGGCTGGTGCCCGGCAGAGGTGATCTTTGGCAATGGTGGGACGGTCAAGCCGATGCTGTTCGGAGCCCAACCCGCCGAGGCCGGTGTCGCTGCCGCCCAGTATGCGCGTGCGGGGATGACGGGCCCGACGAATCTGCTGGACAGCAAGCTCGGCTACTTCGCGACCGCGTCCACGGAGGGCCGCTTCGACGCCGCCGGCTGGGACGGGCGCTGGGCCCTGGCGCAACCACGCCGCAAGCTGCACGCCTGCTGCGGCTATCTGCACGCCCCCGTCGACGCGCTGGGCAAGTTGCGGCAGCAGATCGGGCCAGAGGCGATGCAGCACGTACGCGTGGAAGTTCGCGTTCCGCCTTACGTCGCCGACGTGGTCAGCAAGGAGCGCTTGCCCAATTCATCGAACGACGCGCGCTTCCACCTGCAGTACTGCCTTGCATTGGTGGCTTGCGGCGCCGATGTGATCCTCCCCGAGCACAGCATCGAGCTTGCCGGGCAACTTCGGCGTGCGGACCTCCTCGAGGCCATGGGGCGGATCGCGGTGGTGAACGACCCCGCGCTGTCCCACTACCATCAATGCCGGGTCGAGGTCAGCGATGCGGCGGGACGGTCCAAGGTTCAGGCGCTGACGGCGCCGCGCGGTTCGCCGCAGGAACCGTTGTCCGATGAAGACGTGTTGCTGAAATTCCATGCGCTCGCAGAGCCGGTCTTAGGCGGCTCGCGTGCGCAACGCTTCGCAACCCAGGTGCTTGCCCTGGAGGACGTCGCCGACGTGCGCGAATGCATCGCGCTGCTGCGTCCCTGACAGCGCCGTCGTCCTCGCCGGGGCAGCACGCCGCAGGCCCCTCCCCGCAGCCGAGCCGGTTCAAGCGCGAAGCGCCACGATCGACCGCTTCTGTCCCTGCGCATTCCGGGCCGCTTGAAGCACGCGGCGCGCTAAGGTGGATCCGTGGTACATGCGAGGCGATGTGGCAAAATAGAGACTCCCAGCCCGGGACAACAGATAGCCTTCGACACTCGCGACGCTTGCATGAGCCTCCATGCCTCGGGACGACACGACGCGCCGTCCGGAAGGCGTCTCGAAGGCGACAAATGCTCAAGCAGATCGGCTGGCATGCGGCCGACACGTCCATGGCGGGGAACGGCCGAGCATTTCTGCGCCGTTTCGGAGTACGAGCAGCCCTGCGCATCGAACTCCGGCCCCTGGGGCCCACGATAACGAACCTGTCCTACCAGCGCTGCAGTAGTGGACTGGATTACTTGTACTACCATTGACGTCAAAGGTCCATCCAATGCCATCCATCAGCTATTTACTATACAGCGCCATCGGTGCGCCGGTTCCGACTCCTTCGAGCGTCACTCCAGTGCGTTGCCCGGACATCTCCAGCGCACGCTCCGCTTGACAGCCTGACCGAGGAAGAGATACCAATGTCAACCATTGCAAAGAACGCACCCACGGCCGGACAGAAAAACGCTCTGCCGCAATTCCAAGCCATACGATCAGCGCGCGCATACGAGGAAATTGCCAATCAGATTCGAACCGAGCTCGCCGAAGGCCGGCTCAAAGTGGGCAACCGCCTGCCTGCCGAGCGGGCGCTCTCGGCCCAGTTCGGCGTGTCTCGCAACACGCTGCGCGAGGCATTGCGGTCTCTGGAGCATGCGGGCCTGGTGAGGCTGCAGAAAGGCGCCAGCGGCGGCGCCTTCATCAGCGAAGGATCAGGCACCGCGATCACCACCAGCCTCCTCGACCTCTACCACATCGGCACGATTTCACCCAACCAGCTCACCGAAGCACGCATCTGGCTCGAAAGCATCATCGTGCGTGAAGCGTGCCGCCGTGCGACCCAAGAGGATCTGCAGGCCCTGCGTTCGAATGTCGAGGCAGCGGCGCAGGCCATCAAGGACGGCAATTTCCAGCAGCGCGCCGAGATCCATCTGGAGTTTCACCGGATTCTTGCGCGGATGACCGCCAACCCGATCATGGTGATCGTGATGGACGGCCTGCTAGCCGTGCTGAGCAGATTCATCCAGAGCCTCGGAGAGTACGAGAACGCCTTCGTGCTTCCCTCCCGCAAGCGCTTCCTGAAGCACATGGAGGCGCGCGACGCCGATGCCGCAGTGGCCGAGATGGAGTCCAGTCTCAAGCGCCTGCAGCGCGCCTACCTCTCGAACGTCTCCACCCCCAACGGGCAGGAGCCCAGCCGTGGTCCCGATGCGGTGAAAAAGACCCCGTGATCCTTGCGCGCCGACCGCCTGGGCCAGCGCGCGGTCGTCGTCCATCGCCTGCGGATCGCCGGCGCCCTGCGGGCCGTGGCCAATCGCAGGCATCGTCGCGCTGCTGCGGCGCCAAAAGGCACGCTCTCCCGGACAGGGCACGGAGACCAAGCCCGGCATTGTCAGGCCAGGCCGCGCGGTGGATCATCCGGCGCGCCACCGCGCCACCGCGCCAGCACGTCCGCGGGACTGGTGATCTGCGGCTGCGGAACGTGTTGAGCAGACGACGGCGTACGAGAAAACCGCGGCGCCGGCGCCGCCTGCAGCACCCCGTCTACTTCGACCAGCGCCTGCCGGGCCCGGATGTGCGGATGCTGGGCCGCCTCGGACAACGGCAGCACGGGTGCGAAGCACACGTCCGTGCCTTCAAGCAATGCGCACCAGTCGGCGCGGGTGCGCGTTCGAAAGATCGCGGCCAATGCATCGCGCAGCGCCGGCCAGCGCGGGCGGTCACTCTGCGCATCGCGCAACTCCTGCGGCACACCAACCTTTTCGCACAGCAGCGCAAAGAACTTCGGTTCGATCGGGCCCAGCGAAACCCAGCCACGGTCCGACGTCTCGTAGACCGTGTAGTAAGGAGCGCCGCCGTCCAGGACATTGCTGCCGCGCTCTTCCTTGTGCCTGCCACGCTGGGACTGCATCTGGAACAGGCTCATGAGCGAGAGCACGCCATCGCAGATGGCAGCATCCACCACTTGGCCCGCACCACTGCGCCGCGCTTCAAGCACGGCCGCGAGAATACCGACCACCAGGTAGAGGCTGCCGCCGCCGTAGTCGCCGACCAGGTTCAACGGTGGTACGGGTGAACGGCCGTTCTCGCCGATCGCGGCCAGGGCTCCGGTGATAGCGATGTAGTTGATGTCATGGCCCGCCGCTTGCGCCAGCGGTCCGTCCTGCCCCCAGCCAGTCATGCGGCCGTAGACCAGTTTCGGATTGCGCCGTGCAACCTCCTGCGGCCCGAGCCCCAACCGCTCCATCACGCCGGGCCGGAAGCCCTCCACCAGCACGTCGGCCTGTTCCAGAAGATCCATGACCTGCGCACGGTCGGTTTCCTCCTTCAGGTCCAGCCACACCGTCTTCCGACCGCGGCCGATGATGTCCGATGAGTCACCCACACGAGCACCAGGCCGATCGACGCGGACCACCTCTGCGCCCATATCGACCAGCAGCATGCATGCAAAAGGTCCGGGCCCAATGCCGGCGAACTCGATCACACGCAGGCCAGCCAGGGGGCCGGAGGCGCAAGAAGATGGAAACTGCTGGGACATAGTGTCTCCTCAAAAGATCAACGAATAAAATGGCCTGCGGTGCCACCAAGGATGAAGCCCACGATCAGGAGGCTCAGGAATGCGTAGCCCAGATTGGCCCGCACGCTCACCGTCAACACAGGCAGCCCCGAAAAGCGACTCGCCATCAGGCTCACGACCGAGAACGGCGTGGTGGCAACGGCCATCCCCAATCCGGCAAGCACCGTCAGCAGATGCGCGGAGGGCGACAGGGCCATCGCAGTTGCAGGAAAGGCGCTGGCCACCACGATGCCCGAGAGCATCGGGTGGACCGACGTGCACGACAGCAGGACCACAGAGAAGGACAGGAACAGGCAGCCCAGAATGGGAAACGGTGCCAGCGCAGCGGCAATCGGCGCGGTCCATGAAACGGGGATGACCGCGGCCACCACGGTGCCCGCGCAGCCGGAGGCCATCAGCAGGCGCACTTCGGCTGCCAGAAGGTGAAAGCCCCTGAAATCCACGGCCAGCTGGTGAATGGCTTCGGGCAGGCTCCGGCGGCTGGGTTCCATGTAGAGCGTGAGCAGCAGTGCACCAAGCGGAGCCATCACGATGATCAGAGCGGCCACCGGCAGGTGCCCGATCCAGCTGAAGCCGAGCGCGCAACCGAGAAAGACCAGCATCCCTGCGAGTACAGGCCAGGCCGCCCACAACACCGCTCCCAGCCCGCTGGCCCGCCCCTCTCCGGCAAGCGCATGCCTTGCTCGGAAACGGTCGAGTGCGATGCCCACGGCCAAACTGGCCACCGCCAGCAACAAAGCCAGTGGGAACACCTTCCCCCATGCGAGGCCCGGGCTCAGGGCGAGCAGGATGCTGACGTTGCTGTACATCGGGCTCCACAGGTTCGCGGCCGCATAGCCGCGCGAGATGCTTCTGAAGCAATCTCGCTTCTCGTCCAGTCCCTCGGAGGGCAGCTTGGCGGCGGCCTCCATCAGCATGTTGATGCCCGCGAAGCCAAGGAATCCCCCGAACAGCTGCGAAGCCACGGCGATCGACACACCACGGCGCCTAGGATGGACGTTCAGCAACGCGGCCAAGACTTGCCGCAGCAGCGCCACCCGCTGCGCGGCCCGAGACAGCAGCGACACCGACAACAGGATCGACGATATCAATCCCCCGATACGGATCCCCTGCTCCAGGGCGGCCCCGGGCGCAGGCGCCAAGGGCAATAGCGAAAGTGTCACCAGAACCAATACACGCACCGTGCGCCGGATTCCTATCGATGCCGTGGATTCAGCACAGGCCATGAAAAGCCCTGCCGACAAGGCAATCAGCCAAACCGTCTGCGGGTGCGGCCAGGCCATGTCGAGCACAGTAAACACCACGAGTGCAGCTTGGCCGAGCGCCACCGCCATTGTGCGTAGTCGCCTTACCATCAGCCCTCCTCATTGGTTATTCAAGGCACTGCGTAGTATATAATGGCTCTACCATTGATATTCTCAAAGTAGCCGGCGACTGATCAGGGTTGCGCAAAGCAGTGCGTCGTCACCAGGCCTTGGCAGAGCGCCCTGGCGCAAAGAACGAACCCATGCCCCTCATTCGAGAACGCCTTCACACCCGATCCGTCGAGTTCAACGGCTATCGCCGCAGCGATGGCCTGTGGGACATCGAGGCCGAGCTGAAGGACTCCAGGCACTACGATACGCAAGTCCCCGAAAAAGGCTTTCTGCCGGCCGGCGAAGCCTTGCACCACATGACCATCGTCGCCACGCTCGATGATCAGCTGGTGGTGAAGGCCATCACGGCGCGCATGCTGTCCACGCCATTCACCATTTGCAGCGAGATCCAGGACAGCCTGCAAGCCATGGAAGGTGCGCAGATCGGTGCCGGGTGGCGGCGCGCCGTCAGCGATCGCCTGGGAGGGGTGCGCAGTTGCACCCATCTGCGCGAGTTGCTGGTCAACCTCGCCACGGTGGCCTTGCAGACAATTCCCACCTGGCATGGGCAGCAGCGCCAGCGCTTGGGCCTTGTCTCCGACGACCGCCCGCTTTACCTCGGGCAATGCCACGCATGGCGCGTCGACGGACCCGTGGTCCGCAAACACCTTCCACAGTTTCATCAACCAGCAACATCGGCCGACGACCAGGCCAAGGAGTAAGCATGTCGTACACGTACGAACGCCAGCCGCGCGGTATGTACTTCGAGGATTTCGAGATCGGCAAGACGATCATCACCTCGCGGCGGACCGTCACCCTGACGGATATCGTCAACTTCGCCTGCCTCTCGGGCGACCACAACGCACCGCACATCGACCACGAGTTCTGCAAGACGCAATCCTACGGCGAGCCGATCGCCCACGGCCCGCTCGTGCTCGCCATCGTGGGTGGGCTGCAATGCCTAAGCGGCATCAACGATGGCACCATCATCGCCATGACCGGCCTCGACCAATGGCGCATGCACCTTCCGGTCAAGGCAGGCGACACGATCCATGCCCTGATCACCCCGGTCGAGAAGAAGCTCACCAGCAGTGGAACCAAGGGCATCGTCACCTGTGAGCGGATCGTCAAGAACCAACGCGGGGAGACGGTCCATTCGATGGTGATCGGCAACATGTACAAATGCCGGCCCGTGGCGGCCTGAGGGCGACCGGTCTTGCCGCAGCCTGTCGATCCTGAGCCGCGGCGAGATCACGGAATGCCTGCCGGTTTGTGGACATTCTGACTCCGCGCACCCGTCCCGACCCCATCGCGCTGTTGGCGATCGCGGGCTCCTTCAGCGGCGCGGCGCTGCGCATCTGCGACGGGCTCCTGCCACGGATCGCTCGCGACTTTGGCGTCACGCCCAGTGTGGCCGGGCATGTGGTCATCAGTTTCTCAATCGGATACGGCCTGTCGCAGCTGCTGTTCGGGCCCCTGAGTGATCGCTTCGGCAAACTCCGCATGATGGCGATCGCGCTGTATGGCTGCGCCATCGGCTCGGTCGTTTCAGCTTCGATGCAGGATCTGGCGGGCCTGGTCGCGCTGCGTGGCCTGTGGGGCATGGCGGCGGCGGGAATCGTGCCGCTGGCGATGGCCTGGATCGGCGACAACGTCTCCTATGCCGATCGCCAGCCTGCTCTCGCGCGCTTCCTTCTGGGCACGCTGTCGGGCATGACGGCCGGGCAGTTTGCGGGCGGCCTGTTCGCCGAGTCCGATTGGGGCTGGCGTGGCGCCTTCACCTTGCTGGGCGCCGGCTTCGCGCTGATCGCCACGGTCCTGGCGATCCGTGCGCGAGAGTACCCCGCGCCGCCGCGCAACGACGCGTCGATCCATCGCGGGTTCGCATTCCAGCTCCGCTCGGTGCTGGTGATTCCTTGGGCGCGCGTCGTGCTGCTGGCGGTACTCTTCGAAGGCATCTTCCTTCTCGGCCCTCTGAGCTATCTGCCCTCGATGCTGCACGCCCGCGACGGGCTGAGCCTCGGCATGGCCTCCGGGCTGCTCGCTCTCTACGCTGTCGGCGGGTTGATCTATGCCGCCAGCGCACGGCACATCGTCACCAGGCTCGGCGAGCGCCTCATGGTATCCATAGGCTCAATCCTCATGGGTACATGCTTCCTGGCCTGGTGGCTTTCTCCGCCATGGCAGTTGGCGGCGCCGATCGCATTGGCGCTGGGCTTCGGCACCTACCTGTTCCACAACACCCTGCAAACGCATGCGACACAGATGGCCCCCCTTGCACGCGGAACCGCGGTCTCGCTGTTCGCGTTCAGTTTGTTCAGCGGACAGGCGATCGGGGTTCTATTCGCGGGCTGGATCATCGATCACCACGGCTATGCTCCCATGCTTGCAGCAGCCGCCGTCGTGCTGCCGTCAACTGGAACTGCTCTTGCCTGCTTGCTGCCGCGCCGGATGTCGCCCACGGCAGCCGAGACCTGATCGACCCTGCCAGCAAGATTAGGCTGCGAAGACGGAGCCGGCCAGTGACAGCTGTCTTCCTGGCCTCGGATTTGGTGCGCTCGAATGCTCATCGCTTGCTGGTTCGTTCCGAGGGATGGATATTTGCCCGCATACGAGCAACGGCATCCTCAAGCGACCTCATGCTGCTCAATGAGACCAAGGTGCTAATCAGCGAGGTGCCGACCTGTGACTACGGCGTGCCTGCCCTTTGTGAGCCGGCGTCGGGCCAACACCGGTGTGCCGCGCGTGAACATCAAGCGCGGCTACCGCGCGCCGGGCGTTTCACGACACCGACACTGAACCCGGTGCAGAGCGATCCTTATCCGCGGAGGAATTGCCATGCAAAGCCTACACCGCCTGTGCCGCTCCAGGTCGGCAACTGCGTCTCGGCGTTCGCCGCGCGTCGGAACTCACCGCGCTTGATCCAAACCGAATAGCGGGTCGAATTCAGACGCGCGCAGCGTCAAGCAAGACAGTTGTTGTCTCTTCTGCCATGGTGATCATGAGGTCGTGCCCCTCCTGCCAAGTAGCGACGGTCCAACCGGGCTGACCGGCATAGCGGCGCGCATAGCCATCGAACGCTGGACTCGGAAACTTCGCGGCGCGAATGTACGTCTTCCTGTGCATGCGGTCACGTGCAGCGACCGAAGCGAGGCTGCTCGTGAAGGTCTTGAAGGGCTGAGCGGTCATCTTGCTGTCCACCCACGGCGCATCACTGTCACCGATGCCAAATACCTTCGCGGGATAGGCAGGCAAGCTAAGGCCATTGCTAGAAGCGGCGGCCTTCTTCAAACGTTCCTCGGTCTCCGCGCCGCTGATGGTGGCCACCGATTCACCAGCGTTAGGAACGAAAGCATCGAGAAATACCAGTGAGCGCACGCGCGTTCCCAGAACCTCGGTAGCTCCACTAACAACCATTCCCCCGTAAGAGTGGCCGACAAGAACAATCGAATCCAGGTCTTCCCATTGCACCAGCCGAGCGACGTCCTGAATGTGAGTCTGGAGGTCAACGGAAGGCGACATCAGATGCGCGCGGTCCGACAGGCCGGTCAGCGTGGGGGCCAGACTCGATGACCAGCTGCAATGAGACGTTCAGATACACGGCGCCAGCACCAGGCGCCATGCCAAGCGCCGTGCACAAGCACGAAATCGGTCGGCGCAACTTTCGTCGCGTTGCCGTGCACGCCTGCTGCACAAGCGGACAATGAAACCGAGGCGGCTGCTATTGCACCGCGGCGTGAAAGGGAGGTGAGGGTCATGATTTTGTCTCCTTTGAAGGTTCTCTGAGATCCGCGTCCTGCTCTTATGGTAGACCTCAAGCGCCTGAGGGGCCGTCTATCGTCGCGCCCATGCAATCAGAAGTAGCGGACAGGCATGCAAAAACGGGAGCGCGAGTACGCTCCCCATTTTTTCACATGGATGGTGCCGCCAAACGGTGCTGCTGCTCCTGCCGCGCCCTTATCGTCGAAGGCATCCCACCACGTCAGCCCAGATCCATCTGCTTCGCCAGGATGTTGCGCTGGATCTCATTGGTCCCGCCACCAATGGGGCCGACACGCGAATCCCGGAAGAACATTTGCATGTCGTATTCCATCGAATATCCGGCTCCGCCCATGATTTGCATCCCGATGTCGGCGCACTTGAAGTTGTTCTCGGTGGCAACGACCTTGGCGATGGAGGCCTCGGTGACCGCGGCCTGGCCAGCATCCAGAACATCGGCCGTACGATAGACCATCTGGCGCGCTGTCTCCGACAGGATGAGCATGTCTGCCAGCTTGTGCTGAATAACCTGGAAATCGGAGATCGGCTTGCCGAACTGGACACGCTGCTTGGCGTAGTCGCGTGCATATTCGGTGATCTTGAAACAATGCCCCGCGGAGATCGCGGCCAGACCGAGCCGCTCGAGGCCCAGGCAGCTCATGATGTTCTTCCAGGCGCGCCCCTCGCCGCCGAACAGGTTGGTGGCCGGCACCCGCACGTTCTCGAAGAAGATCTCGTTGGCATGCGAGGTGCGCCGGCCGAGCATCGACAGCGGGCGAATGGTCACGCCGGGGGCCTTGGCGTCCACCAGCAGCGTGCTGATGCCCTGGTGGCGGCTGGCTTCGCGGTCCGTGCGCGCGATCACTACCAGGTAGTCGGCGACGTGCGCACACGTGATCCACACCTTGTTGCCATTGAGCACATATTCGTCGCCCTGGCGCTCCGCGAAGGTCTTGAGGCCGGCGACGTCGGAGCCGGTGCCAGGCTCCGACATGCCGAGCGCCAGCTTCGCCTTGCCCGCGATGATCTTGGGCACCAGCTCTTTCTGCAGTTCGGGCGTGCCGAATTTGGCGATGTGCATGCCCGCGTAGACAGCCGACGTAGTGATCGCCTGGGCGATGCCCGTGTAGTAGTAGCCCAACGTCTCGAGGAACACGGCGATGTCACGGTAGGAGCCGCCCATGCCCCCTAGGGCCTCGGGATAGAACAGCCCGATGTAGCCGGCGTCGGCAAGCGCCTGGTAGGCTTCGTGCGGGAACTCCCGCGCCTCATCCATCTTGCGGATGCTGTCCCAAGGGAGATGCCGGCCAAGGAGATCGAGGACGCCTTCGCGCATCATGCGCTGGTCTTCGGTCAGGCCGACAGTGTTGATTAAGCTCATTGCATTCTCCTACGTGAAACTATTCTGAAACAGGGGAGGCCGCGCATCCACGGTCACTCGGTTCAAGGTGCCATCGAATCGCTCATGCACATCGACGGGCCGCGAAGATCGGGCCGTCCTGATACTGCAGCACCACCATCTCCATGCGCTGTCCGACGACGAGCGGGGATTGCTCCGCCTCCACCAGGCGGCAGGCAAGTCGAATGCCTTCGTCGAGATCGACGATGCCGCATGCGTAGGGCGCCTCGCTGGCGAACACCGCCGGAGCTGCATGGATGCGGGTCCACGAATACAGCGTGCCCTGGGCGCCAAGCTCCACCCACTCCACGTCGGTGGCCCAGCAATGCGGACACACCAGCTTGGGCGGGAAGGTCTTGCGCTCGCAGGACTTGCATCGCGTGGTCAGCCAGCGACCTTCGCGCAGCGCAGACCAGAAGGTGTGGGTGAACTCGGATTCCCGCGGCGGGTAGGCTCGCTGTGCCTCGATCGTCAACTGGGACAGTGTCATTGCTTGGCCTCCAGAACGTGGATCAAGGCGGCGTTGTAGTTGCCCAGCTCGCCGGTCGCAATCCCGAAACGGGCATCGGCGACCTGGCGCTCGCCCGCGCGTCCGCGCAATTGCTCCGCGAGTTCGACGTAGTTGTAGAGCGACGTGACGTAGGCGGGGTGGCCTCTGGAGGTGAGTCCACCCGAAGTGGAGATCGGAATGCGGCCGCCCAGGCTTGTCTCGCCCTCCAGGGCAGCCCGCCCCCCCTGCCCCTTCGGAACCAGACCAATGGCTTCGCTGACGAGGATCTCCACGATCGTGCAGGGCGCATACAGTTCGGCCAGGTCGATGTCGGCGGGGCCGATGCCCGCCTGCGCATAGGCGTCCGCTGCGGCCTGCTGCGCCGAGGTGAAGGCGATCATGTCGTTGGGCACATCGCTGATCTGGTGGGTGCCGTCATGGCAGAAGCCGCGGCCGCGCACGAGCGCATAAGGTTTCCCCAGCGACTTCGCGATCTCCTCCGTTGCCAGCACGAGGCAGGCCGCGCCGTCACCGCGCGGCGGCACGTCGTACAGGCCCAGCGGCTCGACGATGGGACGCTGGCCGACCACTTCCTCCAGCGTGATGGGCTTGCGGTACTGTGCGAGCGGATTGAGCGAGGCGTGGTGGCGGTTCTTGACCGCCACCGCAGCCAGGTGTTCCCGCGTCGCGCCATGTTCATGCATGTAGCGCATCCCATCCATCGCGTACCAGGCGATGGGCGTGAAGCCGGCCGAGGTGTGGAAGTCCACGTCTCCGGTCGTGCGCATGCTGCTCATCATGTGCTCGGTGGCCGAGACCGCGCTCTCCATGTTGATGCCCAGTGCCAGCGACACGTCGGAGCGCCCCAGCAGGATGTCGTTGCAGGCCTGGTCGAACGCGAGCGCTGCCGTCATTCCGTTGCCCATGACCTCCATCACATTGCCTTTGCAGGCCAGGCGCAGTTGCCCCATCAGGAAGGTGTGAAAGTACTTCTGCCGCGTATAGGGACGCGGGAGCGTGAACACGAGGCTCTGGATGTCCTTCTTGTCGACGCCGGCATCGCGGACGGCGTCGACGACGAGACGTGTCATGATCTCGTGTTCCAGTGTCTGCTGCTGCGCATCGTCCGCCGTCTGATGGCGTCCGACGGGGATCGCGCTGGTGCCAATGATGGCGACGTTCCTGGTCATGACAGGGAAACTCCCAGCGCGGCCCCGAAAGCGCCTGCCGCACGGAGTTCGTCGATCCGCTCCTCGTCGAAATGAAGCACTTCCTCCAGGATCGCATCGGTGTCCGCACCCACTGCCGGCGCCGCTTTCGCGGGTACGGCCGGTGTGCGCGACAGACGCAGGGGCGTCGCGATATTCGGGATCCAGCCCTTGACCGGGTGCGGAATACGGGTCACCAGATCCCTCGAACGCGCCTCGTCCGAGCTCAGCGCCTGCGCCAGCGTGCGCACGTGGCCGCTGGGCACGCCGGCAGCACGCAAACGGGGCTGCCAGTAGCTCCACGGATGCTTGGCGAATTCCTCCTCCATGATCTGGAAGAGCACCTCCCGTTGTTCCAGCCGGTTGGCGCGCTTGGACAGCACGGGGTCGTGCGCGATGTCCGGCCGCTCCAGCACTTGCTCGAACAGCCGCACGAAAATGCCGTCATTGCCGCAGTTGATGTAGAACGGCATGTCCTGACACTGGAACACCCCGGACGGGCAGGTGTCCGGGCTCGTATTTCCGTTGCGCTTCGGCTCGTAGCCCGTCGTGAGATGCTGCATCGCGCCAAAGCCGGTCATCACGATCGCGGTGTCGAACAACGAGACTTCGATGAACTGCCCCTTGCCATCCTTGGCCCGCGCGAGCAAGGCCAACAGGATCGCGTTGGTCGCGGACATCGCCGTGGCGATGTCCATGACCGCAGCGCCCGTGCGGACGCCCTGCCGATCCGGATAACCGTTCATCGAGATGAACCCGCTTTCAGCCTGCGCAATGGGGTCGAAGCCCAGCCGGTCGGCGTACGGCCCCGAGCGGCCGTAGGCCGAGACCGAACAATAGATCAGTGCCGGGTTGAGCTTGATACAGGTCTCGTAATCGAGACCGAAGCGCTCCATGACGCCGGTAGAGAAGTTCTCCACCAGCACGTCGGCGCTCTTGATCAGCGCCTTGGCCACCTCGAGCCCCGCAGGCGACTTCATGTCCAGGCCGATGCTGCGCTTGTTGCGATTCGTCCACAGATACGGCGCCCCCTGCGCCGGCAACTCCGGGTCCTGAGGCGGGTAGTAGCGGAAATCGTCGCCCTTCTGGGGCGCCTCGATCTTGATGACGTCGGCGCCGAAATCCGCCAACGTCATCGTCGCCAGCGGACCTGCCACGAAGTGCGTGAAATCGACCACACGCACGCCATCCAACACCCGAGGCGTCTTGGCAGAGGGCGTCGCCTGCTCGGGCAACGCATCGATTCTTGCTTGATCGAACACTTGAGGACCTCGTTAAATATCTATGGTTCTACCATTATACAAAATGAAGACGCGAGAGCCGAGAAGAATTTCAGACTCCCTCGGCCAGTTCCGGCACGGCAATGAACAGGTCGGCCTCCAGGCCGTAGTCGGCCACGCTGAAGATCGGCGCCTCGGGGTCCTTGTTGATCGCCACGATCACCTTGGAGTCCTTCATGCCGGCCAAGTGCTGGATGGCGCCCGAGATGCCGGCTGCGATGTAGAGCTGCGGCGCCACGATCTTGCCGGTCTGGCCCACCTGCAGGTCGTTGGGGGCGTAGCCCGCGTCCACGGCGGCGCGCGATGCGCCGATGGCCGCGCCCAGCTTGTCGGCCAGGGGGGTGATGACTTCGTCGAACTTTTCCTTGCTGCCCAGGGCGCGACCGCCGGAGACGATGATCTTGGCGGCCGTGAGTTCAGGGCGGTCGCTCTTGGCGATTTCGCTGCCCACGAAGCTGCTCTTGCCCGCGTCTGCCGTGGCGGCGGCGGTTTCCACCGCGGCGCTGCCGCCGGTGGCGGCGACTGCGTCAAAGCCCGTGGTGCGCACGGTGATGATCTTCACGCTGTCAGCGCTTTGCACGGTGGCAATGGCATTGCCCGCGTAGATGGGGCGCTCGAAGGTGTCGGCGCTCACCACCTTGGTGATGTCGCTGATCTGGGCCACGTCCAGCTTGGCGGCCACGCGGGGCGCCACGTTCTTGCCGCCGGCGGTGGCGGGGAACAGGATGTGGCTGTAGTTGCCGGCCCCACTTCCCTGGAGTGCCAGTACCTGCGCGGTCACGTTCTCGGCCAAACCGTGTTCCAGGCCCGCCGCATCGGCGTGGATGACCTTGGACACGCCCGCGACAAGCGCAGCGGCCTCTGCGGCTGCCTGCGCGCGGTGGCCCGCCACCAGCACCTCCACCTGTCCGTCGAGGAACATGCTGATCTCCGTCGCAGCCTTGACGGTGTTGAGCGTCGCTCCCCTGATGGATGCGTTGTCGTGTTCAGCAATAACGAGTACCGGCATTCAGATCACCTTCGCTTCATTCTTGAGTTTCTCGACCAGGGCGGCCACGTCGGCCACCTTGATGCCAGCACCGCGCTTGGCGGGTTCGGTCACTTTGAGGGTCTTCAGGCGGGGGGCTACGTCCACACCGAGGTCTTCGGGCTTGACGGTATCGAGCTGCTTTTTCTTGGCCTTCATGATGTTGGGCAAGGTGACGTAGCGGGGCTCGTTCAGGCGCAGGTCGGTGGTGATGACCGCTGGCAGCGACAGCTGCAGGGTTTCCAGGCCGCCGTCCACTTCACGCGTCACGCTGACCTTGTCGGCCGACAGTTCGACCTTGTTGGCGAACGTGGCCTGGGGCAGGTCGGCCAGGGCCGCGAGCATCTGGCCGGTCTGGTTGGCGTCGTCGTCGATGGCTTGTTTGCCCAGGATGATGAGACCGGGCTGCTCTTTGTCCACCAGGGCCTTGAGGATCTTGGCCACGGCCAGGGGCTGCAGCTCGACGTCGGTTTCCACCAGGATGGCGCGGTCGGCGCCAATTGCCATGGCGGTGCGCAGGGTTTCCTGGCATTGGGCCACGCCGCAGGAGACTGCGATGACTTCGGTCACCAGGCCTTTTTCTTTCAGGCGCACGGCCTCTTCAACGGCGATTTCGTCAAAGGGGTTCATGCTCATCTTCACGTTGGCGATGTCCACACCCGTGTTGTCCGACTTCACGCGGACCTTCACGTTGTAGTCCACCACGCGCTTGACGGGGACGAGAATTTTCACTTGCGCTCCTTATCAATGGTTCTACCTAAATTATATACAGACGGGGTTCCGAATCGGTGAAAAATCGTCGCGATGCACCACGTCTTTCCCCCATGCCGGTTCAAGGCCTGAATGCACGCGACGCTCCCGATGACGGTCTGAAAGCGCGCTCCACCGGGCACCACCGGAGGGGCCGCAACGCCAGCGCCGAACCGCAAGGACCGAGGTTGCCGCCGCGCGCCAAGGGCATCAGACAGCATCCGGGGCCTCCCGAATCGCCCCAGGACCGGATCTCGAGGCCTCGGCACCGCCTGTCGCGCCCGCTCGAAATGGCGAAAGGAGGCAAGCGCCAGTTGCGACGGACGGACGCGAATTCTGGTGAACCGCAGAGCCCCGCGGGCCGGACGCGTCACGACACGTTCGTCAAGCCCGACCTTCCAGATGCTCCGCGCCCTCAGCCCACTGAACACCGCCCTTCCCGAGACGGCTCTGTGTCGCGGACCTGTAAGCCCCGGGGGTCAATCCCATACGGCGCTTGAAGAACCGGTTGAAGTACGCCGGGTCATCGAAGCCCAGTTCGAATGCAAGCTGCGACACGGGCGCCTGCACATGGGTCAGCCAGCGGCATGCCTCGCGCGCCAGGCGATCGTGCACGACCTCCTGTGCCGTCTTTCCGGCCTCGGCGCGCACGAGCCGGTTGAGCCGTTCCGCCGACAGGCCCAGGGTACTTGCGTAGCGGGCGATCGACCAGTGCGCGCGGTAGTGCGTCTCCACCAGCAGTTGCCAGCGCGTGTAGAGCGCGTGGCGCCGCTGCGCCACGGGGTGCATCGACGCGTCGAGATGCTTGCGCAGCTCGGCCAGGCGCCAGATCACGCTGCGCGCCAGCCATCGCGGTACCGGGTCGGGACTGGCACCAGGCGCCGCCTGCGACTGCGCATGCAATGCGTCCCACAGGCCCTGGAGCTGCGCGACGGCAGTGTGGGCAGCCGCCAGCGGCAGCACGCCGGGCGTGTTGAAGAGCGACCCCAGCGCAGCGCCCGAGGCCACGTCCTCGTCTTCGGCCACGAACCCTGCATCGAAGGTCAGCACGTAGCCGCTGGTGTGCGGCGCGAAGCGAAAGGCATGTGCCACCCCGGGCGGAACCACGACCATGGCCGGGCCCGCGGTGTTGCTGCGTGATTCGTCCAACAGCGCGTAAAGAGCACCGGCCTGCAGCCAGATCAGCTGGTGCAGGCCAGGATGAACATGGGACCCAATCTCCCAACCGTAGAGGCTGCTGCGCGCCGTGATGGATTCAATGTGCAGGAGCCGCGATGCCGACGGCCTGTCCTCACCGTACAACCCGAAGACCGGCAGCCGCGCGGTCTGCGCACGACGACGCGAGGAGGTGGCGGGAGAAAGGGGCATGTTCGGGCTGCACGTCAAAAGTGCAATCGTAAGCGGTTTTCCGTCCGATGCGCGAAACCTGGAAATTCCAACAATACGCAGGGTTCAGAAGACACAACACAACCCACCTGGAGAGACACTCAATGCGCACCAAAGTCGCCATCATCGGCGGCGGCCCCTCGGGGCTGCTGCTTTCCCAACTGCTGCATCGCAAGGGCATCGACAACGTAGTGCTGGAGAAGCACACGCGCGAGTATGTGCTCGGGCGTATCCGCGCCGGCGTCCTCGAACACGGATTCGCGGCGCTGATGCGCGAAGCCGGCGTCGGCGAGCGCATGGACCGCAAAGGCGAGATCCACGAAGGCTTCTACATCGCCTCCGGCGGCGAGCGCCGGCGCATCGATCTGCACGGTCTGACGGGGGGCAATTCGGTGGTGGTCTACGGCCAGACCGAGCTGACGCGCGACCTGTACGAGGGCCGCGACCGCATGAATGGCGCGGTCATCCACGAGGCGCAGGACGTGCAACCGCATGACCTCGAGACCGAGCACCCCTATGTCACCTTCCGCAAGGATGGCGAGGCCATGCGCATCGACTGCGACTACGTCGTCGGTGCCGACGGATTCCACGGCGTGTGCCGCGCCTCCATCCCGGCCGACCGGATCCGCACCTTCGAGCGCGTCTATCCCTTCGGCTGGCTCGGCGTTCTCTCTCATACGCGGCCGGTGTCGCCGGAGTTGATCTATGCGCGGCACGAGCGCGGCTTCGCGCTGTGCTCGCTGCGCTCGCAGACGCTCAGCCGGTACTACGTGCAGGTGCCCCTGTCAGACAGCGTTGAGGACTGGTCCGACGATCGCTTCTGGGACGAACTGCGCCGGCGCCTGCCCTCCGACGTCGCGGCGACGCTGGAGACCGGTCCGTCGATCGAGAAGAGCATCGCGCCGCTGCGCTCGTTCGTGGCCTCGCCCATGCGTTTCGGCCGGCTGTTCCTGGCCGGCGATGCAGCGCACATCGTGCCGCCCACGGGTGCGCGTGGGCTCAACAGCGCCGCTTCCGACGTGTACTATCTCTACCACGCTTTCCTGGCGCACTACCTGCAGGGCGATGGCAGCGAACTCGAGACCTATTCGGACCGCGCGCTCGCCCGGGTCTGGAAGGGACAGCGCTTCTCCTGGTGGATGACCCGGCTGCTGCACACCTTTCCCGACCAGGGAGAGTACGATCAGCAAATGCAGCAGGTCGAGCTGGACTACCTGTTCTCCTCCCATCACGCCCAGGCCTCGCTGGCGGAGAATTACGTGGGCCTGCCGTTCTAGTCAGCCAGGCTTGGTGAGGGGGCGCGCCGAAGGCCTTCCCCCCCCGAAGGCTGCGGCCAGGCGCTGCTGAACGTATGGCCTAGCGCCTGTGGCAGGTCTTGCGGCGAGCGCCACTGGGCGCGGCGGGCCTCTCGGGCCCGACCTGTCGGCGGTCGCAATGGGCCCAGGTCTGCTGTGCATGCACGCGGACAAGATGTCTCTTGCCTCTCCCCGGCGCCTGCGCAGGCGTGCCTTGTCTTTCCCTCCGGCCCGTAACCCCGACATGGGGCACAGCCCATGCCGATCATGCAGCGGGCGGCCCCCTGCCTCACTCCCCCTCTTTCGCTGAGAGACCGCGGGACTCGGACGATTCCTCTGCTGGCGCCGTGACACGGCTCTTCCACCGAAAGAAATAGTTCTTCTGCACCCGATCCAGCATGCGGGCCATCTCCGCACTCGCCGCATCCGCATCGCGGTTCCTGACGTGTTTGAGGAACCGCCGGCGAGAGGGAATGACATTGACCATGTCCACCGGCCCGATCGCCGTCAGGAAAAGACGCACGATCTCCTGCAAGCCCTCCACGTTGGCAAGAAGGATGGCATTTCGCGTCGACTTCGCCAGCAGAATGTGGAAAGCGCTCGTGAGTCTCACGATCGCTGGGAAGTCCTCATTGGAGTAGGCCTGGCTCGTGGCATCGATGTTGGCCTCCAACTCGCTGATCTGCTCTTCGGAGATCCGCGAGCACGCGGTCCTCACCACCAGGTCCATGATGCCGATCCGTGCCTCGGTGAGGTCATCCGGGCCAATAGCCCCCAAGTGGTACAGATTGACCAGGCCGTTGGAGATCGCGCCGGATCGCCCTGAACTCACGAATGCCCCGCCCCCCGGGCCTTTTCGCAGCTCGATCAGTCCGGACGTCTCCAACATGCGCAGGGCTTCACGCACCGAACCGCGGCCCACGTGCAGGATCGCCGCCAGCTGGCCCTCCTCGGGAAGCCGGTCGCCGGGCAGCAGCGAGCCGCTGGCAATGAACCCGCGAATCTGGGCCTCCACGGATTCAAATGCACGCTTGGACGATATCGGAGAAATGCGCAGTTGCGAGGAAACTGGGGTTTGTTTTTTCATGACAGGAAGATTTTCGTATGTAGCCAAGGCCCACCTCACAGCCCGGCGCCGTATCCTGCCATGACTGGTCCAGCGCGCTGATGATGAAGCGCAGCCCACCTCGATACCGCCCTCGCCCGCTCTGCCGCGAACCGCCTGTTCCTCGATTCTTCGTATCGCCGTCTCTCGGCTGCATGCGCCACATCGAAGCCGGGCAATACGTGTCGCCTGTCCGTATGCGCGGCAGCACCTGCGCGGACACCACCCCATGGTCGTCTGTCGCGGGCCCGATCCGTGCGGTTGCCAGGCATCCGGCTTTCCCAGGGGTTGACGGCATGGCCGACTGCGGTTCGGCGAAGTTCCGACGCCCCCCGCCGCTACGCGCCCCGTGTCCTGCGACGGTGCCCCGCCCACGACACCTGGGGCGGCCGTGGCCGCCGGCTGCCGCACTCCCCGGCTCCTGCCTTCCGCCGGGCACGGCTCTGTCTGCCGTCCTCTACCTGGCCCGCTGGCGAGTGAACAAGCGGCCCTTGGCGGTGCCCTGGCGCAGGGCATCCAGGGCTGCGTTGATGTCCTGGAAGGGGAATTCCTGCATGGCGGGCATCAGCTTGCCCGCGCCGATCAACTCATAGGCGATGCGCAGATCCTCGCGCGTTCCGCCCAGGGAGGACAACAGGCTGATTTTCTTCGTCACGAAGGGCGATGTGTCCAGAGTCATCTTGTCGGTGCCCAGGCCGACCAGCACGATGCGCGCCTCCGGCGGCGCCACCTTGATGGCCTGGTTGGTCGTGACGCCCATGCCGGCGAAGTCGACGATCACCGTCGGGCGAAGCGCGCGCAGCGCCTCGATGTCCCCGAAGCAGGCCTGGGCCCCCGCCTCGAGGGCGGGTCCGAACGTGGCTTCGTTGAGATCCACGCCATAGACATTGGCACCGCACAGATGCGCGATGCGCACGGCGTTCAGGCCCAGCCAGCGCGCCGTAGGCGGCGAATACGGCTGTCGCGAATGCGGCGGTGGCTGCAAGTTTCCTGTGTTTCATTTGAGAGTGTCCATCGGATGCGTTCATGGGGCTCTGATGGGTCTCAGGGTTTCGGCCGCGCCATCGTGCAGTTGACCGGCCGGCTGGAGGTCATCGCATCGATCTTCGACTCAGGGCGCCAGCCATAGCCGGTCTTCTCCTGATCGAAGCGAATCGCCTTCCCGTCCGCCTTTCCCCACGCGCCGATGTACAGCGGGATCTGTGCCTGGTGGTCGCCCTTGCGAATCGCGACGGGACCGGTCAGCGTGCTGAACTTGAGGTCTTCCATCGCGAGTGCCACCTTCACGGCATCGGTCGATCCACCCGTCTTCTTCACCGCGGCCCTCAATGCGCCGACGACATACTGCGTCATGATGACGATGTAGTCGTCCCCATGCCGCTCGCGCTGCGTCTCGAAATAGCGGGCTCCGGCGAACTCATCGGCGTTAGGGTTCCAGAAGGTGATGAGCTTGAGCCGGCCCACACCTGCATCACCGATCGCCGCGGCCGCGCCAGCGCCGTTGGCGTACAGGCTGTACACATTGGCCTGGAGGTTCGCATCCTTGACCGAGCGCATGAACAGGCCCGTCTCCACGCTGCCGTGGCCAGCGAACACGGTGTCGGCGCCGCTGGCCCTGATCTTGGCCACGTACGGCGCGAAGTCCTTCACCTGGCCGAGCGGAAAATACTCCTCGCCGACGATCTCGACTTGCGGCATGTGCTTCGTGATGCTTTTGCGCATTCCCGCCAGAACCTGCCGCCCGGAGGACGTGGCGCCGCTCATCATGTACACCTTCTTGATCTCGCTGTTTTTTGCCATCTCCGCCGCCAGCCCTTCGGCGAGCATGTCGCTTTCCGCAAAGAACCGGAAGTACCAGAAGCTGCAAGTCTTGCTGATGAGGTCCGGGTTCGTCGTCAACCAGTCCAGCAGCACCACCTCCTTGCCGGGATTGCGCTGGTTGTGCTTCTCGATGGCATCGATCAATGCAGAGGTCACGCCGGACGTCACGCCCTGCAGGACGTAGCGGTAGCCCTGGTCGATCGCGTTCTTCAGCTGCAACAGCGATTCCTGCGGGCTGATCTTGTTGTCGAAGGGCGTGAACTCGATCTTCAGGTCTCCCCCGCCCGCCTCGCGTGCGAACTCCTCCGTGATCCGGAAACTGCGCAGTGCGTTCTCCGAAACCACCCCATAGGGGCCGCTGAAGGGATCGATGAAGGCGATCTTGAGTGTTTCCGCGAAGGCGCTCGCGCCGAACGCGACGAGCGCCGCGCCCACTGCGGCGCGCATCCAATTTCCGAGTCTGCTTTGCATGTCAATGTCTCCTGTGTTTTTCAAGTTGCCTCCGGGCCTTCCAGTGACCCGGTGATGCCTGGATCCGCGCGATTGGGCGCGGTGCGCGCTGCTCAGAGCGCAAAGAGCTGTTCCGCTCGCATTCGCCGGAACGAACTCGCAAACTCAAGTACCTGGCGGCCCATCGCCTCCATGCCGTCGGCCGCGCGCAGCGCGCCGACCAGCGCCAGGGCACCACTCGTTCGCTCGGCGCGCTCGGGCGTGTAGTGCGGCAAGAAGTAGGGGCTTCTGGACATCAGGCGGTCCGCTCGACTGCCAGACCAAGCTCGTCCTGCATGACTTCGCGGATGCGGAATTTCTGGATCTTCCCGGTGATGGTCATCGGGAACTCCTCGACGAAGCGCACGTAGCGCGGCACCTTGTAGTGCGCGATACGGCCTTTGCAGTGCGCGCGCAGTTCTTCCTCCGTCAGCGCGTGGCCGGGCTTGAGAATCACCCACGCGCAGAGTTCTTCGCCGTACTTGCGGTCGGGCACGCCGACCACCTGTACGTCCTTGACCGCGGGATGCGCGTACAGGAACTCTTCGATCTCCCGCGGGTAGACGTTCTCGCCGCCGCGAATCACCATGTCCTTGATGCGCCCGACGATGTTGACGTAGCCCTCGTCGTCCATCGTGGCCAGGTCGCCGGTGTGCATCCATCCCTCGGCGTCGATCGCCTCGCGGGTGCGCTCCTCGTCGCACCAGTAGCCGTTCATGACCGAGTAGCCGCGGGTGCAGAACTCGCCCGTCTCGCCCTTGGCGACGGTCAGCCCCGTTGCCGGATCGACCAGCTTGATCTCGAGATGCGGATGCACCGTCCCGACGGTGCCAACCCGGCGGTCCAGCGGCGTGTCCACCGTGCTCTGGCAGCTCACCGGGCTGGTCTCGGTCATGCCGTAGGCGATGGTCACTTCGGCCATGTGCATGTCGCTCACCACGCGCCGCATGACCTCGATCGGACAGGGCGAACCCGCCATGCAGCCGGTGCGCAGCGAATGCAGATCGAATTGGGCGAACTGCGGATGCGACAGGATCGCGATGAACATCGTCGGCACGCCGTACAGGGCCGTGCAGCGCTCGTCCTGCACCGCCTTGAGCACGCTGAGCGCATCGAAGGCCTCGCCAGGGTAGACGATGGTAGCGCCGTGCGTCAGGCAGTTCAGGTTGCCCATCACCATGCCGAAGCAGTGGTAGAGGGGCACCGGCACGCACAGCCGGTCGTTCTCGGTGAAGCGCATCGCCTCGCCGACGAAGAAGCCGTTGTTCAGGATGTTGCGGTGGCTCAGCGTCGCGCCCTTGGGGAAGCCCGTCGTGCCGCTGGTGAACTGGATGTTGATCGGGTCCGTGGGCTTGAGCGCAGCGCCGGCGGCCTGCACGGCGGGATCGTCGGCGTCGCCCTGTGCGGCCAGATCCTCGAAGCGCAGGGTTCCCGGGACCGCCTCGCTGCCCAGATGAACCACCCAGCGCAGTTGCGGCAGTTGCGGCGCGTCCAGTGCGCCGGGGGTGCTGCCCGCCAGTTCGGGCGCCAGCTCGCGCACGATCTCCAGGTAGTCCGTGGTCTTGAACGCCGTCATGGTGATCAGCATCCGGCAGCCCACCTTGTTCAGCGCGTAGTCGAGCTCGCTGGCGCGGTAGGCCGGGTTGATGTTGACCAGCACGATGCCCACCTTGGCGGTGGCCAGTTGCGTCAGCAGCCATTGCGCGTTGTTGTGCGACCAGATGCCGACGCGATCACCCGTGCGTAGCCCGACCCTGAGCAGCGCGCTGGCCAGCCGGTTGGCTTCGCGGTTCAATTGGCTGTAGGTGTAGCGCAGGCCCTGCTGGCAGGACACGAGCGCCTCGTGATCCGGCAGCCGGTCGGCCACCGCCTCGAAGCAGCGGCCGATCGTCTGTTCGATCAGCGGGGGATGCGTTGCGCCAACGGCGTGGCTGAGTTGTTTGCTCGGGTTCATGTTGTCAACACCATCTTCAATGCGCCGTCTTCGCGCTTGTCGAACTTGCGGTAGGCCTCCGCGCCATCGGCCAGGCGCATCCGGTGCGAGATCACGCGCTCGGGATGCAACCTGCCCTGCTGCACCAGGGCCACCAGCGCCGGCAGGTGCTGCTGCACCGAGCAGATGCTGGCGCGGAAGGTGATTGCCTTGCGGAACACGGTCTGGATCGGAAACTCGAAGCTCACCAAGCCAGCGCCGATCACCGACACCGTGCCCTGCTTGCCCACAAGCTCGATGGCCAGCGCGGTGGTGGCGGCTGCGCCCACCACTTCGACCGCTGCGTCGAGCAGGCGCCCGCCGGTGGCTTCGGTGATGGCCTCCAGCGCCGTGGCCGGCTCCAGCGGGATGGCGCCGATGGCGCGGGCCGCTTCCCGCCGCTCGGGCAGCAGGTCCACGCCGTAGACGCGCTCGGCGCCGAGCGCGAAGGCACACTCCACGGCATTGAGGCCGATCGGCCCCAGGCCTACGATCGCGACGCTCTTGCCCGGGCCGATGTCGGCATTGACGCAGCCCGTGTAGGCCGTCGGCAGCGAATCGGTGAGCAGCAGCGCCTGCTCGTCGCTCACGCCCTCGGGAATCGGAATCGCATTGAAATCGCCGTTTGGCACCAGGATGGCCTCGGCCTGGCAGCCTTCGAGTTCGCGGCCGATGCCGTAGACACGCATGCCGCCACGCTCGCAACTGTTGACCAGCCCGATCGCGCAGTACTTGCATTGACCGCAGCCCGTCGAGCCTGGCAGAAGGACTTGGTCGCCCGCCTTCAGGCGCTTCACGCCGCTGCCGACCTCGACCACCTCTCCGATCGCCTCATGCCCGATGCCGAACAGCCGCCGCGGCGGCGCGAGCCCTCCGTGGTAGATATGCAGGTCGCTGCCGCAGATGCTGCACAGCCTCATCCGAACCACGACGTCAGTGGTTTCGGTGGGCGTCGGATCCGCCAGATCGTCATAACGGACATCGGCCGCGCCGTGGAATGCCAGACCTTTCATTGCTTTGCTCCTTGTGTGTCCATGGCGGCCACGCCTGCGGGGTGGAGGCCTGGTGCGGCCCCCTCCCCCGTGTTGCTCGCGTAGAAGCCTTGCTGGCTGTGGGAGCCGGTGTGCGGGAAGAGCGCCGGTCCCCAGGCCATCAGCCCCCCATCCACCGTCAGCGTCGTGCCGGTGCAGAACCGCGACTCGTCGCTCGCCAAGTAGAGCGCGGCATGGGCGATGTCCTGCGCCAGGCCGGTGTCGGGCCAGGGCTGGCGCCCCTTCATGAAGCGGCGCATGTCTTCGTCCGTCTCGGCCGGAAGCATGGGCGTGTGGATGCCGCCGGGGGCAATCGCATTGACGCGGATGCGCGCCGGCGCGAGCTCCACGGCAGCGTTGCGTGTGAGATTGAGCACCCCGGCCTTGGCCGCGGAATAGGCGGGCGGGCCTCCGCCGCCGTTCTGGCCGGCGACCGAGGCGGTGTTTATGATCGAGCCGCCGCTGCCCTGCGCCTGCATGGCGCGGCCGGCGTGCTTGATGCCCAGGAACACCGAGCGCAGCAGCACCGCGCAGGTGCGGTCCCAGTCCTCGACCGAGGTCTGCGTGATCGGCCCCATCGCGCCGCCGACACCGGCGTTGTTGAACATGCAATCCAGGCGGCCGAACGCTTCGAGCGCGAGCGCCACCGCCGCCGCAACGTCCTGTTCCTGTGACACGTCGCCGCGCAGGAAACGGATCGCCGCGCCGTGCCCGGCGGTCCCCGCGAGGTCGAGCACCTCTTCCGCAGTCCTGGGGTTGAGGTCGTTAATCACGACCTGCGCGCCCTCTTCGAGAAAGCGCAGGGCAGCGGCACGTCCCATGCCGCTGGCGCCGCCAGTGATGACGGCGACCTTGTTTTCCAAACGTGAAGTAGCCATGGTCGAAAGTCAGGTTGGGACAGCTTTGAGACGGTCCGGATCGGCGGCTGACTGCCTGTCCATGCCTTCAGGCCCGATCGGGTGAAAGCGCCTCTACGAGCGCGCTCACGTCTTCCAGCTGTTCCAGGTTCATGCAAAGCTCAATCAGCTGGCGCAGCTTGGCATCGGGAAGCGGCACGGCCGAATGCGCCACGCACTTCCAGAACTTGCGCGTCAGGTCGTCCCAAGTCATGGGGTTCTTCGTGTGACCCTTCACGTAGGGCGTGGTGTGGCTGAAGCTGCGCCCGTCGCGCAGGGTGACCGTGACGGGAAAGCCTTCGAACGAGTCTGTGATCGCGGGATCGAATTCCACGGCGATCCTGGACATCAGCTCCCGCTTGTCCCGCCGATGGACCTCCTCGGGAGTGAAGTCCCCAAGAAACACGTCGCCGGTGATCGCCGCGGTCGCCACCGCGAAGGGCGTGCTGTACAACGCCTCGCCGGGTGTCTGTGGATCCCACTTTGCCTGTCTTGGCTCAAAGGTCATCCTCGCGCCATTGCTGCCGCGGCACGCGATGGCCGCGATGTCACGGTGATCGAGATGATTGCGCTGCATGATCTCGACTGTGCTCGCGATGAACGAGTGCGTGAACTTGCAGGCCGAGTACGGCTTCATCGACAGCGCTTCTGCATAGATCCAACGTTCGCCCAGACTATCTGTCAACACCGCGGGATTGACCCCCTCCCAATGGATGTGTCGCAACGAACCTCCCGGCACGCCGAGGAAGATTCCTTTGGGACCGGTCACCCCCCGGCGGGACAGGAGCGCGGCCTTGATGGCAGTGTCGCCGGCGAACCCGTGCTGGACTCGCGGCATCTGCGTGCCTTCCGCGTACTTCTGCATCTCCGACATGCCGTGCGCCGAATAGGTGATGCCCAGGGCATTCCAGGTGTGCTCCACGCTGAGGCCGAGCAATTTGGCCACGCCGGCGGTCGCACAGAGGCCACCTGCGAATTCACCGGGAACGCCAAGCGCAGCCGCTGCTGGGCCGCCTATCGAAGTATTCGCACGGACGCCCACCTCTGCGCTGGTGACATAAGCGCAGAGGAAGTCCTTGCCGGAGACGGGTGCCTGGGAAAGGCTGAGCGCGGCCAGCATTGCGGGGACATTCCATTCCGTGATGTGCCCGCCGGTTTCATGGACGTCACCCATGTCGATGCCTCGCGCCATGACGCCATTGGCAAATGCCGCCAGCGGTGCGGGCACCGCGTGGCCATAGACAAGAATCCGGCTTTGCGGCTTGCCGCCCCACTCAAGCACCTGTTCCACGACCTGGGGACTCACTTCCCATTTCGAGCCGGCGATGGTCACCGCGAGCGTGTCGAAGATCGCTTTCTTGGCCAGATCGATCACATGCGCAGGGATGTCCTGATAACGCATGTCGACCACCATCGCGGCCAACTTCCCTGCAGGATCCTGCTCGGGTCTGATGGGTTCGAATACCTTCATCGAATGTCTCCTAAATCTACAGACGCGACGAACCCGCCCAAGCGCAGGGTGAGCCGCCGATGGGACCGGTGTGCGTTACCCAGGCCTCTTCATGCGGCAGGCGCTCGGCAAGGCGGAGACCGAAGCATCGACCTTCTCGACGGTCTTCCAACCATGGCCGGTCTTTTCCTGCTCGAACTGGACCTCCTTGCCATCGCGCCGCGTCCAGTTCGCGATGAACAGTGGCTGGATGACCTGATGGTCCTCCCTGCGCATCTCGATCTCGCCGTTGAGGCTGCGCAGCTTCAGTCCCTCCATCGCGGCCGCGACCTTGGCCGGCTCGGTGGATTTCGCCGTGGCGATGCCCTTGGCCAGCGTGGCTACCAGCGTATAGAAGGGCATCACCACGAAATCGTCGTTGTACTTCTTGTTGAATGCCTCGAGGATGGGCCGGGCGGCGATGGGATCGTCGTTGGGGTTCCAGTAGGTGACGTTTCTCACTCCTTCGAGGCCGGCCGCCGCCATGGCCGCCGGAATGCCCGTGGTGCCGGCGTTGAAGGTATAGAAGGGGACTTTCAGATTGGCATCCTTCGCGGCCTTCAGCAGCAGCGTCAGGTCACCGCTCCAGTTGGCCGTGACCACCGCATCAGCGCCCGAGGCCTTGATCTTGGTAACGTAAGGCGAGAAGTCCTTGACCGACAGCATCGGATGCAGATCGTCGCCTACGATTTCGATGTCCGGGCGCCTCTGCTTGAGGCCCGCGCGTACGGCCGCGCTGGTCTGCTGGCCTGTCGCATAGTTCTGGTTGATGAGGTAGATCTTCTTGAGGTGCGGGTCCTTCGCAAGGGAGCTGGCCAGCGCCGCGGCCCGCATCTCGACGTTCGAGTCGAAACGGAAATGCCAGAAGCTGCACTTCTCGTTCGTCAGCTCCGGCGCCTGGTTGGTCGGATTGAGATAGACCAGCTCCTTGCCGGGGTTGCGCTCGTTGTGCTTGTTGATGGCCTCGATGAGCGACAGCGCGACGCTGGAGCTGAGCCCCTGCACGACGTAGCGGATGCCCTGGTCGGTGGCGTTCTTCAGCTGCAGCAGCGATTCCTGCGGATTGCCGCGCCCGTCGAACTCGACCACCTCCAGGGTGTGTCCGCCGGCCCAGTTGTCGCGGTTGGCGATCTCGACCACTGATTTGAGTGTCTTGACCGCGTTGTCGTTGATCGATGCCGCGGGGCCAGTGAAAGGGTCGATGTAGGCGATGCGCACGATGTCCGCGTTCGCCCCCGAGCAGATGAGGGCCGCAGCTGCGGCCAAGGGCAGGAATTTCGTCAGCATGTCGTCTCCTATGTCGTTGAATGGGGGTGTCAGGCGGACTTGATCCAGACCGACTTGGTCTGCAGGAACTCTTCCATGTGCTCGGTGCCCGACTCGCGTCCGTAGCCGCTCATCTTGTAGCCGCCGAAGGGCACGGCAGGGTCCATCGCCTGGTAGCAGTTGACCCATACCGAGCCGGCGCGCAAGCCCCTGGAGATGCGCTGCACGTTGTCCACATTGCGTGTCCACACGCCACTTCCCAGCCCGTACTCGGTCGCATTGGCACGCCGCAGCACTTCGTCGATCTGCTTGAACGGCAACGCCGAGATCACCGGTCCGAAGATTTCCTCCCGCGCGATGGCCATTTCGTCCTTGACGTCGGCGAACACGGTGGGCGCGACGAAGTAGCCCTCGGCCAGAGCACCTTCGCTCAGCCGCGTGCCGCCGGCCGCCGCCCGCGCGCCCTGCGCACGGCCCTTCTCAAGATAGCCGGTCACGCGCTCGAGCTGCGCCTGCGACACCAGGGGGCCAAGCTGTGTCTGCGGGTCCAGCGGATCGCCCACGCGCAGCCCGCGCGCGAACTTCGACACCCGTTCGACGAATTCGTCGTAAACGGCCTCCTCGACGAACAGTCGCGTGCCGGCGCTGCAGATCTGGCCCGAATTCGCAAACACCGCCATCGCCGCACCGGGCACGGCCGCGTCCAAGTCGGCATCGGCGAACACGATGTTGGGCGACTTGCCTCCCAGTTCGAGCGAGACGCGCTTCACGTTGCCGGCCGAGGCGCGGATGATGGCCTGGCCGACTTCGGTGGAACCGGTGAAGGCCACCTTGTCCACGCCCGGATGGGCCGCCAACGCCGCTCCGGCAGCGCCGAAGCCTGCCACCACATTGACCACGCCCGGCGGGATGCCCGCCTCGAGGCACAGCTCGCCCAAGCGCAGCGGCGACAGCGGCGCCTGCTCGGCCGGCTTGAGCACCACCGTGCAGCCGGCGGCTAGCGCCGGCGCGATTTTCCAGATCGCGAGGCCCAGCGGACCGTTCCAGGGGTTGATGGCCGCGACCACGCCCACCGGCTCCTTCAGCGTATAGCTGAAGATTTCGCCGGGCTGCGAGTTCTCGATGGTCTGGCCGTGAGTGGCCGTGGCCAGCCCCGCGTAATAGCGCAACAGCGCCACGGCGCGGCGGCGCTTGCCTGCCGTGGAGGCAACGGGGCCGCCCATGTCCAACGTGTCGAGCATCGCCAGTTCGTCGAAATGCTCATCGACCAAGTCGGCCAGCTTGAGCAGCACGGCCTGCCGGTCGAAGGGCTTGAACTTGCGCCAGGGACCTTCATCGAAGGCGCGCCGGGCTGCGGCCACGGCCAGGTCGATGTCGGCCTCGCCCGCCTCGGCGACCTGGGCCAGCACCTTGCCGGTGCTCGGGTTGATGGTTTCGAAGGTGCGCCCGGAGAGTGCGGGCACGAGCTTGCCGTCGATCAGCAGAAGCTTCGGCTTTCCGTCCAAAAAGGCGGGCAGAAGCGCGGTTTCATTGACGAGTCCCATGATGCGAGTCCTTTGCTTGATGTGAGTGCGAGAGGCGCTCAGCGCGCCGTGAAGCCACCGTCCACCGGCAGGGCCACGCCGGTCACGAAGGAGGCCTCGTCAGAGGCAAGCCAGGCTGCGGCGTTGGCGACCTCGATTGCCTGCCCCATGCGCGCCATTGGAATGGCGGCGATGGTGCGCGCCTGCGCTTCGGCAGCGGCTTCCTTGCTGGCGTTCGGGTCGAAGAACTGCGGAAACATGGGCGTTTCGATCGGGCCAGGGCACACCACGTTGAAGCGCATCTTCTCGGTCGCATAGCGCAACGCCAGCGACTTGGCCATGCCCACCACGGCGAATTTGGCGGCGGAGTAAACCGGGCTGACCGAGGCGCCCACCAGCCCGGCGGTGGAGGCGGTGAACACCACCGAGCCGCCCCCGCGTTGGCGCAAATGCGGAATCGCAGCGCCGCTGATGACTAGGCTGGTGCGGACGTTCAGGTCCATTGATTTCGCGTACTCGTCAAGATCGAGGTTTTCAACGTCGCGCAGCCCTGGAACGCCGGCATGGTTCCAGACGATGTCGAGGCCGCCCAACTTCGCCACAGCCTCGGCCACGACGCCGCGGCAGGTCTGCGGATCGAGCAGGTTCGCCACCAGCCCGAAAGCCTTGCCGCCGGCAGCCTCGACGGCGCCGACCACCTCCTTCAAGCGAGCCTCGTCGATGTCCACGGCGAACACGGTGGCACCTTCGCGGGCGAAGACCTCGCAGCCTGCACGGCCCATCCCGGAGGCGGCCGCGGTAATCAGGGCGAGTTTGTTCTTGAGTCTCATGATCTGTCCTTGCGTATGAATTTGCGAATGTGTTGTGCGGGCATGTCGGCGGCCGCTCAGGCGCGGGCCGCCGTCAGCGAGCGGTGTAGCCCCCGTCGACCGGCAGCGCGACGCCGGTGACATAGGAGGCGTCGTCGGAGGCCAGCCACAGGGCGGCGTGGGCGATCTCCGCCGGCTGCGCCACGCGACCCAGCGGGATGGCTGCCAGCGTCCGGGCCTGCGCCGCGGCCGCTTCCTCGGCACTGGCGTTGGGGTCGTAGAACTGCGCGAGCATGGGCGTCTCGACCTGGCCGGGGCAGACCGCGTTGAAGCGAATCTTCTCGCCCGCATAGCGCAGCGCGAAGGACTTGGCCATGCCGACCACGGCGAACTTGGCGGTCGAATAGACCGGGCTGACCGAGGCGCCCACCAGACCCGCGACGGAAGCCGTGAACACCACCGAGCCGCCGCCGGCGCGGCGCAGGTGAGCGATGGCCGTGCCTGTGGCGATCATGGCGCTGCGCACGTTCAGGTCCATGGCCTTGGCGTAGCCGTCCAGGTCCAGGTTCTCCACGTCGCGAAGGCCGGGCATGCCCGCATGGTTCCACAGCACGTCCAGCCCGCCCAGGCGCACCACGGCTTCGTCGATGAAGTGCCGGCAGACGGCCGGATCGAGCAGGTCCGCCACCAGCGCGGTGCATTGCCCTCCGGCAGCGGTGACATTGCGCGCCACCTCCTGCACACGGGCGGCGTCGATGTCGACCGCGACCACCGAGGCGCCTTCACGCGCGAAGAGTTCGCAGCCGGCGCGGCCCATGCCCGAGGCGGCGGCGGTGATGATGACGCGTTTGTTCTTGAGTCTCATGGCTTGTCCTTGGATGAAATTAGTTCGCGCGGCGGCTCAGACTTCCAGCCATTCCTTGCGGATGGCCGCGTTGGCGCGCAGCTCGGCCGGCGTGCCCTCGAAGACGATGGCGCCGTGGCCCATGACGTAGACGCGCTCGGAGATGTCGAGCGCGATGGCGAGCTTCTGCTCGACCAGCAGGATGGAGATGCCGCGGCGCTTGAGCGTCTGCAGGTATTCGGCGACCAGGTCGACGATCTTCGGCGCCAGCCCCTCGGTCGGCTCGTCGATCATGATCAGTTCCGGATCGCCCATCAGCGCCCGGCACAGCGTGAGCATCTGCTGCTCACCGCCCGAGAGCACCCCGCCGGGCGTGTGGCGCCGCTCCTTCAGGCGCGGGAACATCGCATACATGTCCTCGAACGACCAGCGCGAGGTCTTGCCGCGCTTTTGCCCGAGCAACAGGTTCTGCTCGACGGTGAGGGTCGGGTAAATGTCCCGGCTCTCGGGCACGTAGCCGATGCCCTTGTGGGCGATCTCGAAGACCTTGAGCCCGAGCATCTCCTCGCCGCGAAAGCTGACCCTGCCCGCGGCATTGACCTGCCCCATCACGGCCTTCGCGGTCGTGGACCGGCCCACGCCGTTGCGCCCGAGCAGACTGACGATCTCACCCTCGCCCACGTGCAGGTCGACCCCGTGCAGCACATGGCTCTTGCCGTACCAGGCGTGCAGGTCGCGCAGTTCCAAGAGCTTGTTCATGCCACTGCTCCTTCGTTCGCATGCGTTCCCAGATAGGCTTCCTGCACTGCCGGGTTGGCCCGGATGTTCGGCGGCGTGTCACAAGCGATCACCTCGCCGTACACCACCACCGCGATGCGGTCGGCCAGCCCGAAAATCACGCCCATGTCATGCTCCACCATCAGCAGCGTCTTGCCGACGGTCATTCGGCGGATGAGGTCGACCGCCGCGTCCGACTCCGAACGACTCATGCCGGCAGTGGGCTCGTCCAGCAGGATCACGTCCGCGCCGCCGGCCACCGTGATGCCGATCTCCAAGGCCCGTTGCTCGGCATAGGGCAGCACGCCGGCGAGCGCGTCGCGTCGCGCCTGCAAGCCGATCTGCTCCAAGACGGCTTCGGCGCGTTCGTTCACGTCCCGCAGCCTTGCCAGCGGGCGCCAGAACGCGTAGCGGTAGCCCAGCGACCACAGCACCGCACAGCGCAGGTTCTCGTACACGCTGAGCCGATGGAAAATGTTGGTGATCTGGAAACTGCGCGACAACCCGCGCCGGTTGATCTCGAAGGGCCGCAGTCCGACGATGCTGCTCCCGTTGAGCAGGATGTCGCCCGAGCTCAGGCCAAAGCGCCCGGAGATCAGGTTGAACAGCGTCGTCTTGCCCGCCCCGTTGGGACCGATGACGGCCAAGCGCTCGCCGCGGCGCACTTGCAGCTGCGCGCCCCGGATGATCTCGGCCTTGCCGAAGCTCTTGCGCACGTCCTTGAGTTCGATGGCGTAGTCGCTCATGCGGCGCTCCTGGAAGGAATGGGATGAAGCGCGTTCTGCTCTTCGAGCGCGCTCCGCATGGCGCGGCTGGCCCGTCGCAGGCCCGCCACGCCGGCGGAGAACAGCACCAGGCCGAGGATCCAGCCAGCCAGTGCCGAGCCGCCCACGAGTGCCTGCACCTGCAGCGCGATCACGGCCTTCTGCGGGCCGAAGGTGTGGGCGTAGGCCAACTCCACCAGGATCACGATCCCGGCCACCGCCATGGCGCCGCCGACGACGGCGCCCAGCCAGGAAGGCAGCACGCGCGCCAGCCGACCCGAGCGCACGATGCGCCACGCCGACGTGGCGATGCCCACCATGCCCAGCGGCCCATACATCACGAAGCCGATGAACACTAACCCCAGGTACAGTTGCCAGGCCATGCTGAAGTCCGACAGCTTGATGGTCAGCAGCCCGCCGAGAATGGCGCCCACGATGGGACCGACGAAGGAGCCCGCCCCGCCAATGAAGGCGAACACCAGCCCGTCGCCCGAGCGCACCACGCTCAGGCTCTCCGAGCCCACGATCTCAAAGTTGATCGCCATCAGGGCGCCGCTGATGCCGGCGAAAAAGGAGGACAACGCCAGCGTCAGGTAGCGGATGCGATGGGGGTTGTAGCCGATGAACTCCACGCGTTCGGCGTTGTCGCGCACCGCGTTGGCCAGACGTCCCAGCGGTGTACGTGTGAAGCCGTACATCAGCGCGGTGCTCACCAGCAGCCACACGACGATCAGGTAATAGACCTGAATCTGCGGGCCAAAGGTGAGCCCGAACCAAGGCTCGCCGTAGGAGCGGTTGGTGCTGACGCCGCCTTCGCCGCCAAAGAACTTGGGGAACATGTGCGAGAAGGCGAACATCAGCTCGCAGATGCCCATCGTGATCATCGCAAAGGCGGTGCCCGAGCGCTTGGTGTTCAGATAGCCGAACACGGCGCCGAACAGCAGGCCCGCCAGCCCTCCCACCACCGGCACGAACACCACCGGCAGGGGCACGGGCAGCGCCTGCGCGGCCGCCAGGTTCATCGCGTGGACGGAGAAGTAGGCGCCCAGGCCGGAGTAGACGGCGTGGCCGAAGGAGAGCATGCCGGCCTGTCCGAACAGCATGTTGTACGACAGCGCCAGCACGATGAGCGTGCCGAGCTGCGTCAGGAAGGTCAGCGAGGCACTGCTGTCGAAGACCAGCGGTGCCAGGATCAGCACCGCCACGCTGGCCACCCACAGCAGCGCGCGGGCGGGCGAGAAGTTGCGCAGGGCGGTGCGGGGCATGGTTTGCGCAGACAATGTGGCCGACATCTCAGGTCTCCCGCGTGCCCATGAGGCCCTTGGGCCGGAACACCAGCACCAGCACCAGCAGCACGAAGGGCAGCAGCGGCGCGATCTGGGCGATGCTCAGCTTGAGCAGATCGTAGAAGGGCGCGTCGCTGGCGACTTGGCCGCCCAGGCTGTTGACGACGCTCAGCAGGGAATAGTCCAGCGCGACGGCGCTGGTCTGGATCAGGCCGATGAGCAGCGAGGCGATCAGCGCGCCCACCAGCGAGCCCAGCCCGCCGATGATGATGACCACGAAGATGATGCTGCCCACGGTGGCGGCCATCGCCGGCTCGGTCACGAAGGCGTTGCCGCCGATCACGCCGGCCAGGCCAGCCAGGGCGGCGCCGCCGCCGAATACCAGCATGAACACGCGTGGCACGTTGTGCCCCAGCGCCTCCACCGAATCGGGGTGGGTCAGCGCCGCTTGGATCACCAAGCCCATGCGGGTGCGCGTGAGCAGCAGGTAGATGGCTCCGAGCATGAGCAGTGCCACCACCATCATGAAGGCCCGGTACATCGGGAAGGTCGTGGTGTAGAGCGTGAACAGCGGCCGGTCCATCTCCGCCGGGATGGCGTAGGGCACCGTCAGGCGGCCCCAGATGAGCTGCACCACCTCGATGATGATGTAGGCCAGCCCGAAGGTGAACAGCAGTTCAGCCACGTGGCCATGGCGGTGCACGGCGCGCAATCCGAAGCGCTCCACCAGTGCACCCAGCCCTCCCACGAGCAGCGGCGCGAAGACCAGTCCGGCCCAGAATCCAAGCCAGGTACTGATGGTGTAGGCGAAGTACGCGCCTAGCATGTAGAAGCTCGCGTGCGCGAAGTTGAGTACGCCCATCATGCTGAAGATCAGCGTCAGGCCCGAGGAAAGCATGAACAGGAGCAGTCCGTAGCTGACTCCGTTCAGCACCGTGATGAGTGTGTATTCCACCGCTTTCTCGTCTCCGTTTTTGATGTGTTGCACTACGCCATTTATCAATGGCTCTACCATAGGAGGTATTTTGACGAGAACGCCCGAATGGGTTATCAGTAGAAACCCCAAACCGTCCGTTAAATCGACCAGTGGCGAGTCCGCCCGGGCCCAGCGCGGCCTCCCGCAGGCTCCTTCGCCGAGATGGTGTCTGGCCAGAGACGAAGGACAGTGCGCGCCTACATGCCTCAGCGCCGCCATACGGGACTTGCACGAAAGCCCCCCATCGAGCCATCCGCGCACAGGCACACGACCACAGTCGCGTGCCCCTTACGGGGCCGATGCGTGCATCTCAACGCGCAGGCAAGCCATCAGAACCGTCGTTGCGCCCCGCGGGGATGCCCTAGGCACGGGCCATGAAGGCTCTGGATCGCAGGTCCCTGCAGACTCAAGCTCGGCAAGGAGTTGATCTGCGCAAGCCCCCGTCCCTCGCGCGCGCTGGACAATCCCACGCGGGTACGGTGACGAAGGCGGCCTCGGACGAGCACCGTGCGCAGAAGCTTGCTGCGCATCGGATGCGCTCGAAAGCGCCAAGCGCTGGCTCCACTCCTAGCGCGAAAGCCCGCGCAGGATGCTTGCCACAGCCGCGGGCCGGACCCGGAGATGACGTTCCGCCAGCGCTTGAGGGGAGCACCGGGGATGAACGCCTTCTCATGCATTCCACATGCGGTGCGGAAGCACGGATCCTACGAAATCATGCGGGCGCAACCACATTCCTGCGGACCGGCGGTGGGTACTCCCGTCTCGGCCGCGCCGGACATGTCCCCACCATCCACCCGGGCAATTGAGGCGAGAACTCCAAATCTGACTGCGGTTGGACATGACGCACGCGGGTCTCTGCACCCCGCCGTGGCAGCGCCCGCATCGGACTATTGGCGGACCCGCCCGCCGCTCACGATGGACAATTCCACAAATCCTGCGCCGCCGCGTGAATTGGGCTTGAAGCACACAAGGTAGCCACCCAGATCGAAGCTGACCATGTTGTCGATCGCGGCAACGATGCTTTCGCGGCCAAGAGAGCGCCCTCCCAGCCGACGAACCGCCTCACCGATCACTTTCGCCGCGATGTAGCCTTCCATCATGGCGAAACTCAGTGGCGTATCCGGCTTCTCGCGGTCGTAGTGTTCCCTGAACTCTCGGGCAAGGCGGTTGTTGGTCTTGTAGGGGCTTGGCGTGACCTGCGCGATGGCCACGCCACGCATCAGTTCGTCCGACAATCGCTTGGCCAACTGTTCCATGTCCGCCCCCGAATGAGCCAACAACTGCGAAGCGCCGCCAGCGCTGCGGTACTCCTCGATGAAGGCTGCTGCGGCGGCGCCGGAGGACACCACGATGATGGCCTGAGGCGGGTTTTTCAGGAAGAGGTTCACTGCCTGCGTGACCCGCGCGGCGCCGGGTGCATAAGAGGCTTTCTGCGTGATCGAGGAACCGCCTTTCTTCGCGGCCTCTTCCGCAGTCGACAGCAGTGCCTGCGCGCCGGGTCCCTCCTCGTAGAACAAGCCCAGCCGCGTGATGCCTACGGTGGCGGCGTGCTGGATAAGCTTCTTGACCTCATCGCGCAGGCCGGCCCGCACGTTGTAGAGGAATGGCGTCTCGGCGCGGATCTCCGCGGCGCGGTAGCCGACCAAGGCAATCCGTTCTTTCTCCAGCAGGCCGGAAGCAACCAGATCGGCAATGTTCTTGCTACCGAAATAACCCGCCAGCACCACGGGACGCTCCTCGGCCAGGATGGCCCTGGTGCCCTCGACTGTTCGCTCCGGCCGTCCCCCGTCGTCACGCTGAACAAAGACGAAAGTGTGCCCATTGACGCCACCGGACTTGTTGATCGCGTTGAAATACAGCTGCATGCCGGCGCCGTACGCACGCCCCTGGCCAGCCTCCAACCACCACGATCTGCCCGGCATGGATCGAGGAAATGCCGAACAGTGCAAAAGCGCAGACCATGCGCGCGATGCCGACCAACCATTGCATGTCTCTCATTCACTCCTCAATTCTTCTGGTCGACGTGGACAAGCCCGTCATTGCAACTCGGTGCGCCAGGCAATCCTGCTGTGGCAGGGATTTACGTTGCCGATGCACTACCACCGGCTTCCCGCCGTAGGCCCGCTTGCACATCCAGGCAGCCAGCGCGGAGTCCAGATAGTCGGCGTGCGCGGGAAACCAGGCCGCGAGTTCATGCACAAAGGACCGGCCGACGGCGAGCCGCTGCGATGCATCTCCCAGCGCCAGCACCTCCTCGGCCGACTTCAGGACCGCTGCGTGCTCGTCCTGATGGCAGTCGGAGGGCGGGAAGCCCGTCTCGCGCATCCAGCAGTCTTCCTCCGCGAAGTGGCGGCGCAGGTGCGCCACGATCGCATCGAGCTGCGCGAGGAAGTCGGTATCGCTGCAAAAGGTGGCGCGCTCCACGACTTCGGTGAACTCGGCGTGCACAGCGTCCATGGGGCCGTAGCCGAGGACCACGGCACCGGGCGTAGCGGGGCCGGGGGATGAAGTGTCCATGTCGCTCCTCCATCAAGAGAAAAAGTTGCGGCGCCCTTTCAGCATGGGACCACCAGGTCGGCATGTCCGCGCCTGGTCTCAGCGCAGGCGCCATTGGAGCAGCGAATACGGTGGCGCGGATTCCGGATGATGCTCGAACACCCCTTCCACCTCTGCGCCGATGCGCACGTCCTGCAGCGCGTCACCCAGCAGGTTGCCGACCAAGCGCACGTTGCCGGCGTGCGGCAGTTCCACCAGCACGGCCAGATAGGGCCCTCGCTCCTTCAGCGCTGGGTGCGCCGGATGCCACACGCGCTCCCAGCTGTAGATGAGGCCGGTGGCCTCGACCTCCGCCCACTGCGGATCGAAGCGCAGGCAGCCGTGACAGATCCATTCCGGGCCGAACTGCCACGTTCCGCAATGCGTGCAGCGCTGCACGCGCAGCACGCCTTCGCGCAGCCCGTTCCAGTACGGCGCCGAGATGGCGTCCGGTTCGGGCACGGGAACAGGTAGGCCTGCCGGCAGGTAGGGCGCGGTCATGCAGGCACTCCCGCGGCTGCGGCGGAGCCGAGCAGCAGGCTGCTCGCCGGCGCCACCATGGGGCCGCCGATCACCAGTGCCACGTCGCTGCGCCGGGCCTGCGCGGTCGACCTGCCGCGCACCTGGCGCACCGCCTCGATCACCTGTTCGAATCCGTGCATATAGCACTCCGCGAGGTTGCCCCCGCTGGTGTTCAGGGGCAGGCAGCCGTCCGGCGCCAACAGATTCTCCAGCGTGAGGAAGATATTGGCCTGGCCGGGCGGGAACAGGCCGTGCTCGGCCAACGCCATCACCACCCCGCCGGTGAAGTTCTCGTAGCTCTGCACCACCCCCACGTCGGAGGGCCCGACGCCGGCCATGCGGTAGAGGTCCTGCGCCACCGTGCCGAAGTTGGCCGACGCATAGGCCGGCGAGTTGTGCGCATGGGTGGCGAAGCGGTGGTCCGAGCCCGAGGCCGCGCCCAGCAGGTAGGCGGGCTGGCCCGGGAGATCGCACGCGCGTTCCGACGGCACCATCACCACGGCAGCCGCGCCGTCGTTCTCCATGCAGCAGTCATAGAGGTGGAAGGGCTCCACGATCCAGCGGGAGGCGTCGTACTTGGCGGCATCCAGCGGCTTGCCGTGCATCACCGCACGCGGATTGGCCTGCGCATGCTGATAAGAGGCCAACGCGATGGCGCGCAGCGCCTCCTGCCGCACGCCATGCTCGTGCATGTAGCGGCGCACACGCATCGCGAAGCGCTGCGGCGGCGAGATCACGCCATGGGGCACGAGGTAGGCCCGCTCGCCCGAGACCGTGCCGGAGGCGGTGCTTTGCCCGAAGCGCCCGTACTGGCCCTGCGCCAGCGAGCGGAAGGCGACCACGCAGTCCGCCTGCCCGGACACGATGGCTGCCGCTCCATTGGCGACGGCTGCGCACGACCCGCCACCGCCGCCGCCCCACTGCATCACCGCCGAGCGCAGCCTCGGCAGCCCCAGCGCGGTGGCCAGGCGCACCGCTTCGCTGCGGTCATCGCCGTAGGAGGCAAAGCCGTCGATCTCCCGCGGCCGGATGCCGGCGTCCTCGCAGGCGCGCAGGATCGCCTCCAGCGCCAGCTTGAACTCAGCATCCGGCGATTGGCCGTGATTGCGGTAGGGCGTTTCGCCGACGCCGACGATGGCGACGCGGCCCTTCAGGGTGCGGTTCATTCCAGCGTGATGTGGGCCTTCTTCACGATCGGGCCCCACTGTGAAAGTTCGCCGTCGATGGTCAGGGCCAGCTCCTGCGGCGTGCTGCCCCAGGGTTCGACATTGCGGTTGATGAAGAATTGGCTTACCTCCGGCTTGCGCACCGCCGCGGCGATCGTCTTGGCCAGTTTGTCGGCGACCGCATCCGGGACACCCTTCGGGGCCAGCATCCCGAACCACACCACCGCGCTGTAGCCAGGCACGTCCTCGGCGACGGCCGGCAGCCCGGGCAAGACCGGTGTGCGCTTGGGCGACGCCACGGCCAGGTAGCGAATCTTGTTGGCCTGCACCATCGCCGCGCCGTCCAGTCCGGTGACGAAGGCCATCTGCACCTGGCCGCCGGCGAAGGCGGTCACCAGCGGCGCGCCGCCGGTGTAAGGAATATGCTGGAACTTAGTCCCCGCCAGATCATTGAAGTACTCGCTGGCGAGGTGCGAAATGCCGCCCACTCCGGTAGAACCGTAGTTGAGATTGGTGCCCTGGGTACGTGCCCAGGCGACAAACTCACCGACACTCTTGTACGGAGAATTGGCCGACACGGCGAGAATCATCGGCACCCTGACTACGCCAGACAGGGGCCGAAAGTCCTTGTGGATGTCGTAGGGCAGCTTGCGCATCAGCGCCGCAGTGGCACTGGGGCCAGTGTTCCCAAACAGCAGCGTGTAGCCGTCGGCGGGCTGCCTGGCCACGTAGTCGGCGCCCAGCGTTCCGCCGGCGCCGGGCTTGTTCTCGACGATCACCGTCTGGCCCAGCATGTCGCTCATCGGTTGCGCGACGGCGCGAGCCAGTTGGTCGGTCGATCCGCCGGCGGGATACGGCACGACGATGCGGATCAACTTCGAAGGAAAGGCGTCCTGGGCGAACGCAGGCAGCGCCAAGCAAGCGGCCAAGCCGGCGGCGCCCAGCAGCCTCAGGGCGATGGGGCGGGTGGGGGTGGTCATCTATGTCTCCTTGTCGTGAGGATGATCGAATGCATGGCGTGCTACCGCGCCGTTGATGTTTTGTTGTTCAGGCCGCCGGTGCGGCGAGCGGCTGCTGCGGCTCAGCCTCGGCCGGCGTCCGCGCAGGGCCGGCTGCCCTGGACATCGAAGCGGCGCCGAACGCGCCCTGAGCGGCCAGCGCATCGAGCCCCGCATCGGAAAGGCCGAGCGCCTCGCGCAGGACCTCGCGCATGTGCTGGCCCACCGACGGGGCGGCAATGGGATCGGCCATCGGTGTCGCGTCGTAGCGGATCGGCAGCCGCAGGTTCGGCACCCAGCCCAGCACTGGATGCGGGATGCGCGTGACGAGCCAGTGATCGCGCGCTTCCGGCGAGCGGATCGCCTCCCCCACCGTCCGCACCAAGCCGCAGGGAACACCCGCAGCACGCATCCGGGCCTGCCAGTGCGCCCAGTCCTGACGGCCGAAGGCTTCGTCGAGGACGGCGAACAGCCGCTCGCGGTGGCGGATGCGCAGCGGCCCGTTCGCATAGTCGGGATCGGACGCTACGTCCGGGCGTTCCAGCACCTGGGCCATGAGGCGCTGGAAGATGTTGTCGTTGCCGCTGTTGATGTAGAAGGTGCGGTCCTGGGCGCGGAAGGCGCCGGACGGGCAGGTGTCCGGGCTGGTGTTGCCGCTGCGCTGCGGGTCACGGCCGGTGAACAGGGTCTGCATCGAGGCATAGCCGGTCATCAGCACCGCCGTATCGAACAGCGAGACCTCCACCCGCTGGCCGCGGCCGGTGCGCTCGCGAGCGAGGAGCGCGCCCATCACCGCGTTGCCCACCATCATCGCCGTGCCGATGTCCATCACCGGCGACAGGGCGCGCACACCCTCGCGGTCGGGATAGCCGTTCATCGCCACGAAGCCGCTTTCGGCCTGCGCGATCGAGTCGAAGCCCAGGGGGTCGGCGACGGCGCCGGTGCGGCTGTACGCCGCCACCGAACAGTACACGAGGCGGGGGTTCGCGGCCAGGCAGCGCTCGTGACCCAGTCCCAGCCGCTCCATCACGCCCGCAGAGAAGTTCTCCACCAGCACGTCGGCCTTGGCGATCAGCTCGCGCGCCAGGGCTAGGCCCTCGACGGTCTTGGGGTCCAGTGCCACGCTCTTCTTGTTGCGGTTGCTCCAGAGGAAGGGGGCGCCATGGTCCAGTTGCGGATGCGGCGGCGGGTAGCGGCGCAGATCGCCGCCGCGGCCCGGCGTCTCGATCTTGATGACTTCCGCTCCCATGTCGGCCAGGATCATCGTGGCCAGCGGTCCGGCGATGAAGTGCGAGAAGTCCAACACCCGCAGCCCGCCGAGCGGATGCGGCGCGTCCACGGGGCGCGGCTGGTGGTCGGGGAATTCGTTGTCGAAGTTGTCCAGCATGTCCGTCGTGGGTCAGAGATCGAGGACGAGTTCGGGCGTAAGCGATCCGGAGCAGCACACCAGCATGCATTTGCCAGAGCGACGCTCCTCGTCGCTCAGGAACTCGTCGCGGTGGTCGGGCGTTCCCGAGACCACGCCCGTCAGGCAGGTGCCGCAGATGCCGTTGGAGCAGGCATAGGGCACCGAGACGTCCTCGTCGAGCAGCGTGTCCAGCAGCGTCTTGCCGGACAGCACAGGCAGCCGCCTGCCGCTTTTCTGCAGCACGACGGTGTAGCCGCCCTCCACGGCCGGCGCCTCGGCGGCGGCGAAGCGCTCGAAGTGCATCGTCACCGGCGGCCGGCCGCGGCCCGCCTCGACGAAGGCATCGATCATGCGCGCCGGCCCGCAGCAGTACAGGTGCGTCGCCGCGTCGGCATGGCCGACGATGCCCGCGATGTCCAGCCGCTCGGTGCGGTCCGAGCCGAAGCAGCAGGCCACGCGGCCCCGGCCGCGGTCGAGCGCCTCGAGTTGCGGCAGGAACGCGGTGAACTCCGGCGCCCGGCTCGCGTAGTGCAGATGCCAGGAGCGGCCCAGCGCATCCAGCCGCGCGATCATCGACAGGATCGGCGTGATGCCGATGCCGCCGGCGATGAAGACGGAGTGCTCCGCCGACTCGACGAGCGGAAAGTCGTTCAGCGGCGCGCTGGCGGCCAGCACCTGGCCGACCCGCATGCTGTGGTGCATCCAGGCCGAACCTCCGCGCCCCTCTTCCTCCCGCTGCACGGCCACCAGGTAGCGCTCACCCTCGTGCGGCGCGTTGGCCAGCGAATAGCTGCGGATGCGCCCCTCAGGCAGGTGCAGGTCGATGTGCGCACCCGCCTCGAAGGGCGGCAGGCTGCGCCCGGCCGGCGCGACGAACTCGTACGAGCAGATGCCCTCGGCTTCCAGACGCACTTGGCGCAGTCGAAGCTCGGTCATCGCGGCGCTCACGGCGTGTACCCGAATCCCTTGCCCAGCTCGGCCTTCATGTAGTCGCGACCCAGTTCGGTCCAGTCTGCGCCGGAGGGGATGGTGATGGAGATGGCGCGCTTCATGAACGCCGTGGGCGGCACGCCCACGGCTGGTGCGGCCGCCCCCTGCGCCAGTTTCCTCGCGTTGTCCAGCAGCATTCGGCGCACGCGGGCGATGCCGGTATCGGAAGTGCCCAGGTGCTCGCGGGTGCGGTCATAGATCGGCGCCACGCCGGACTGGCAGGCCGCGTCCTCCAGCCACAGGCCCGGCATGCCGGCGGCATAGTCGTACGTGTAGGCGTTGGCGCGGTTGAAGCGGCTCCAGTACTTCGGGAAGGGCTCGGTGATCGGCCGGGGCTCATAGGCGCCCTCGGAATGGTGGCCGGTTTCGCGCCCCTTGTAGCCCTCCTTGAACAGCTTGCGCGTCTTTTCGTAAAGAGGTTGGTCTGGCGTGTACGAGAACATGATCGCCAGCGTATGGTGGTCGTCGATCGGAACCCACGCATGGCCGCTGAGATCCGGATACTGCTTCTGCGGCGGAACCAGCGTCCAAAAGGGCATGAGGAACTGGTTAACTCGCACGTAGTTGAGTTCGTCGCCGTCCTTGCGGCGCGCGGCGATGCTGATCCCGGCCTCGTGCGTTTGGATCTCAAAACTCGGCGCCAGATCCTGACCCTGGCGCCACTGGGCGATAGTGGCACCGTTGCGTCCATGCAGGATGGCGGCATGGGCCGAATCCACCTCGCCTTCCAGGGCCTGCAGCCAATTGCATTCCTGCACCCGGAGAGTCACGACGCACTGCGATTCGGGCACCAGGTTCCACTCCAGCTCCGGCAGCGGCGGTGGGTCGCCTGCCGCGCCCATGTAGGCCCACAGCACGCCGTTGCGCTCCCGCACAGGGTAGGCCTTGATGGACACGCGGCTGCGCATAGGCGAGTTGGCGGGCTCCGCCGGCATCTCCTGGCAGCGGCCGGCGACGTCGAACTTCCAGCCGTGATAGATACAGCGGATGCCGCCATCTTCGGCGCGCCCGAAGACCATCGGTGCGCCGCGGTGCGGGCAGGCATGGTCCACCAGGCCTACGTTGCCCGCGCTGTCGCGGAAGGCCACCAGGTCCTCGCCAAGCAGCCGCACCCGGTGCGGCTGCCCGTCACATTCGACGTCGGACGACTTCAGGAAAGGAATCCAGTAATTACGCATGAGCTGGCCCATCGCAGTGCCGGGTCCGACTCGAACGAGTGTCTCGTTGTCTTCATGGGAAATCATCGCGTGTCCCCTTTGGAGGGTCCAAATTGGTTGGGCCAATTATATATGGGCCGATCCATTTCTGACAATAGGGTCGCGACCCCGCGTGTACGATTCGCATGCTGCCACCCTTGCCAGACTTGCATATGACCGCTGACATCGCTCCTGCCGACGCACCTTCGGGCACTGCCGCCGTGATTGCGGGCATCATCGAATACCTTAGAGAACGTCGACTGCAGCCCGGGGATCGCTTGCCGTCCGAGCGCGACCTGGCCGAGCGCCTGGGCGGCGGGCGCAACGCCGTGCGCGAGGCCCTGGCGACGCTGGTGGCGCTGCGCATGGTTGAATCGCGGCCGAATTCCGGCATCTATCTGCGCCACATGGAACGCGAGAGCAGTTTCGAGGCCCTTGTCATGCTGGCCGACATGGGAGCGACGCCCACGCCGACGGAGATTGCCGAAACGATGGAGGTGCGCGCCCACCTGGAAACCCTGTCGGTCCGCCTTGCCTGCGAGCGCCGCACCGACGAGGATCTTGCTCGCCTCAACGCCATCCTTCGGCGCACGGACGAGGTGCTCGAGCAACACGGCAACATCGCCAAACTCGATACCGAGTTCCACATCGCGCTGGTCGATGCCACGCACAACTCAGTGCTGGTGCGCGTACTCAACGCCTTCTACCGCTTCACCGCACGGCGCAGGGAAGTTCTCTTCTCGGAGCATGAGCATGGTCTGGCTTCGGCGCGCGAGCATCGCAAGCTGGTAGAGCACATCCGCAACCGCGAGGCCGACAAGGGACAGGCGCTGATCCTGCGTCACATGAACCGGGCGCGAAACTACTGGAGCACCCTGCTCGCGGACAAAGACGCCCGGCCCGCGCGCTCTCGTTAGCAATTGCACGGAGGCGCCAGCACCATGAGCAAGCCACCGCTGCTGCGCGCGTCGCTGGCGGATCCTGCGACTGTTCCCTTCATCATTGACAGAGAGACGTCGCGCAGCCTGACAACAACGGCGCCGGGACTGCATGGGTAGCCTCGCCTTCCACTACCACTTTCCACCGATGAATCCCAACATCATTCCCCGTACCATCGCCGCGATGCCTGAACACGATCCGCACCCGCCTGAGGACCGCCGCAACTACGAAGCGCTGCTGGAGCTTCACACCCAGCGCTTCAGCTGCCGCGGTTTTCTTGACCGCGAGGTGCCACGCCAGACCATAGAAGAGATCGTCCGACTGGCACAGCGCACAGCCTCGTGGTGTAACGCCCAGCCGTGGAAACTCACCGTGACCAGCGGCGCTGCCACGCAACGGTTTCGCCAGGCACTCCTGGAGGGCGGCAACGAAGCGCCAGCTCCCGACTTCCCCTGGCCACGGGAGTACCAGGGCATCTACCAGGCACGCCGGCGTGATTGCGGCCTCGCCCTGTACGCCAGTGTCGGAATCGCCAAGGGCGATCGCGAGGGCTCGGCGCGTCAGGCGCGTGAGAATTTCCGATTCTTCGGAGCCCCGCATGTCGCCATCGTCACGACGGACGAGGCACTCGGGGTCTACGGCGCAGTCGATTGTGGCGCCTATGTCAGCAACTTCATGCTCGCCGCGCGGAGCCTGGGCGTGGCCTCCATCGCGCAGGCGGCACTCGCTTCCCGCCCCGGGCTGATCCGACGGCATTTCGGCCTCCCGCCGGACCGCCTGGTGGTCTGCGGCATCTCGTTCGGCTACGCCGATGAGTCGCATCCCGCCAATGACTTTCGCACCACCCGGGTGGACCCGGACGACGTGATGAGCTGGGTCACCGCCTAGCGGCACTGCTCCTGGCGCACGCCCAGGATGGGCCGCGGCACGACTACGCCATGGCCATCACCGCCGGCCCTGCACCCTGTGGAGGCGAGCATCAACGGCCGACGCGCCGCCTCGCCAGCCAACGCGCCGGGATGCTGGCGCATCGGCGCATCAACGACAGACTTGGGATTTCGCCTGCACGGTGACGGGGGTTCCCATCCAGTGCCCGTTGATCCCGGGGCACGCTGACTTGACCTCGCCGCAACTAAACCATCACGTGTTCCTCAAGGTCTTTGAGTCCTTCGCGTGAGTTGTGGACCTCGCCTTCTGCCACCACGGACCCTTTGGCCATAGCCAGATAGCGCCGCGCCACACGAACCACCAAACTCATGTTCTGCTCGATAAGAAGCAAGGCAGTTCCCTGTGCGGCAACACGATTAAAGATGTCAGCCAACAGGTCGACGATCACCGGAGCCAGGCCCTCGGTCGGCTCGTCGAGCAAAATCAGGCTGGGATTGGCCATCAAAGCGCGCCCCACAGCCAGCATCTGCTGCTGCCCGCCCGACAAAGCAGTTCCAGACGTATGGGCGCGCTCCTTCAGGATGGGGAATAGCTTGTAGATCTCGGCGACGTTCCACGGCCCTTTTCGGCCAACGGCGGCGCCCAGCAACAGGTTCTCCTCCACCGTCAGGTTGGCGACGATGCGGCGTCCTTGCGGCACGACGACAATGCCATTCTGGGCGGCCATGTAGGGTCTCGGCCGTGGCAGCACGTTGTCACCCAGGCGGATCTGGCCGTCCTTGAGCTGCGCCAGGCCCAGGATCGAATTGACGACGGTAGTCTTGCCTACGCCATTGCGGCCGATGAGCGCGACACGCTCACCCGCTTCGACATGCAGACTGAGCCCGTGCAGGATGTGGGCCGAGCCATAGAAGGCATGGATGTTTCTCAGGTCCAGCAGGCGCTTCATGCGGCACTCCCCAGGTAGGCGACGCGAACGCGGTCGTCGGCGCGAACGGCAGCAGGCGCCCCCGATGCGATGACGCGACCGAGTTCAAAAACAGTGACCGCATCGGAGATGCCGAACACCACATCCATGTCGTGCTCCACGAGCAGCACAGACACTTCCCAGCGGGAGGTCAGTGCCTTAAGATGCTGGGCGAGATCGAGCGACTCCTTGACCGACAAGCCGGCCATGGGTTCATCGAGCAGCAGCACGCTGGGCCTGCCCACCAGCGCCAGGGCCAGATCGAGCCGGCGCTGTTCGCCGTAGCCAAGGTCTTCGGCCACGCTGTCGCCCAGGCGATGCAGGTCGAGCTCGCGCAACACCATGTCGGCGTCGCCTTCGGAATCGGTGACACCCATCTTGTGGGAGGCCAGTTCGACCTGGCGACGCACGGTCATGCCGGCGAAGATGCTGGTGCGCTGGAAGCTGCGTGACAGTCCACGTGCGCGGCGCTCGACCACGCCCATGGCCGTGACGTCTTCGCCCTGCAGCCGGACCTGGCCCCGTGTGAGCCGCCGCCGCCCGGTAATGGCGTCGATCACGGTCGACTTCCCGGCGCCGTTGGGGCCGATCAGGCCGCGAATCTGGCCCTTGGCGAGCGTCAGCGAAACGCCATCGAGTGCCTTGACCCCGCCGTAGTGGATAGCGACGTCTTCGGCCTGCAGCACGTAGGATGGATTTGCGTTGTGATTCGTCATGGATACCTTCCTCCCGATCAATGGGTTCGGGGCTGACCGGCCGATGGCGCGGTTCTTGTGCGCATAAGGCGCTGAATGCCGCCCGCGACCCCGGTCGGGAAGAACACGATCACGGCGATCAGGACGATGCCGAAGATGCTCATCCAATGCGTGGCCAGCTCGCCCAACACGTCCTTGAACAGGAAGTAGACGACCGCGCCGGCCGCCGGCCCCCACAAAGCCTTGGAGCCTCCGACGACCACCATCATCAGCGCCATGCCCGACAGGCTCCAGTGAAGGCTCTCCGGGGAGACAAAGCCGGTGTTGAGCGCCGAGAGCACGCCGGCCATGCCGGTGACCAGGGCCGACAAGGCGTAGATGGCCGCACGCGGTACCAGGGTTGAGATGCCGATGAAACGCGCACGCTCCTCGTTGTCCCGGACAGCTTCCGTGACGGCGCCGAAGCGGGTCCGCAGCAAGAGCGAGAGCAGCGCGAGCACGACGATGAGGACGCACCAGCTGAGCAGAAACATCGCTGCCGGCTTGAACAGCACGGACTGGGACACGCCGAACAGCGTGGAGGGCCATTCAATGTTCATGCCATCCGCGCCCCCCGTGGCGCCTCTGGCACGCGACACGCTGAGGAAGGCCATCTGGCCGATGGCCAGCGTCAGCATGCCGAAAGCAATTCCTGGCACGCGCACGACGACCAAGCCGATGAGGAACGCGACGAGGCATGCCCCGAGCAGGACGACAAGGATGGTCCACTCGGCGGACAGCACTTGCATCTGCAGCAGGATGCCAATGCCATAGCCGGTTCCCCCGAAATACAGGGCATGACCAAAACTGACCATGCCGTTCTGGCGCAGCAACACTCCGACGCCACTGGCAAAAAGAGCGTAGATGATGGCCTGTGTGAACAGGCTCAGCACGGTACTGGAACTGATCAAGAGTGAAAGAGCGCCGCCGATCGCCAAGGCGATGAAGATCGTGAGACTCAAACGGGACAGATTCATTGGATGGCCTCCATGGCGCAGCGCGGGCGCAGCGGCGATCACAGGGTTAATCGCAGCGGAAGAGCGAGGTTTCATGTGCGGCTCCCCGCGAATCCGGACGGCTTCCAGATCAAGATGGCCACCATCAAGGCAAAGGGCATCAGCACGGCCGCATCCGGCAGGTAGACCGCGCCTATGGCCTGCACCATGCCCAGCAGCATCGCCGCCGCGAACGCTCCGCCCAGCGACCCGAGACCGCCGATCACGACGACGACGAACGAATCGATGATCACATCCGCGCTCATGCTTGGCGACAACGACAGGAACGGGGCAGCGACGACGCCGGCAAGGCCGGCCAGCGCCGTCCCCAGCCCGACCACACCGGCGCTGAGTGCATCGGTATTGATGCCTTGCATGGCGGTCGTCGTGGGATCCGTGCTCGCGGCGCGAACGAACAGGCCGACACGGGAGTAGCGCAGCCACAGGGTCAGGCCAAGGGCGACCGTGGCGCCGACCACGATGACGCCGATGCGATAGGCGGGAACCGGTACGCCGAACAGATCGATGGAAGTACTCAGCACCGCGGGCGCGGGCACGGACAGATTGCTCTTGCCCCACACCGATTGCACAAAATCCTCGATCACCAGAAGGAGACCGAAGGTCACGAGCACGACGGACAGGGGATCGCGATCTTGCAGCAGGCGAAAGCCATAGCGGTCGAGCAGCACGCCGAACAGCGCCATGACAAGCGGCACGACCACGAGCGCGGCCCAGAAATTGGCAAAGCCGGCCACGCTGTAGCCTATGTACGCGCCCAGCATGTACAGCGAGCCGTGAGCGAAGTTCACAACCCTTCGCAGCCCGTAGATCAAGGCCAGTCCGGAGCACATGACGATAAGAAGTGCGCCATAGACCAAACCATTGAACAAGTTGATGGTTAACATGAAAGTCTCCTGATTAGAGTTCTGAAGGCCTGCCCGCCACGACGGGGCCAAGGGCGGATGTGGGCGCGCCCAATGCGCTCCAGCCGCCGTCGACGTTCACCGTCGCTCCGGTCATGTAGCTGGCCGCGGGCGAGACGAGGAAGGCGATGACCTCGGCGATTTCAATCGGTTTCGCCATGCGTCCGAGCGGCGTTCGCTGTGCGATCGCCTGCGCGTCGACCGCTCCTTTCTTCGCCAGTTCGGCCACGAGCGTCGTCGCGACGTAGCCTGGAGCCACGGCGTTGACGCGGATGCCTTGGCGCGCCCATTCGACGGCCAGCGCGCGGGTCATCCCCAGGATGCCAGCCTTGGCTGCGCTGTAGGCATTGCGGCCGGGAATGCCTCCGAAGCTCGCGATGGAGCCGATGTTGACGATCGCTCCCCGGCTGTCTCGGACATTGCACTCCTGCTGGAGCATGCGCTCAATGACCGCTTGGCTCATCAGGAATGCCCCTCGCAGATGCACGGCCAGCACGCGGTCAAAGGCCTCGACGTTCTGCTCCAGCGTGGAGCCGGCCTGATCCCCGATGCCGGCGTTGTTGACCAGTGCATCGATGCGCCCCCAGCGCGAGACGACGGCATCGACGGCGATGCGCACGCTGGCCGAATCAGTCACATCGCACCCGATGCCCCCGTGCTGCGCGCCCAGCTCGGCCGCGCGCTCGCTGGCCACGTCGGCATGCAGGTCCAGCAGGGCCACGTCCCAGCCCTGCTCGGCCAGAAGCCCAGCCGTCGCCCAGCCGATGCCGGCCGCGGCACCGGTGACGATGGCGACGGGCCTTTCTGTATGAATCAAGTCCTTGGCAGTCATGCTGATCTCTATTTGGCTGAACTCGGCGCGGACTGCATCTGCGACATCGACCAGTTGGCCATGGCCGGCATGGGAGCGATGCGGATGAGGCGTGTTTCCTGAGCGGTGATGAGATGGCCGGAGGCCTGCAGGTAGGCGGGGAAGTCGGGATGGCTGTCGCGCGCGAGGCTTCGGCGCTCGTAGTCGGCCAGGT
>Ga0209542_10001672_pt1 | contig 51580 bp, 48 predicted proteins | sample RifCSPhighO2_01_FD_184028 | JGI IMG/M metagenome (GOLD analysis project Ga0209542, IMG submission 184028) | Soil microbial communities from Rifle, Colorado - Rifle CSP2_plank highO2_0.1 (SPAdes) (version 2) | ecosystem: Environmental > Terrestrial > Deep subsurface > Rock core/Sediment ...
ATATCCAACATTAACACCAAGAACACACCACCACACTTCACGCTCATGAAATAGAGCAGTCCTAATACTATTATTTATATTTTCTTTTTTCTCATGCCATTTGTTGCGCTCGCTTTTTTCGGCAAGGTGATCTATCCGCGTTTTTTGTCATTCATGCTGCCGGCGATCCTGATTCCGGTAGTTATATTTGTAAATCATTTGTGGGAAACAAAAATACAAAAATCCTTACTCTTCATACTGGCGGCAGTTGTACTTGTACCAATTCTGATATTTGATGTGCAACTGTTAACAGATCCTATAAACGCACCGCTGCCGTATGCTGACCGGCAACAACTCATTAACGACTGGCCGGCTGGTTATGGTATTAAAGAAGCAGTCGCATTATTTACTCAGGAATCCAAAACTCAGCACATATTTGTCGGTACTGAAGGGACATTTGGATTATTTCCGATGGCGCTGGAACTGTTTTTAGGTACCAACCCGAATGTTACATTTAAGGCTTACTGGCCGGTATCCGAAGTGCCAAAAGAACTGCAGGAGTTGGCAAAAACGTATCCCACCTATCTGCTTTTTAAAGAGCGGCAGGATGTGCCGCGTGAGTGGCCACTCTTGCTTATCAGCGAGTACCGCAGGGGAGACGGCCCAACCTACTTACGGTTATTCCGGGTTTTACCACGATCATGAGTAAGTTTACTACCTGGTTATTCGTGCTGGTTTTAACAATTCCGCTCTTGATTCCACTGGTGAAAGCCGGATATCCGGTAACTCACGATGGTCTTTGGGCAGTTGTGCGGCAAGCAGAAATGCACCGCGAACTGAAAGACGGACAGTTTCCACCCCGCTGGTCAAATTATCTGAATCACGGATATGGATATCCCTTATTTTCATTTACTTACCCGTTACCGTATTTATTAGGTGAAATGTTTGTGCTATCAGGTTTTGGGCTTGTGACCAGTGTAAAACTCCTGTTTGCTTTATCAGTACTTGGTTCGGCGGTGAGTTTTTTTCTACTGGGCAACTATCTTTGGAGTAAGTGGGGAGGATTAGTCGCAACTGCTTTTTACCTGTATGCGCCGTATCGCATGTTAAATTTATACGTTCGTGGTTCGCTTGGTGAATCGCTGGCATTTGTTTTGTACCCACTGCTCTTTTTTTTGGGATTAAAACTGATCCGCAAGCCCGAACCCTTGACGGGCGTTTTACTAGCTTTGTTTACGGCGCTGTTGATTACTACCCATAATATTTCCGCTATCTTATTCGCGCCATTTTTCGCAGCCTGGTTACTATTTCACTTATGGCAGGAGAAGTTGCTGGTTACTAGAAATGCGTTTCTCCTTGGTATTAGTCTGAGCATTGGAGTATTGCTTGCCGCTTTTTTTTGGCTGCCGGCACTGGCAGAAAAACAGTTTATCGCTTTAAGTCAAATACCCCTTTCTGACAAACGGGAATTTTTTTTGACTTTGCCTGTATTCCTGGGGCAGATGAAAGATCCGAAGATCGGAATACAACTCACGAGCGGGATTATTCACCTGTTGGGTGCGCTTGCCGGAATCTGGTTTGTGACAACAGGGGTGAAAACCAAACAGCCAAAATACACTGCATATTTTCTCGGCTTGCTCATTATTATCGCAGTTCTTTTATTGTTTCCCGTATCATTTCCGGTTTGGCAACTACCGCTATTTAAAGAAATTGATTTTCCCTGGCGAATTTCCGGAGTACTCATGTTTTTATTGTCGCTTCTGGCAGGAGCGGCAGTAACACATAAATCCGGCAAATATTTTGCAGTTCCGCTTATATTCGGGATAATTATTGTCAATTCGCAGTATCTTGAGGTAAGTAATCGAATTAATGAAGCCGATGTGTATTTCGCAACTAACGATGCCACCACCACTTCTTATGATGAACTTATGCCGGTATGGGTGAATAGTAAAGCTAAAAACAGGCCGGCAAATTTTGTGGACGCGGGGTCAGCACTTGCCACAGTTATAAATTACAAAGAACGTTCCAACCAGGTCAGTTTTCAAATTACATCCGATGATAATACCTGGGCACGTTTACATAAACTATATTTTCCCGGTTGGAAACTCTTAATCAATGGAAAACTAACTGCGGTAGAAACAGTGCCGGAAACCGGCATTATGCAATTTAATGTTTCAGCCGGAGTAAATACAATTGAATTTATATTTACCAATACTCCAGTGCGGACTGCAGCAAATATAGCAAGCCTTGTTGGCAGTGGAGGTTTATTAGGCGTATGGATCTTATCAAGAAAGTTGTTCCCTTCATCATAATTTTTGTAATTTCTTTACTGGCTGTTTTGCCGATCTGGCGAAACGGCTTTTTTCCGATGCACGATGACACCCAGCCAACCCGGATATTTGAGATGCATGAAGCCCTCAAAGACGGGCAATTTCCCGTGCGCTGGGTTGAGGATTTAGGGTATGGTTACGGGTATCCGATTTTTAATTTTTACGGTCCACTGCCGTACTATCTGGGCGCGGGCTTCATGTTTTTGGGATTTGATGCGCTGGTTGCAACTAAATTAGTGATGACACTCGGCATGATTTTGGCAGGTTTGGCGTTTTACCTGGTTGCTTTTCAGAAGTGGGGTAAATTAGCTGCGCTAACTGGCTCCATCTTTTATATTTTAGCTCCGTATCACGCAGTACAACTATATGTCAGAGGGGCTTTGGGCGAGTTCATGGCCTTCGCATTTTTGCCCCTCGCATTTGGACTGTTTTTCGGACCACCGACTAAATGGCGATTGTTATTCGGAATATTTGGCATGGCAGCAGTTGTAATTTCGCATACGATTGCAGGTTTCATGCTGTTTTGGTTTATAGCTCTTTATTTTCTGGTTAAACTGGCGTGGGATTTGTTACAGAAAAAAAATATCGACGGCTTAACGAAATTGCAATTTGGTTGTGTGCTTCTTGCGCTTAGTTTGTCCGCTTTTTTCTGGTTGCCGGCGTTGACCGAAGCGCACCTGACCCGAGTTAACATGCTGAGCCAAGGTTCCAATAACTTTCATAATCACTTTGTCTATCCTGATCAGTTGTGGGACTCGGCCTGGGGATTTGCAGGTTCTGCTCCAGGGAAGCTTGACGGGATGTCATTTAAAATTGGCAAGCTGCACGTTATCGGAGTACTAATTACACTCGTTTTACTTATCTGGAAACGAAAGCAACGACTGAAAATTGATACGGCGCAGATTACAGTACTTTTTGGTGGATTAATCCTCGCGACATTCATGATGCTGGAAATATCCCGTTGGCTTTGGGAACTGATGCCAGGTTTTGAATTTATCCAGTATCCCTGGCGTTTCCTTATGTTCGTAGTCTTTTTTGGCAGCTGGTTAATTGTAATTTTGTGGGTGCAGATGCAACCGTTCATCCGGCACAACATGATTAGATATTTACTCGGATGCGCGTTAATTTCCGCAGCCATTATCTGGTATGGAAAATATTTTGAACCACAGTACACCAATGCGAAAACCGCGGCGGATTACACGGATACAAGTAAGATGAAGTGGGAACTGTCAAGAATTTCTGACGAATACCTGCCACTGGATTTTCCGATTCCGAGTTCACAAGACGGAATCGCCAGCAGGAGTTTTCGTGAAAGTAGTGCTATAATTGTGAAAACTGAGGATATCCGGAGTCATCGGCTGCATCTGTCTTTCTCTGCCAAACAAGCGGCAGAGATTTTCTTTTCCCGGGCTAATTTTCCCGAGTGGCTAGTAGTACTTGATGGTACAAAAATTAAGCCGGAAATTAAAAACGGAAAAATTCAAGTGGGAGTTTCGGGTGGAGAACACAATCTGACTATGTATCTAGCTGATACACCAGTGCGGCTCTTAGGTAATTACTTGAGTCTTTTGAGCGGTTTAGTTTTATTAGGATTTGTGATAAAGACACAGCAAAGCAGATGAAAAAAACCAAAAAAATTCTCATTACCGGCTCAGCCGGACTGATTGGCAGTGAAGCGGTGAAATATTTTTGCGAACGGGATCATGAAGTCGTGGGAATTGATAATGACATGCGCAAATACTTTTTTGGCAGCGAAGCCAGTACCAAATGGAATCGGGAACTCCTGACGCACCGTTTTAAAAATTATACCCATGTTAGTCTTGACATCAGGAATCAGGAAAAACTGACTGAGGTATTCCGGAAATATAAAATTGATCTGATCATCCATACCGCTGCTCAACCTTCGCACGACTGGGCAGCCAAAGAACCGATTACCGATTTTTCAGTAAACGCACTTGCAACTTTGTATTTACTTGAGTTAACCAGAAATTTGGCACCTGAGGCGGTGTTTATCTTTACTTCCACCAATAAAGTTTACGGAGATACACCTAACAGTTTACCGCTTTTGGAACTTGAGTCGCGTTGGGAGCTGCCGGAATCACATCACTACTATCAGGGAATCAATGAAAGCATGTCGATTGACCAGAGTAAACACAGCGTGTTTGGGGCTTCGAAAGTAGCGGCAGATATTATGGTGCAGGAATATGGAAAGTATTTCGGTTTGAAAACCACGGTGTTTCGCGGCGGATGTCTGACAGGTCCAGCCCACTCGGGTACCAAACTACATGGTTTTTTAGCTTATCTTATCCGTTGTATTGCCCGGGGTGATGAGTACACAATTTTTGGATATCAGGGTAAACAGGTGCGCGATAACATTCACTCATTTGATCTGGTTAATGCGTTCAACGAAGTCTATAAAAAGCCGCGGCAGGGAGAAGTGTATAATATCGGCGGCTCCCGACATTCCAATACGTCAATGCTGGAGGCAATTGCCAAAGCGGAAAAAATTCTGGGTAAGAAAGCCAAATATAAAATTGTCAAAACCGCCCGCAGCGGTGACCACATCTGGTATATTTCCGATGTCTCAAAATTTAAATCTCATTATCCCAACTGGAAATATAACTATGACGGCGACCAGATCATTGAGGATATTTGTCGACATGGACACTTTGGGTAAATGAAAATCGCAAATGATAAGCACCAAATTCCAAACAATATCAAAGCAGCCAAATACAAAACAATATGACCTTGAAGAAAGATCGTACCAATTTGCGAGGAGCTGCCGGGATTTTGTGAAAAAAATTCCACGCACTATTTCAAATATTGAATATGGAAAACAACTCATCCGATCATCCGGTTCACAGGCCGCAAATTATATTGAAGCTAATGAATCTTTGAGTAGGAAAGACTTTATGCTCAGAATAAAAATTTGCCGTAAAGAAGCAAAAGAAAGCCGACTGTGGTTACGTCTTTGTATCACCGCTGATGATAAAGAATTTTCCCAAATGCAAGTAGAATTAATTCAGGAAGCATATGAGTTAACTAAAATATTCAATTCAATCGCTGAAAAAGTTGTTAAATAATAGTTTTTTAATTTTGAATTTAGAATTTATTTGAGATTTGTTATTTGTAATTTGTGATTTCTATATATGAATTATAATCGAGTTCTTATTACCGGAGGTGCAGGTTTTATCGGTTCGCACCTGACTGATTACTTACTGGAAAAAGGTTACATGGTGCGGATTTTGGATAATTTGCACCAGCAGATTCACGCTAATTCTCAGCCGCCGAAGTATTTAAATCCAAAAGCAGAATTAATAGTCGGTGACGTAACCAAGCGATCAGATTGGCAAAGATCATTAGTTAACATCGACGCAGTAGTACATCTGGCTGCTGCAGTTGGCGTGGGCCAGAGCATGTATCAGATTGAGCGATATGTGCGTGACAACTGTCTGGGGACAGCTTTATTTCTGGATATTCTGGCAAATGAAAAACATTCAGTAAAGAAAATGCTAGTTGCCTCCAGTATGACCGCATATGGCGAAGGCATGTATACATGTCCAAAGTGCAAACTTGTTCAGCAACCGCAGCTCCGGGACATTAAAAATCTAGAACAAAAAATCTGGGAGCCCTTGTGCCGCAGTTGTGATACACAACTTAAGCCAATTCCAACGCCGGAAGAAACGAGACTTACGAGTCCGTCAGTTTACAGTATTACCAAAAAAACCCAGGAAGAGTTATTTATTTCAATTGGTAAAGCCTATCAGATTCCTTCCGTTGCCCTGCGATTTTTCAATGCCTTTGGCACGCGTCAGAGTTTATCAAATCCGTATTGCGGTGTCGCAGCCATATTCTTAAGCCGGGTAAAAAATAAGCAGCCGCCGCTTCTTAACGAAGACGGGTTGCAAACTCGTGACTTTGTACATGTGCGCGATATTGCGAGTGCGATTACTTTATGTTTAGAAAATAGCGAGGCAGATTACGAAGTATTTAACATCGGCAGCGGCATTCCAACTCCAATTGCTGAAGTGGCCCGAATCTGTCTAACACTTTACAATAGTAAATTAACACCGGAAATAACCGGGAAATTCCGCAGTTTTGATATCCGGCATTGCTTTGCCGATATCAGTAAATTAAAAAAACTTGGCTGGCAACCGACGATTTCCTTCGCCCAGGGGATACAGGAGGTTTATGACTGGTCAAAAACTGAGGTGGCGGTTGATTTAGTTGATGAGGCAATGCAAGAATTAAGTAAGCACCGATTACAATAATTAAAAGTTTGCGGTATAAATTTTGTCCTATGAAAATTTCTTTTGTGATTCCGTTCCACAACGAGGAGAAAAATGCTAAATCGATGATTGAGCGGGTGACTGAGTATGCAGCGACGCAAAAGTGGAATTTTGAAATTATTCCGGTGAATGACCGAAGTCAGGATGGGACTAAAACGGTACTCGATGAGGAAGCTAAAAAATATAAATTCGTTCATCCGGTTCACCGGCTGCCGGACAATGCGGAAACGGGAAACACCATGGGCAAGGCGCTTCTTGAAGGCTCAAAAAAGACGACCGGCGATATCGTCATTTGGACCATGGGGGATTGTTCTGATGATGTAAATACCTACGGCGCAATTGTGGAAAAAATAAATTCTGGATTTGATTTAGTGTTCGCTTCCCGCTATATGGAGGGTGGAACCTGGGGATCACTTGATCCGACCAAAGCTTTTTTATCTTCGCGCGGGACCATGCTCGCCCGGTTTTTATTCAATGTGCCGGTACACGATATTACCAACGCGTTTCGCGGTTTTAAAAAAGAGTTATTAAAAAAAATACAACTAGAGTCGAGCGGGTTTGCGATTTCTCCCGAATTTGCGATTAAAACTCATTTGGCAGGTTTTAAACTTGGTGAAGTGCCGACAATATATCACGACCGGGTTGAAGGGGTATCTAACTTCAAACTGTGGCGCATGACTTTTGAATATCTCTCCGTGTTTTTAAAGCTCTTCATTCAAAAAACATTGAGCACAAAATAGCGGAACCATTGCATGGTTATTTGGCCACAAAAATATTCAAAAACAACGCTCTCCTTTTTTGGTTTGTGCGCAGTTCTGGTTTTTTTACTGTTTAGGCCAGCATTTACTACCTACTTTTTTCAGGATGACTGGTTTTCATTGTTGATAAGTCAAGTCCATAGCCTCGCTGATTTAATTCATTTGTTTTTGCCGGTTGAAGGTGTGGTGTATTATCGACCACTGGGAATGCAAGTGCCATTTTTTATTTCACAAGCACTTTTTGGCTTGAACCCGTTACCGCTGCGGATGGCGACATTCGGCGTTCATCTCATTAACGCCTGGTTCGTTTACCGGTTACTTAAAAAAATAGTTGGCGGCAGCCCGTTTGCTTTTGCCGGCGCATTTTTATACGCAACTTCAGCCACACAAATGATTATATTTTACTGGGCAGCAACGATCGCCTTTGCGCTGGCGCCATTATTTTATTTACAAAGCGTACTTAATTTTTTTGACAAAAAAGATTGGCGAAGCTGGGTCTGGTTTGTGCTCGGCTTACTGGTTAATGAACTGTTGATTACGTTGCCGATGCTGATTACTGTGTATTCATTAATAAATAATAAATCAGATGTAAAGAAAACAATTAAATTTTGGACTGCCGCGCTCGTTTATTTTATATTTCGACTCAAGATAGCCAGTTTTTCAACTACAGGTGGATACACATTTCTAACCTCTATGCATCAGATGGTTTTAAATCTGCGTAACTATCTGCTGTGGGCATTTAACTGGCCGGATGAAATAACGAACCAATTTGTATCTTACCTGCAATTGAGTCTAGAATTTATGCACGGATTTGCGAAATACGTCTTTATCTGGACGTTTGAGACAGTGTTCGTTTTATTATGTTTCATTGTTGTGCCGTTTGCCTGGGGCAATAAGCACAAAATTTCAAAACCAGAACTGCAACTCATCGGTTTTGGCCTTCTATGGTTTATGGTTACCCTATCGCCAGTACTTTTCTTTTCGCAGCATTTCTTTTCTTACTATGTGCCGTTACCTTTGATCGGATTGTTGATTTTATTTGGAGTCCTATGGCAACGGATTAAAAAAACTACATTGCATCATTATGCAGCACCTTTATTACTTATAATTTGTGGGGTTTGGTACTGGGCTGTTGTAAGCACTATGCAGTTCAATGCTGACATTCATTGGAGTATTCGCCGTGCCAACCGGTCACATGTATTAACAACTAAATTATTGAACATATATCCGCAGTTGCCTGATCATGCGGTAGTGTTAATTCCACCCAAATCTGATGAAGAAAACAGGTGGGCGTTGGGGGAGTCTAATGCAATTAAAGTTTTATATAATAATTCTACTCTGGAAACGTATTTTGGCTCAAGGGTTGAATATTCAGTAGATTTTCCTGACAGCCGCAAACAACTATTTGTTATACCGTGAAATTGACAAAATTCTGGTTGCCGTTACTGGTAACTATTTACTTAATAATTTTACTTTGGCCCGTACGAAACTTCTACACCCGGCCGTTTGATTACGCAAAGCTCGGCGAAACATACGCAAATTCACAGTATATTACCGGATCAGGGTCAAGTGGAATTGGTGATGATGGGCTCTATGCCTTTGCCGGTTACTATTATAGTACCGGAGGAGATCCATCACAGGTCAACTTTGAAAATCCGCCGCTGGGGAAATATTTAATCGGACTTTCAGCGCTGATTTTTGGCAATGAAAACGTGATTTATATTATTTATGCTGTCCTGGTACTTTGCGGTACATATGCACTTGCCAAAAGCATTTTTAAAAACAATCTGCTTGCAGTTCTTACGGTAGGCTTACTTGGTTTATCACATTTATTCATAATTCAATTTGTACCCACTAGTGTTACTCAGTATAGTGTGACGTTACTTGATTTGCCGCTCACTGTGTTTTTCCTGTGGGGAGTGTGGTTTTTTCTCCGTACACCAACAGGCAAGCGTAATTACCTTATTTCCTCACTGTTATTTGGGTTGGCATTTAGTGCTAAGTTTTTTCCCGCCTTGCTCATTTTGCTTCCGGTATTTCTAGGGTACCAGTTTTTTTATCGGAGAAAAGATTTGGTTAAATATGCGATTACTTTATTACTGGTGCCATTCATCTATCTTGCAAGTTACCTAGTCTACTTTTTCTACCACCCATCACTCTCCGAATTTATTTCCTTCCAGAAATATATAATTTCCTGGCGGCTCGGCAACCCGACCGTTCTTGGAAATATTTTCCGGACGATTTTCACCGGCAGTTATCAAAACTGGTGGGATGGAAGTCTCACTATTGATCACGAATGGAGCAGGGAGTTGCCAATATTATTCATTTTGGCACTTATCGGTAGCGTGTCTGCAATTAAAAGTAAAAATCTGAAGCTATGTTTACTTCTGGTTTTAAGTCTGGTGTTTATCACGTATCTGGCGGTGGGAAGTGTAGGAGTGGCACGTTACTTACTGGTGGTAATTCCGTTTCTTGTGATACTCGCGGCAAGCGGTGTTGGTAAAATTGTCAGCACTGTTTTTGCTATACTAGTGTCACGTGGATACACCAAACCCACCTCTAAACACACTGGAGATTAAGCGTCGCTCATTTTTTGGGATGATTGCACTCACCTCACGCACGTTTTTACTCCAGATCATATCTCTGGTGGCCACCTTTATTCTGACCGTACTCCTCGATCCTACTATATTTGGTATCTTTTTTGTGGTTACGGCAGCCATTAACTTTCTCAACTATTTTTCAGATATCGGTCTGGCGGCGGCGCTCATCCAAAAAAAGGAGGAACCAAGCCGGGATGATTTAATTACGACCTTCACCATTCAACAGACATTAGTAGTGACTGCAGTTACGCTCGCGCTCCTGTTTTCTTCACAAATTGCAGGATTTTTTAATTTAGGCGCAAACGGTCTGTTTTTGTTTCGGATACTGGCGATAGCCTTTTTTCTCTCGTCTCTGAAAACAATTCCCTCGGTACTATTAGAGCGGAAGCTTAATTTTCAAAAACTGGTCATCCCCCAAATCATCGAAACTGTCAGTTTCTATGCAGTTACGATTATATTGGCAGCGCAAGGTTTCGGCGTGGTTAGTTTTGCCTGGGGCGCCCTGGTGAGAGGTATCACCGGAACCGTTTCTTTATACCTACTTGCACCCTGGAAACCTGGATTAGGTCTCAATAAATCAAGCGCTCGCCATCTGTTAACCTTTGGTCTTCCGTATCAAGCCAATTCATTTCTCGCCCTTGTTAAAGACGATCTGTTGACTGTTTTCCTCGGCAAATGGTTGCCGTTTGCCGCTGTGGGCTATATAGGCTGGGCCAAGAAATGGGCGGAAATTGCCCTGCGGCTCATAATGGATAATATTATCAAAATCACTTTTCCGGCATTTTCCCGCCTGCAGCATGATACGGTATTGTTGAAAAAAGCCATTGAGAAATCGATTCTCCTCTTGTCTTTGTTAACGTTACCGATTGCAGTGGGGATGGTGTTTATGATGCGGCCGTTTATTGAAGTTGTGCCAAAATATGGCAAATGGGAGCCAGCCATATTTTCTTTTTATCTATTTACGATTTCGTCGGTACTTGCTGCTCTATCAAGTCCGTTGGTTAATGCCTTGAATGCAATCCGTAAGGTACACTATACTTTTTATCTCATGATTATGTGGACGGCCTTAACTTGGATTGCGGTGCCATTATTGATAAATTTCTTCGGATTTAACGGTGTTGCCATAGCCGCGGCTCTCATCAGTATTACTTCATTTGTACCTATTTTTATTTTACGGAAAATAGTTTCATTTCAACTGGTTTCCCAGATTATTAAACCAATCGGCGCTACTTTAGTCATGACTCTGAGTCTCATTATTGTTTTTTCTCTGGTGACTCAACCCATCTGGCAATTAACCATCGGCATTGGAACGGGAATGGCGGTTTATGCTTTGGTAATTTATAAACTGATGGGTAAAGAGTTGGCGCCGTACATTTCATTACTGAGAGAAAAACGTTAAGATGGTAATTACTATGCATAAAAAAATATCAGCAGTTATCAACACCCGAAATGAAGAAGCTAATATTGTCCGCTGCCTGAGAAGTGTGGTGCCCTATGTAGATGAAGTGGTTGTAGTTGATATGGAGTCGACTGATGATACGGTGAAACTCGCCCATAACTACACGAGCCGGATCTTTAAGCACAAAAATACCGATTATGTTGAACCGGCGCGCAACTTCGCAATTGCCAAAGCTCAGGGAGAATGGATACTGCTTATTGATGCTGACGAAGTGATTCCGGAAACACTGGGTTTGAAATTGCGAAAACTGGCTGAGGGCGAATATAGTTTCTACGGCATCCCGCGCAAAAATTTTATTTTCGGCAACTGGATTCAACATAGCGGATGGTGGCCGGATTACCAGATCCGGTTTTTTGAGAAGAACGCCGTGACCTGGAATGACGAAATTCACAGTATTCCGGTAACTACCGGCAAGGGGATTGATTTGCCCGCAACTGAGGCTGAAGCATTCATGCATCATCACTATGTGACTATCGAGCAATACATTGAACGCCTCAACCGTTACTCGACTCAGGAAGTGCGGCAGTTACTACGGGACGGTGCGCATTTTGAATGGAAAAATTTAATTACCAAACCGACCAATGAATTTTTATCCCGGTTTTTTGCCTGGGAGGGTTACAAGGATGGCGTGCATGGACTGGCTTTAGCATTACTGCAGGCGTTTTCTTTTCTGGTAGTCCAACTCAAACTCTGGGAGCAACAGAAATTTGATACTCATATTTCGCAAAATTTTCTTGACGAGTCAAATGAGGTGCTTAAAAAATCATATAACGACGTCATCTACTGGTACCAGACAGCCAAATATCAGGAAGCCGAAGGGATGAGCAAGACGCTGGCGAAAATCAGATCAAAAATTAGACTATGAACAGCCGCCCGCTAATTACTGTTTTAGGCATTATCCTCATATTTTTGATTACTAATATCATCATTATAGATTATCATTTGTTTTCGGGAAAACTTATCACTCGTGATATTGAACTGGTTCAGCCGTTACCACTGCCTGATAGCGCTGAAATAATAGCTCCACCTCAAGCTTCTTCGACAACCAGAGTCCAAACCAACGTTGAAATTAGTAACTTGCTGAAAATAGCTACCGAATCCCTGACTCTGCGCGTTGATGCTTTAACTGGCAAAAGTGTTGAACAAACAACTTCAAATACTCAAAACCAGCCAGTCAAGGAATTTTATGTGCCTTTGGGTACCGGGTCAACCAACTCAACTTCCTGGGTGGATTTGCCCGGCGTGGAAGCATATATTTCGCCGAGTAATTACGGCACCATTGTCGAAATGTACCTTGAGGTGGCTATACGAGTGCCGACGGGGAGCGGTCAGGTGTTTGCGCGGCTGAAAAATGTCACTGATAACAACAGTTTGTTTGAAAGTGAAGTCTCGTACGAAGGTACGGCGGGTAAACTTTTTTCTTCTGGTAAAATTCCGGTGCCATCGCAAACCCGGCTGTACCGGATGCAACTGCGTTCTTCTTTGGGTGCCGAAGTGGTCCTCGACAACGCCCGGATCAAGTTGTTTGTAAAGTAATTAATCACTTGTTATTCACTTAAACCTCTTTTGATCTTCTGACGTAAGCGCGAATAAAGAGTTGCAGAAAATGTTTTTAGACGTGGACTATTGTCATCATTTAAAAGTAAGGGCGTTGCATGTTTTTCCGCTTGATCGAACAAGTAATCAAGATGTCTCTTGGCATGAATTTCTCGATTCAAAAGTATTGAACCAGTCGTTAGAAAATAAAGCGTGATACCAAGGAAAAATTTTGATCTTGGATCTGAATCAGCTATGAGTAAGATACTCACAGGTGCAGAAAGAGATACTACGATTCCGCAAGTAATTAACCCAGCCCGGTTAGCCTCATTATGCAATAATAAGCTTTCATAGGATTCACCAAAATCAGTCCAGATATGGAAGACATCTTTAGTAAATGATTGTTTTTGATGTATTTCCTTAAAAACACCTGCAAGCTCGGACAGCGTTTCTTTCATGTGAGTTATCTTCTAGAATATACATTTCCCCGCAAAAATTCTATACTTGCCTGTGGAAGCAAGAAAAAACGCATGAAAATAGCGGTTATTATTCTTAACTATAACGGCAAGTCAGACACGCTTGCTTGCCTTGAATCATTGCAGACAGTTGTGGGTGACGGGTATACAACTGAGACAATTGTGGTTGACAATGCGTCATCAGACGATTCGGTGGCGAGAATTCGGGAGCAATTTCCGGAAGTAACTTTACTTACTAATCAACAAAACCTGGGTTTTTCTGAAGGTAATAACGTCGGCATTCGCCACGCCTTTAAAACTCAAGCTGATTACATTTTACTTCTGAATAATGACACGACTGTCGATGGATACTTTTTCAGAGAGATATTGGAAGCTGAGAAAACCATTGGTAAATCAGTAGTGATGGGACCCAAGATTTATTTTTCGCCCGGCCGGGAGTTTCATAAGGACAGGTACAAAACTGAAGAGCAGGGGAATGTAATTTGGTATGCGGGTGGAAAAATAGATTGGGACAATGTGATCGCTTCGCACCGGGGTGTAGATGAAGTGGACCGGGGCCAATACAATGAACTTGGCAAGACCCAGTTTGTGAGTGGTTGTGCATTGTTTGCCCCGCGGGTGATTTTTGAAACCGTTGGTTTATTTGATATGAAACTCTACTTGTATTACGAAGATGTGGATTTTTGCAAACGGGCTCAGAAAAAAGGTTATGATCTATACTATGTTCCGGCAGCCAAACTCTGGCATAAAAACGCAGCCTCAAGCGGGGGATCCGGATCTGAGTTGCAGGTTTACTACCAAACGCGCAACCGACTACTCATTGGTATGCGTTATGCGCCATGGAAAACAAAACTGGCGCTCATGCGTGAGGCGACTTTACTCCTCATGTCCGGCACCCCAACTCAGCGCTATGCAGTAGGCGATTTTCTCCGGAAAAAATACGGGCCACGCGATACCGGAACATTTAAAATGCCGGATTTCCGGCGCTACCTGCCGGGAAACACGAAAAAAAATCCATGAAACTGAGCGCCATTATTTTAACTAAAAACGAAGCCGAAACTCTGGCCGACTGCATTGATTCGCTGGCAGCACTGCATCCTGACGAAATTCTCGTCCAGGATGATGAGTCAACCGATGATACCGTTTCAGTGGCCCGCTTTAAAAAAGTTCAGGTTTTGCAGCACCGGAAAGAAAATTTTTCCGAGGCGCGCAACTTTGCTGCGACAAAAGCAAAAGGCGACTGGCTTCTTTATATCGATGCAGACGAGCGGTTATCGCCGGAGTTGGCGGTGGAAATAAAAAAGACTTTAGAAATAAAACCAGAAGCCGCGGCTTATTCTCTACACCGGATTAATTATTACTTGGGTAAACGCTGGCCAAAAACAGAAGAGCTCGTCCGTTTAATTCAAAAAGACGCATTAGTTAAATGGCAAGGATTGGTACACGAAACTGCGGAAGTAAACGGGAGAATTGATGTACTTCGCGAACCGTTGCTACATGTAACCCATCGTAGTTTAAGTGAGATGGTGACTAATACCATTGAATGGTCAAAAATTGAAGCCGAGTTGCGTTTCAAAGCACACCATCCACAAGTTTCCTGGTGGCGAATTCCCCGGGTGATGCTGCCAGTATTTTTTGATTATTATATTACTCAGGGCGGCTGGAGAGTGGGAACCGCGGGTTTAATAGAAAGCGTATACCAGGCGTTCAGTATTTTTATTACCTATGCCAGTTTATGGGAAATGCAACAGAAACAAAGTTTAAATACTCGCACTTGAAAAACTTGTACCTGCTGATCTGAGTCATCCTGAGGCGCTAGCCGAAGGATCTAGCACAGAATGTGCGCTACGCTAGATTCTTCACTTTGCTGCGCTCCGTTCAGAATGACGTGCGTAGTACTAAAATGCATTTATGAAACACTTTGGAATTTTTGACCCTTACTTACATATTCTTGGAGGTGCAGAACGGTATATTCTCGCAATTGCCCAGAGTTTAAGTTCAGAGTGTCAAACCGTGCTTTTCACCAAACATCCTGATCGGGTTAGTGAGGCGCAAAAAAAGTTTGGCTTCACCGTTCCAGGATTAACTACCAAACCATGGCCGGAAACGGTTGCATCCCGGTTATCAACGCTATATCAGTTGGATCTGTTTCTTTACGTTACGGACGGGAGTTTATTTGTTTCACCGGCGAAAAAAAACCTATTACTGATCCAAACTCCGGTGCATATCCCAAGACGTACGTTTATAAATTCATTTAAACTTCGTTCCTGGCAAACTGTGTTGTGTTATTCACAGTTTATGGCTGACATTATTGCAAAACGGTTACCGGTGCAGCCAAAGACATTATTTGTGCCAGTATCTAATCGAGTCAATGAAATTCCAGCAAAAGAAAATATGATTTTATCAGTGGGGAGATTTTTTCCGGAACTGCATAATAAAAAACAAAAAGAGATGGTGGAGATTTTTCGGACGTTAGTATCACGGCTCCCAAATGTTCACTTGTATCTGGTTGGGTCAGTTGATCCGGGAGGAGAAAATTATTTAGAATCAGTGAAAACCGTAGCCCAGGGATTGCCGGTGACTATTCTTACCAACTGCAGTTATGATGAACTCTGTGCCTTATACGCCAAAGCCAAAATTTACTGGCATGCCACCGGTTTTGGTGAAGATTTAGAAAAGTTCCCGGAAAAAGCCGAACACTTTGGGGTATCAACGATTGAAGCCATGTCATATGGCTGTGTGCCAGTAGTTTTTGGCGGTGGCGGTCAGAAAGAAATCGTGATTCACAACAAAAATGGATTTATCTGGAATTCAGCCAACGAATTAGCGTTACTCACACAAAAACTATTTACTGAACCACAACTGGCAAATGAATTAGCTAAAGCAGCGCATGTTAGTAGCGCGTCGTATGGTCCGGAAGTTTTCAGTTTACAACTGCATGAAATTCTGGCGGAGTAATTATTACTTAATCGCGTTTGTCGGAGTTATTGCTCTATTTTTCACGCCGCTCATATCAGGCAAACTGCCGATTCCGGCTGACAGCCTTGTCGGTTTATACCATCCTTGGCGTGATACATTGCGGGCAAATTACCCCAATGGATATCCGTACAAAAATCCTTTGATAACTGATCCGGTACTTCAGCAGTATCCATACCGTTTTGCCGCAATTTCCGAACTTAAAGCCGGCCGTCTGCCCAAGTGGAATCCGTACAACTTTTCCGGTACTCCCTTACTTGCCAACATGCAGGCCGCAGTTTTTTATCCGTTAAACATTATATTTTGGTTAACTTCATTTCAAACTGCCTGGGCAATTCTTGTGATGTTACAGCCGCTACTGGCTGGTATTTTTTTATATTTTTATTTACGCAATTTTGATTTGAGTTCGCGCGCTTCATTTCTAGGCGCTTTGAGTTTTTCGTTTTCCGGTTTTTTTGTGGCCTGGCTGGAGTGGAATACAATCGGTCATGTGGCGGCCTGGTTTCCCTTGGTGTTGCTCGCAAAAGAAAAACTGCTGAAAAAAATTTCCCTGCCCTGGATAGTTACCCTTATTTTCGCCGAGTCTACCCTCATTTTTGCCGGACACGCACAAACCGCTTTTTATGCCATCAGTTTTTCGACCGTGTACTTGCTGGTGCGGATTTTACAAAAAGCCCATGAACAAATTCATGTCAATAGCAAAAACTACGGCCGGCAGCTCATCAATAAATTTCTTATCGGTTTGTGGCCATTTATATTATTCGGTTCTATAGTTATTATCGTTACTTCTATTCAAACTCTGCCGAGTCTGCAGTTTATTCTGAACTCCGGCCGCAATTTTGACTTGCCTGATTGGCACCGGCCCGACTGGTTTTTACCCTGGCAGCATTTAGTTCAATTTGTGGCGCCGGATTTTTTTGGAAATCCTACGACAGGAAATTATTGGGGCGTTTGGAACTACGGCGAATTTGTCGGTTATATCGCACTATTTCCCTTACTTATGGCATTCTTTGCAGTCACGGCGCGACGGGACCGCAAGACTTTGTTTTTTACGGTGATGCTGGTATTTTCCATGCTTCTTGCATTGCCGACGGCATTTGCAAAACTTCCCTATGAACTGCAGATCCCATTTTTATCTACGTTGCAACCTTCACGGATTATTTTTATTATCGACTTTTGCTTAAGTGTGTTAGCTGCCTTTGGTCTTGATTACGTAGTCCGGCCAGAAGAAAAACGCAACCGCCGGGTGCTTCGGGTTATCATGTTTATTAGCATTTCAATGGTAGGCTTATGGCTGGTGGTTTTGTTTGGATCGAGACTCGGACTTTCATATATTCAAGTCGATTCCTTAGTTGCACAGCGTAATTTAGCTTTTCCCACGGCTTTTTTCGTGATCTCGAGTATTGGATTGTTGGGACTGTCCCGGTTCGCGTTTAAAAAAATTGTTCTGACTCGGATATCCATCATTATCCTTTTAGGTATCACCGTATTTGATTTTTACCGGTTTTTTACCAAATTTACCCCGTTTACTGATCCATCATTATTATTTCCAACAACAAAAACCACCGAATTTCTGCAGACAAATACAGAAAATTTTCGAATCATGAGTGCTGACCGGAGAATTCTAGCGCCTAATACAGCGCTCATGTACCAGATTCAAAGTGTTGATGGGTATGATCCATTGTATCTTAAAAATTATGGTGAGTTGATTGCCGGTTGGACCAGAAATCGAGCTGATATTTCTCCGGCAGCATTTAACCGGATTCTTACTCCGGAAAATTCGCAATCACTGTTTACTAATTTACTAGGCGTGAAGTATGTTTTATCTCTCAACCCGCTAGAACTTCCAGGATTTGTACTCGTATTTCAGGAAGGAGAAACGCGGGTCTATGAAAATAAAAACGCATTACCGCGTACATATCTGGCTGAGGCAGTACTATTACAGGAATCACCGCAACAGGTGGTTAGCCGAATATTCGAAAATAAAGACCTGCTTGATCGGTTTGTGTTTACTCATGTGCCGGTAAGCATTGAGCCGTTTGTCTTGGAAAATGAGGAACACGCCGATATCATCAACTACTCTGCAAATGAAATCACAATTCAGGTGAATGCGAAACATCCCAGATTATTAGTACTGACCGATATGTATTATCCAGCCTGGCAAGTCTTTATTGATGAAACCAAAGCCGAAATCATTCCCGCCAATTATTTTTTCCGCGGTGTTAAAGTTCCTGCGGGAAGTCATACCGTCACCTTTCGGATCTAACTTCTATCACAGTTTACGCATCTGCTACAATAACAGACTATATGGCCAAAGATAAATTCACCGCAGTCTGGGTATCGCACTCGTCAATCAGCGATTTTTTAAAATGCCCGAAAGCCTACTTTTATAATAATGTGTATCGCCGGAGCGAATCAGGGCATAAAATTAAAATCATGCAGCCGTCATTTGCCTTAGGTCAGGCAGTCCACACAGTACTTGAACGGCTATCAACTTTGCCCACGGGCGAGCGGTTTAAAGAGTCATTGTTGGCATTATATGAGCTGCAATGGGGAAAAATTTCCGGTAAACGCGGCGGATTTTCCACTCCGGATCAGGAAGCGCGTTACAAAGGACGTGGAGCGGAAATGTTGCGTAAAGTCATGGAAAATCCCGGACCACTGAAAAATCTGGCGGTGAAAATCAATATGGATTTGCCCTATTACTGGCTTTCAGAAGAGGATAATATAATTCTCTGCGGCAAGATTGACTGGCTTGAATATAACCAAACTGATGATACGGTACGGATTATTGATTTTAAAACCGGCCGCACTGATGAACCGGATGATTCACTACAATTATCTATTTATTATTTGCTTGCCCAAAACTGCCAAAGGCGCAGAGTAGCTGGCATGAGTTATTGGTATCTGGAACGAAATACTACGCCGAGTGAAGTGTCATTGCCTGACGCAACTGCAGCCCACGAAAAAATTCTGGAAATTGCCAAAAAAATCAAACTGGCCCGGCAACTGGAAATATACAAGTGTCCGCAAAAAGACGGTTGTAACGCCTGCAAACCGTTTGAAAAAGTCATTGCCGGCCGGGGTGAATTTATCGGTGTAGACGACTACAATCAGGATATTTTCATCCTTCCCGACGAACCGGTTGAAGGCAAAGAAGAAAGTACGGTGCTGTAGGATTTCCCTTCATTTAAAACAAGTTGAAAGACCTCGTCAGGAAGCGTAAAATGCAACCACTTAAACTGATCAATCAGTAGAAATATGAGTAAAAACGAACCAGTCATCGGACAAGTATTAACAGAGCAAAATCAAAGTCATGAGACGAGAATACCAATATTCAGACAACTTGAGAAACTTTTAGGTCTCCCTGTTATATCTTTTTTTACTAGTTTTAATTTCCCTGTGATGTTAGAGAACAAAGATGCAGATATGCTTGAGGCACTAGTTCAGAAAACGAACACATCAAAAGGACTTGCGCTTTTAATAAATTCTCCAGGGGGGGATGGTCTTGCAGCGGAAAGAATAATTAATATTTGTAGAAATTATAGTGGCACGAAAGATTTTTTAGCTTTAGTATCTGGTAAGGCAAAGTCAGCGGCAACTATGGTTTGTTTTGGTTCAAGTAAAATATATATGGGCCAACTTCTGAATTGGGACCCATTGATCCACAGATGACTATTCCAGACGGAGGACGAATAAAACGATTCTCACTTTGCAATATAGTTGATAATTATAAGTTGTTATTTAATGAGGCAATTACCAGTAAGGGTAATTTACAACCTTACTTACAACAACTTGCAAATTATGATGCCCGAGAAATAAAAGAATTTGAAGACGCTATATCGTTATCTGAAGATGTTGCAATAAAAGCTTTGCAAGCAGGGATGATGAACAGTAGAACAAAAGACGAAATAAAAAAGAACATTGATATTTTTTTGACTCCAAAGACAACTAAAGCTCACGGAAGACCGATTTACAGAAAAGAGGCCAGAGATTGCGGATTGAAGATCGTTGATGTTAATATTAATGATAGATTATGGAAAGCTATGTACGAATTATATATAAGAGGAAACAATTTTGTATCAACGCGAGTAGCCAAATGTGTTGAAAGCAAAGAACATTCTTTTATAATGGGAATACCTGAAAAATAATATGAAAATATTTAATAAAAAATTAAAACGAAATAAATTAACGCGCCTTGAAAAAGCAATTAGTGATTTAAAAAAGATGGAACTAGAAATAGCACCTTTTATAAAGAGGGAGACGGAAATCAATGAACTTAAAGAGCAACAATGGCAAAAATCTTCAATATTTCTTCATAGTTAGCTTTTGCGCTAGTAAGTTTTATATGGTTCAAAATTCACGGTAATCTTATATACCCAACAATCTTTTCCACCCAACTCATACTTATACCGTTCGCTGCCTTGGAGGAAGTTGAATCGTTTGATGCCGACGTCAATGGCGCGTTTAAGGCTCACGGCTTTGAGGTAAAATCCTGAGCCGGAGAAGTTTTGTTCATCAAACCCGGAATTATAGAGCAAAAGTTCATCAGGAGATATAAAAGAAAACGTGACTGCTGCGACTTGTCCTTCAACAGTGAGCAGCAATAGCTCGATAGATTTTGCAAAATCCTTAACTATTCCTCTGAAAAATTCCTCCATCACTGGAGTCAGGAATTTTTGTTTATCAGGATTTAGTTTCATTAACCGAAACAAATGGTTGATATCTGATTCAGGATCCACACTTACTTGTACTTGAAGACCAGGAAACGCAGTTTCAAACTTTTTCATTTTTCGTTTCAATTCATGACGGTGTTTACGATTGAGATGTGAAAGATACTCGTCCCAGGTTTGCGGTAGGTCAACGATTGGCGTTGTGTCCTCCTCGCTAATTTGTGCATCAGGAAGTTTTTGAAAATATGAGTACGTATTTGAGGATTGGGGAATGTTATCCAGAATTAAAGTTGTAAATTTACGCGCTTTCAAATATTCCAGAATCTCCGGCCAGGCTCGTGTTTTATTTTCTTCTGATCCCACGATATCTTGGTAGTCGGAAATTTCCTTACCGCCGGATAAAATAACTTCATGATTACGAATAACCAGAGGAGTAATGACGTTATTATTTACCTGTAAGAACAACGGTTGGAAGTTTTTCCCTTCAGTTTGCATCCATAATTTATGCCAGGCAGCAGAATAAAAAGGGATATTTGATAAATTTGTCCAGTTTACAAATGATTGTGATGGTGCAAGCTTTGTAACCATTACCAATTATTATACACTTGCCAACGGGATTGCTTCGTCGCCCCGTCATGGCGGGGTTCCTCGCAATGACAAACAGAATGGATAGAAGCTAATATAAAAAGGGGAACAGGCTTTTGGTTTTGCGTTTGTACTTTGCATAATCAGGGAAGCGTTCATGCAAAGATTTTTCTTCAACTGCAACCTGCAGGAAAATAGTTGAGGCAAGAATGAGCCAGAGAATCAGCCGAAACCAGGAAAAGTAGTCAATGACCAGGCTGAGGGCAAACACTAAATATCCGGTGTACATCGGATTACGGATATACTGATAGGGTCCGGTAGTGACCAGGCGCGCGCCTTTTCTGACATTGGCTTTCAAAGAAAACAGACTATGCTGATACAGTTCCCAAATCGCCCAGGCAATAAGGCCAATTGCCAGAAGTATGGGAAGGTAAAATACCGGATTAACTGGCAAACCAGGACCGGAAATGATAATAAATCCGATCGTACTAATTTGCAATAAAACCACCAGAATTGAATCGCTTTGTAATTTAGTCATAAACTTAAACTAGGAATGTCAAAACCAGAGCAGCTACTACAATTGAGGTCAATTGATAGCCGGTATTAAGAAAAAACAGATTCCATCTTTTACTGCCAAAGATGACGTCGGTGAGTTGTACCGGAGCTACAAAGCCAATCCATGCCCAAAAGCCAAGGAGGACTGCTTGAGATAAATCACTAACTGCCATTCGGCGCATAAAGTAGGCAAGTACATACGTCATGACAAGGGTTGCGAGAAAACTCAGACCATACATCATGCCCATATCTTTTTTGGCTTTTTCCATGTCTTTGGCTGTGAGTTTCATGAGCGCCATCCATTGTTTTCCAAAAAGAAGAGGAGAATACCAGGCAAAACCGACGGCCATGGCGGCAACTGCCGCAACCAGAACACCGATTAAATTTATGGGGTACTGAGCGAACAACAGCATAATTTTCTCCTCAATTTCAGTCTACACCAATGCTCACGTCTGTCAATCCTGAATTTAGTACTATTATTTTGAGCTAAGCGGGGCCTGTCCCGCGCGTGTCCCAAACTTCGCGCATAGTACCCGCCAATTCTGGCAGGGACTACTGAATGCGACTCAGTTTGGGATCCCTCGCGCGTGCCACCCACTTAATTTCACACAAACAGGCGGAAATTGTTACAATAGTAGCATGACGGTTTCAATTATTATTCCGAACTATAATGGTGTGGAATTGTTAAGGCAGAATCTACCAAAAGTGCTTACAGCCGCGCCTGAGACAGAAATTGTCATCGTAGATGACGGATCAACTGACGAAAGTGTCGCGTTTCTCAAAAAACACTTTCCAGCAGTTAAACTGATTGAAAAAGTCCAAAATCACGGGTTTGCGACAACGGTAAATTTGGGAGTCCGGGCGGCAAACGGGGAAATTATTTTTCTTTTAAACTCGGATGCAGTGCCCCAAAAAGGATTTCTTAAGCCAATCCTTGAGCATTTTAAACAAAATGACAAATTATTTGCTGTTGGTTGTCTTGATCAATCGGTTGAAAAAGGACAAGTGGTTGAGCGCGGCAGGGGTGTGGGCAGATTTGAGCGGGGTTTTTTGATGCATGAAAGGGGAGAGATTAATAAGACTGATACGTTGTGGGCGAGCGGTGGTAGCAGCGCATTTCGCAAGCAAATCTGGGAACAACTGGGCGGCATGGATGAACTATTCGACCCGTTTTATTGGGAAGATATCGATTTATCATACCGGGCGCTCAAATCAGGCTATGCGATAGTCTTTGAACCGAAAAGTGTTGTTGTTCATACGCATGAGGTGGGAAGTATTGCTAGGAGTTATTCACCGACTCAGGTTACAGCTATCAGCTACCGCAACCAGATTTTATTCGTCTGGAAAAATATTACAGATCACGATTTTTACATCAATCATCTTTTGTGGTTGCCGTATCATTTATTGAGAAGTTTATTTTCCAATGATTTGCTGTTTGCGCGGGGATTTATCGCAGCGCTGACTAAATTACCCAAAATTGCGAAACAGCGTCGGAAGACGAAAAAATTATTTACCCGGACAGATGCGCAGGTTTTGACTGTTTTTCAAAATAGTAAGTCACAGCAAAAATTTTGAAGTTAATTTGTCATCCTGAACTTGTCCTGAAAGGATTCCTTTGGGATTTTAGTATCTCAAGAGTCTTTAGATGCTGAAATAAATTCAGCATGACAGAATGCACGCAGATTAGATTTTGTCTATAAGTTATTTAATTAAAATGCAAAAGCGAACACTGGTAATCCTGCTAATAATACTTGCAGTAGCTGCATTTTTGCGTTTTTATCGGCTGGGGGCACTACCGCCAAGTCTCGAATGGGATGAAGTGGCGACTGGGTATGACGCCAATTCAATACTTAAAACCGGCAGGGACCAGTATGGAAACTGGTTGCCGCTCGCCTTTCGTTCAATTGATGATTACAAACCGCCACTATACACGTATTTAACTGCGGCCTCAATTGCAGTCTGGGGTTGGAATGATTTTGCAGTGCGATTTCCCGCGGCACTCCTTGGCACATTGGCAATTTTCACCACTTATGGTTTGACGTATGCATTATTCGCCAGTCAACCAGTAGCCCTCCTGACCGCGTTTTTTCTGGCCGTTTCTCCCTGGCATGTCGGATTTTCGCGACTCGCGCTGGAAACTAACAGCACTATTTTTTTTATGACTGCTGGTACCTGGGCCTTTCTAATTGGCCGCAAAAAGGGAGTTTTCCTGCCAGTTGCTGCCCTGTTTTTTGGCTTAAATTTATTTCTGTATCATAATGCCCGCGTATTTGTGCCTTTATTAGGACTTGGTTTACTGATTCTTTTTTGGAAAGATGTCTGGCGGCAAAAAAAATATTCCCTGATATCGGCAGTGATAATTCTCCTCTTTTTAGTGCGACTCATTCCAATTGTGACCTCAATAGAAGGCCAGATGCGTTTCCAGGGTACGAGTATATTTACTCCGGCGCTCACTGAAGAAATGGCAGCGCGTAAAACAAATTACAATCTGTGGTTAGCTGATGACAGCACGGCAAACACCGGCGTTATCGGTAAGTTATTTCATAACCAATATGCATTTTACGGACTATTAATTTTAAAGAATTACCTTACGCATTTTGATCCCAGTTTCTGGCTGTTTACAAATGACTATGTCCGCCATCATGTTTCGGAAATGGGTATTTTGTATTTTATTGACTTGCCTTTATTATTACTTGGTTGGTACTTTTTGCTGCGAAATGCGAACCGAAAAATTACTTTATTACTATTACTCTGGTTTTTACTGGCGCCAATTCCCTCGGCAGTAACCAGGGACGTGCCTCATGCCTTGCGGTCAGAAATCATGTTGCCAGTATTCCAAATCGTGATTGCCTGGGCCTTAGTTACGTTATATTCCCGACTTAAACGAAAACCATTTTTCAAACAAGCGTTTGTTGCGATAATGATTATTTTATATGCAGCGAATATTTCATTTTTTCTGCACCAGTATTTTGTACATTTTGCCAAAGACACTTCACGCGGTTGGCAGTATGGAAGAGCTGAGGCCGCGCAATTTGCAGACAGCATTAAAGCGGATTACGATCAAATTATAGTATCTACCGAACTTGAGCAGCCGCACGTTTTCTTTCTCTATTATTTAAAATACGATCCAGCTCATTATTTAGCCGAAGGCGGAACAATTTCGGGAGGTTGGGCAGAGAATCGAAACCATTTTGACAAATATTACTTTAAGCGGTTTGACTTTGATCAGGAACGGACTGCCCGGCAATTGTATATTGGTTTGCCTACTGATTTTCCCAGACATGTAGTGCCGATTAAACGGATTAACTACTTAAATGGTGAGGAAGCGATTTGGATCGTGCGAGGATGATAAATAATATCAAAAATCAAAAATCAAAAATCAAAAATTCGTTAGTTAAAATCTCAGGAATAACATTATTCTGGATAATTGTTTCCGCGCTTTTATTAGTTGTAACCCGTTTTGGATTACTTGGAATACTACCTCCGGGTGGAGCAAATTCCTTCTGGTTTCGACTGCCGACCGCATGCGCGAGCGTTCTGTCAATTATTTTCGCGACCCTCATTATTTATAAACTATCTGCTAATAAAAAACTTGTACTTTTTTCCGGATTATTTTTAGCAATCAGCCCATGGCATATTGAACAAAGTCGGATTTATTCACCGGCGATGCTGGGATTGACAGTTTCTCTTGGCGGCGTGTTCGCGGCTACATTGACTAGAAAATCTTTTGTACGTCTACTTATTTTAGTAATAACGGGAGTTATGTTTTACCTGGTTTATCCTTCTGTATGGATTTTCAATGGCATACATTTTTCACTTACCATTAATGAGTTTTTACAAAACCTTTTTAAACTAATTTCGGTAGATTTTTTGTTTTATCACAATGACTCGTTTTGGGCTGGTGGATTTCGCACTCAGGGGGTACTGTTAGTGAGCTACTTGCCTTTGCTGTTGCCTGGTTTATGGTACTTACTTACGAATTTTAAGGTTTCACACATACGATTGTTGCTTCCATTTCTGATCTTTTGGATACTGGCAGCCAGCAATCCTTTGTTTCCGGATCAGCGGGAATTTTTTTTAGTAATACCGTATCTTGCCGTCGCTACAGCTTATGGAGCGGTGGTTTTTTTGCAGGAATTTGAATCCGGAAAATTTATAGTAAAAACAATGCTTATTATGTTCGCTGTTTTCTTTGTGTATGAACAAATTCTCTTTTTTCACTGGTATACGGTTCATTACCACAACCGGATTAAAAACGAACGAATTTATGAATTGGAAAAATTTTAAATCAGAAAAATTCCTAATTCTTATTATCATTATAGTTGCAACTTTACTTAGAGTAATCAAACTTGACGAGTATCCGCCGGCACTGTACTCAGATGAAATATCACAGGGATATAACGCGTATTCAGTATTGACGACTGGCCGCGATGAGTACGGCACCTGGTTTCCAATTTCCTTCCGTTCTTTTGGTGATTGGAAACCGCCATTGCCAACATATTTCATGGCGCCCACAATTGTTGTTTTTGGGTTGAATGAGTATGGAATACGATTTAGCTCGGCTTTGTTTGGAATCGGTTCAATTGCGCTTACCTATTTGCTAACCAAATTGCTGCTCAACGACGCAGGAGTCGCTTTGCTTGCCGCCGGAATTTTAACGATTTCTCCCTGGCACATCTTACAAAGCCGGTCGGCAATGCTCGTCAGCTGCGAATTGTTTTTTTTGCTACTTGCCTTATCTACTTTTTTTAAAGGATTAAGTGAGAAAAAATGGTGGGTGGTGAGCGCGGCATCCTGGATGGCGGTAATTTATTCATATTACGGCGGACGCGTAATTGTTCCCCTATTTTTACTGTTTCTTCTGGTGACTTTTAGAAAACAAATTCTGGCAGCGAAGTCACAACTTATGCTTCCGGTTATCACTGCGTTGTTACTTTTAATTCCACTGGGGATAGTTTTCGTTAAACAGCCCGATGTATTGTTTGGTAGAGCAAAGACGGTCAGCGTTTTCTATGATCAGGGAGTTGTGCTCACCGTCTGGGATTTGATTGCCCAGGATGGAACTCAAAAGTCACCGCTACTGGTGCAGTTATTACATAATAAGCCGTATCACTATACGATTGACATCATCCGCAGATTTTTTCAGCATTTTGATGGACGATTTTTATTTTTTACCGGAGACCTGCATCCGCCATTTCAAATTCCCGGTATGGGGATTTTATACCTGATCGAAGCCCCACTACTACTTATTGGCTTGCGTAAGTTGCTTATTTCATATAAACCGTATCGCACTTTTATTTTATTCTGGATTGCAGTTTCAGTCCTGCCGGCAGCATTGACTTTTGTGACTCCGGCGAGCAACCGAACCTACACCATGATTGTGCCTTTCAGTATTTTAATTGCAGCAGGAATAGTTACAATCGTAAATCATTTTAAAAAATTGTCGACTCGAAATTTAGTCATTTTTGTGTTAAGCGTTGGGTATCTGTGCAGTTTCAGTTATTTCATCTTTCAGTACGCATTAGTTTTGCCAAAAAAACACGCTGACTGGTGGCATTTTGGATATCAGCAACTTTATCAGTATTTAAAAACTCAGGAAGATAAGTACAAAGTAATTGCCATTTCAGCCAAAGCCAGTGTGCCGTATATTTTTTTACTCTATCATTATCGTTTGCCGCCAAATCAAGTAACTGGTAGTATTGATCGAAATCTCGTGGTTGATGAATTTGGGTTTGAGCATGTAAATCGAGTGGGTAAGTATCGGTTTCCCCGGCATTTTGAGTGGGAAAAAGATGGCGTTAAATTGCCTCTGCAAACATTACTGGTGTTGACGCCTTTTGAGTCAGTAGGTAATTCTGCGCGAGAGATAAAGCAGATTTATTATCCGAATGGCAATGTTGCATTTCGAATTTATGAAATTGAGTAGCCGTTACGCGTTTTTGTTTCTGGGAATAATTATCATTGTAGCGTTGGGGTTACGTCTAGTTAATCTGAGTGAAGTTCCTCCCGGGCTAAACCGGGACGAAGCAGCAATTGGTTACACTTCATATTCATTAATTCAGACTGGCAAGGATGAATACGGAAAGCTGTGGCCTTTATCTTTTAAATCATTCGGCGACTGGAAAGTGCCGGTATATTTCTACCTTTTACTGCCATTTGTAAAGTTATTGGGTTTAACTGAATTCAGCGTTCGTTTACCCTCGGCTGTTCTGGGAACCGCCACAGTTTTGCTGACTTTTTTCCTGATGCAGGAACTACTTATTTTAACGCTTAAAGATTTAAGAGTCCGAGCAAAAACAGATCTAGCCAACTTTTTTTATAACCATTCCAAGACTATTTCCCTTGTTGCCGCAGGAACTTTGGCAATTACCCCCTGGCACGTATTTATGTCACGCAATGCTTCGGAATCAAATGTGGCTGTTTTTTTAGTGACCTTGAGTTTATGGACTTTTTATCTCAGTTTGCATAAGTGGCCAAAGCTGATTGTTATTTCATTTTTGGGATTAGCATTAACCTTATATACCTATCACGGCAATCATATTTTCACTCCGTTATTATTCGGCGGTCTCTGCGCAATTTACTGGCGCGAGTGTAAACGCAATAAATGGTTTGTCATTGCCGGAGCGCTGTTTTTATGTGCGGCGTTTATAATTTTCAGTCAAACACTACTGGGTGCGGACAAAACTAAAATCTCCGGGTTGTTTCCATTGGGAGATGAAGCAAAATTGCACGCTGAAATTGAACTGCGGCGGCTCGAATATCCAGCTAATTCCCTAGTTGCCAAAATAATTCATAACAAACCGTTTTACCTCGTAAAAACAGTGGTTAACAATTATTTAAAGGGTTTCTCAACTGATTTTTTGTTTATTTCAGGGGGGACCAATGCCCAGCATAATATTCCAAATTTTGGCAACCTGTTTATCTGGCAGGCGCCGTTTCTACTACTGGGCGTGTGCGTTTTACTTGCCACCAAACAAAAAAACGCAAGTTTCCTGTTATTTTGGTTACTCATTTCTCCAATTGCAGCCAGTATCACCCGTGATGCACCGCACACCAATCGGATGATGGGAATTTTGCCGCTGCCAGCTTTGCTTACGGCAATTGGCGTCATGACGACAATAGGCTGGAGTTATCGTAAAAAACTTTTGCTGCCGGTTATCGGCGGTATTTTTGTTTTTGTCACTTTTTATTTAGTCTTGTATCTGGATCAATATTTTGTCCATTTTCCGCTCGTTTCTGCCAAAAATTGGGGATATGGATACCAGGAGTTAGTCGCAAAAGTCACGAAACTGCAAAGCAGATATCCCGAGATAATAATCGCGCGGCCCGACTATTCACCCTATATTTATTTTTTGTTCTATCAAAAGTTCAATCCCGCCGCTTACCAACAAACAGTTGTTCGATATCCGGAAACTGCAGAAGGATTTCAACATGTGGAAAAACTGGGAAATCTGCACTTTCAAAAAATCGGCTGGTCAGAAGAACTGATGATCCCGAACCGGCTTTATATTGATTGGGCTGAGGGAGTGCCTACAGGTGCAACTCAAAGCGCAGTATTAATTACCAAAGATGAGCTTACTAGATTACAGCAAACAGATTTTGACAGTTCTGGTATTAAGCTCGGGGATTACATTACCAGCCGGTTGATCGACCAGGTTGATTTACCTGACGGATCCCCACTTTTTTATCTCATCGCTACCTATAACGGCACCCCGAGTGCCGAACGTGCATGGTGACTGTAATGCGCTTAACAAAAGTCAAATCTTTGTTTTGGATAATTCTGCTTTTGGGAACTTTTCTGCGTCTCTGGCAGCTGGGTATAATTCCTCAAGGTTTTTACAGCGATGAAGCCTTATATGGTTACGAAGCCTATTCGCTTTTAAAAACCGGTAACGATCAATTTGGAAACCATTTGCCGTTGTCAATTGCCGGATTCGGGGATTACCGGCCAGCTTTGTATATTTATGCCACTATTCCATTTATTTCCATTTTCGGTCTTAACGAATTGGCAATTCGTTTACCATCGGCCATCGCCAGCATTGCCACTATTCCGCTCATTTATTATCTCATTTACAAACTGACTGGCAAACCAAAAATTGCGCTGACCGGAATGTTTATTTTTGCGATTTCACCCTGGTCTTTATATTTTGGCCGGATGGCGCATGAAACGAATTTGATGACATTACTGATCTTGCTTGCCATCACATTGTTTCTCCGACTTTATAAAAAGAATTTTCTGACAGCCGGAATTAGCGCTGGAATTTTATTATCTGGTGCTCTCTATACCTATCACACCGCACGCATATTTATACCAATTGTGTTAATTGGTACAGCCATTTTATATTGGCAAACTGTTCGCGCCAAGCGGAAACAGTTACTCATTTGCGGCGCAATTTTCTGCATAAGTATTTTGCCATTGGTGCGCGAATTTCAGGGAGAAGCCCTTTCCCGGATCCGTGGTATTAGTATCTGGAATGATCCGGGACTGATTGCTCAAATTAATGAGCAGCGGGGAATGGCACAAACGAACGGTATGCCAGGTTTAACGGCAAGAATTTTTTACAGTAAATTGACCTTCATCCCGTTACGGATTACTGGAAATTTTTTAACTCATTTTTCATCGAGTTTTTTACTTACGCATGGTGATCCAAATGGAATATATAATGTGCCGAACAACGGAATTTTATTTTGGGTTGAGCCGGTACTGATTATTTTTGGCTTTATCTCTCTTTGGAAACAGAACCGGAAACTATTCTGGTGGTTACTGGTGGTATTATTTGCAGCATTAATTCCTGACTCGCTGACCCGGGTAGCACCGTCCTCTGCTCGTATTCATATAACACTACCCTTTATTATGTTGCTTGACGCGGTAGGGTTATCTTCACTGATTTACTTCGTACGCAGGGGAACCAAGGAATTTGCAGTCATTTTCATACTAAAATTCGCGGTTATTACACTGCTCACAGTAAATATCTGGTGGTTTTGGCAAAATTATTTGTATACTTTGCCAATTCAAAATTCCCGGGCGTGGCAAATCGGCGTCAAAGAAATGGTATTACAAACCCAGTTACTCGCCCCAAACTATAAAAAAGTCTGGATGTCTCGTGAATGCTGGGGATGGATTCATGTGGTGTTTCATACGAAATTTGCGCCGCAGGATTTTCAGAAAGTAGCGCGCCACTCAGTACGCAATGACCTGGGGTTTTGGTGGGTTAGCGACTTTGGCAACTATCACCTTGAATGGTTTCCGCCCGGATTTAAGTTTAATGAAACATCTACATTGTACGTCGGAATACCGCAGGAGTTTCCCACTGGCACAAAACCGCTTGCAATTATTAAACATCCCATAACAAATCAAGAATTATTCTGGATAACTAATGGAACCGGAGAAAAAAGTCTATGACAATTATTTTGCGATTAATTTTGTTAGGACTCGGTATTACTTTTATTCAGCTGGTTTGGACATTGACTGATCCGCGGCCACGTAAAGGTTACCTCAATTATTTAAAACAACCACAATTTTTGAAAACATATCTTGCTCAAATAGGTTTATTAGTGCCGCAGGTGGTGAGTGGTTTTTGGTTCCCTTGGAATTTAGGAGAGTTCAATCAGTTTATTGAAACAATTGGATTATTAATTTTCTATTTGGGAATTATACTTGCGGTTTGGGCAAAGCTAGTGATGAAACAAAATTGGGGTGTGCCGGGTCAACACGATACTGAGCGCCAAAAAAAGTTAGTCACAGATACCCCTTTTTCGTTTACGAGAAACCCGATTTATCTCGGCTTATTGCTACTTGGTTTTGGATTTTCCCTCTGTTTGCGAAGCTATTTTATAATTTTGACGTATTTCCTTTTCAAATATTTCAGTCAAGTAATTAGAAAAGAGGAGAAATTATTGCAAGTAAACTTTGGATCAAGTTACAGAAATTATAGATACCGGACACCCAGGTGGTTATTTTTCAAATAAGAGGTTATCTTCACTCTCGAGTGTCAAATCTTTAATTTCGGGAAGGGCGACTCCCATAAGGCCTTTTAAATCTCCGTGCATGCCAACGGTACTCGTTACCACCCGTTCAATCTGCTTTTCTCGCTGTGCCCATAATTTTACATACACCCGTTTTTCTTGTTCGAGTTGTGTGCGCATGGCGGTAAACGCTTCGATAATTGTTTCGACGCGGCCGCGAAATTCAGGTCCTGATAAATAATTATATAAAATCTCCATTTTTTCATTCTTGCCCACATGCGCCTGTTTGGTTTCCGTAATCTGGATTAAGGTTGCCCGCAGCAGAAGTGCCAGGGGAATGATGACCTCAAATGCGCAAATGTAAATGCCATCGTGATACCCGAACGAACGAATTCCGTTGGGCAGAATTGTAGAAACGAGGACTGCCACATCTGCTTTGGCTGCACGTTGGTCATCTTTCAGTTTAGAAATCCACCCTTCACTCCAAGCTTTGGTGCGCTTGGATTCCCAGGCAATGGTGCCGCAAACCTTGCCTCTGGGATCACAAACTTTTTGTAAGACATCGGCGCCATTTACGCCTTTGGCAACTGATATAATTTCATCAAACGGAAATTCATGTTGCAGCAACTGCTCCAGTTCCAATTCCAATATTTCGCCTTGCGATTGTTGTGAGCCTTGCTGAGCCTTGCGTTTCATCTCCTCAATAGTTTTGAGCATATCCGTCATTTTTTTGTCTTTCTCCGCGTCTCTGAGTTGATGTTCTTCGGAGAGAATTTTGACAACATCCTGTTTAATCTTGTCGCGCTCAGCATCCAGCTGCCGCATTTTTTCCACTTCAAACGACTTTTTTTCGTCCTCAAGTTTATTTTTGGCTTTGCGGATTTCTACTTCTACTTGTCGCGCCTGTTCAAGTAGCTTGTTTTTTTCTTCCAGCTCATCTTTGAGGAGTTTGGTTTCGATTTCGGATTGCGCCTTTACTTTTTCTGCCGCTTTTTCCTGAGCAATTTTCCACATTTCGACTTTTTCTTTTTGCTGTTTAAGTTCCAACTGCTGCAGTTTTGATTCGAAGTCCAACTTAAGTTTACTTTCTAGCTGATGAGTGAGGGCTTCATCAAGTGAAACCGGCCTTTGGCAATGGGGGCAGGTGATAGTGACCCTGGTGTCTGACATGGAGCGATTGTAGCATAAACATGCAGATGGACTTAAACAAATGCTACAATTATTAGGTGAGAGAAAAAATCCCGTGGATAGTTCTGATTGTCGGGTTAGCATTGGTACTTCGAATCTATAATCTGGGCTCAAATCCGGCTTCTGCCTATGGGGATGAGCAGTCGTTTGCCTGGAATGCGTGGAGTATCTTAAAAACCGGTGCTGATGAGTATGGGACTCCCTGGCCACTTCAATTTCGTGCCTTTGATGATTATAAAGCCCCAGTTCCCGTTTATTTATTAGTTCCATTTCTGGCGGCTGGTGGTTTACAGACATTTGTGGTGCGTTTGCCAGTGGCACTATTCGGAACCGCAACGGTTTATCTTCTGTGTCTATTAGTGAAACAACTAGATGTAAATAATAAAAGAAGCGAAAAAACCGCACTCGCAAGCTCGCTGCTGTTAGCAATTTCTCCCTGGCATCTCCATTTGTCGCGCGGTTATTTCGAATCAACAATTGCAGTTTTTTTCTTTATGGCGGCTATTTATTTTTTTATGCTGGCGCGCGAGAAGAGTCGTTACTTGATATTTAGCGCCCTGTTTTTTATCCTGACGTTTTATACATATTTTACGCCGCGGATGGTTATTCTTTTATTTATTCCTTTTCTGCTGTGGTGGGGAAGAGACTGGATATTTAAAGCTAAGCAGCAACTAATTTATGCAGCGGTACTATTTATTGTACTCGTCTTACCTTTAGTTAAGGTTTCCCTGTTTGATAAAGGTTTATCCCGGATTGATAAGTTAACCACGACGCGAAATGAGCAAATAGTAAGAGAGGTTGAGCGCGACCGGAATAGCGCAAACAGTCCACAGATTATTAAAACTCTTTTACATAATCGTCCCCTTTATTGGTTACGTACTGTTGTAAGCGATTATATCGAACATTTTTCCGTCAACTTTTTGTTTCTCTATGGTGACAGCAGTTTGCGCTACGGGATCGGAAACTTCGGTATGCTGTATTTGGTTACTTGGCCGTTTTTCCTGATCGGATTTCCAGTGCTGTTTGTAAAAAAGCGAAAACTGTTTTGGTTGCTGGTTGGCTGGTTGACAATTGTGCCCATTCCCGCGGCTTTGGTTGGCCGGCCGTTTGCAGTCCGCTCTTTGGCTTTGGTTCCGGCTTTAGCTATCGTCACCAGTTTCGGAATTACCTGGGTTTACGATCAGTTACAGATATCAAAAAAGACCTGGGCGCGCGCGTTTCTTTTTGGATTTAGTTTTTTACTAGTACTCAATAGTGGCTATTATTTACTACGTTATCATTTAGAATATCCTTCATATGCCGCGACCTGGTGGGGGTGGGAAAATAAGACGGCACTTGATTTAGCATTTCAGGAAGAGAAAAATTATGATCAGATTTTTCTGTCCAATTTTTATTCAGGGATGGATCTCGCATTTGCGTATTATACCGCAGCTGACCCGATTAAATTTCGCGAGTCCAAAGAGAATATTATTACTTTGGCAGATAATCGGCAACAGGTGCAACTGGGTAAATTTTATATCGGTTCACTTGATATTGACGCGACACGACTTAAGGCGGGGATACTTCCACTACGGACTTTGTATATTGGTCGCCCGGAAGAAGCAGATAGTTCAGAAACTATTAACGCGCCTGACGATGGCAGGGTATTATTTAAAATTTATCGGACCCAGTAATTATTATGATTGATTGGTTAAACAAGAAATATAGGATCATGCTTTTACTCATTGTGTTGGTAGCCGGATTTCTGCGACTTTATAAACTTGACCAAAATCCGCCGGCCCTGTATTGGGATGAAGTGTCATTGGGTTATAACGCCTATGCGGTGATGACCACCGGACATGATGAGCATGGAGAATTTCTGCCACTTGCCCGCTTTATTGCCTTCGGAGATTACAAACCACCGGGATACATTTATGCAATTATTCCTGCATTCAAATTATTTGGAGCAAACGACTTTACAGTTCGAATGCCGTCTGCAATTTCTGGTGTCTTCATGGTTATTTTAACCTATGTGCTCGTTCGTCAACTGTCCGGACGAAAGCTGGTGGCCCTTCTTTCTGCTGGCGTGGTTGCAATTTCTCCCTGGAGCTTGCAACTTTCCCGTGTGGCTTTTGAGGCGCATTTAGCTGCGGTATTAAATCTTGCCGCGATTCTCTGCTTTACTAATATTCATAAACGCAAATGGTTACTGTTGCTTTCAATAGTGTTATTCACACTGTCATTTTACACATTTAATGCTAATCGAATTCTGGCTCCTCTTTTTGTAATTTTACTTAGTATCATTTACTGGAAACATTTGTGGGCTATAAAACGTTGGGTTATTGTTTCAATAATCCTTGGAATAGTGATGTTGGTTCCGAGTATTACCTACTTACAGTCGCGGGAGTCGCGTTTACGGTTTCAGGAAGTTTCAATTTTTACCAGCCTTGATATTATCAAAAAATCAAACGAACGAATTGAACGAGCTGGGAATACGATGTGGGCAAAAATTATCCATAATCGTAGAGTTTATTTTGCCCACGAATTTCTGATTCATTATTTCGATCACTTCCGGGGGGATTATTTGTTCGTAAGCGGAGACCGTAATCCACGCTTATCAATTCAGGATGTCGGCGAACTCTATATTTATGAAGCGCCATTTCTAGTGATAGGATTATTATATTTTTTATATCTTCGCGACAAAGTCAGCGCCCTTTTATTTGGTTGGTTGCTGATTTCCCCGATTCCATCTGCTACTGCCCGGGAAACGCCACATATGTTGCGGACTGCTTCAATGTTGCCGGTTCCGCAAATTTTGGTCGCTACCGGTATGGGTGTTTTTGTAGACTGGGTGAGAAAAAAACAGCCTAGAATTAAAATTGCCGGTTTAGGATTGCTTCTTGGAGCAATAGCGCTTTCATTTATTTATTATCAACATAACTACTGGATTCATTACCCATCCACTTATAGCGGAGAATGGCAATATGGATACAAACAAATGGTTGAACAGGTGAATAGGGTAGAGAAAAACTTTGAAACCATTCAAGTAACGATGAGTTTAGGGAGACCATATATTTATTTTCTCTGGTATAACAAAATTAATCCGCTGGAATATCTATCAGTACGCCGGGCTGATCGCGACTGGTATGGTTTATGGAATGTGTATGGTTTTGGCAAGTATGACTTTAGAGATGAATTACCAGCAGCCGGACTCAAGGTTTTAAAAGTAAGTAGTAGAGGGGGACTCAGTGCGGAGGCACGTAAATTTACCGAAATAAAAGCTTTGGATAATAGTACGGTATTTGAAATTGGACAACCATGAGTACAAATCACAAATCACAAATCACAAATCACAAATTTTCTCGCTGGTTATTGTTAATTATTCTAAGTCTGGCTGCTGTTTTACGCTTGTACCAACTCGGCAATAACCCGCCGTCGCTTGATTGGGATGAAGCCTCAATTGGTTACAATGCCTACTCGATTCTCAAAACCGGCAAAGATGAGTTCGGTCGAAGTTATCCCATTTCAATTCGTTCTTTCGAAGATTACAAACCGGCGATGTACACGTATCTCGCAGTTCCGGTAATTTACATCTTTGGGCTTAATGAATTTGCGGTCCGTTTACCATCAGCGCTTTTAGGAATTCTGACAGTTTTCGGGACGTATTTGTTAATTAGCGAGTTTTTAAAAAACAGTTACCTGGAAAACAAACGTGAGCTTTTTGCATTACTCACTAGTGCATTCCTAGCTATTTCTCCGTGGCATTTGCAATTTAGCCGGGTAGCATTTGAATCGAATATTTCCCTGTTCTTTGTCATTTTTGGTTTATGGGCATTTTTAAAAGGATTGCGTAGAGGTAGTTGGTTAAGTGTTTCCGCACTGTTTCTTGGACTTTCATTTTATAGTTATCATAGTCCGCGATTGGTAGTTCCGCTGATTCTGCTCGGGTGGAGCTGGTTTTATCGGAAACTGTTAATTGCGCAAAAACGGTGGGTAATAAGCAGTGTGCTTATCGGAACTTTAATCATTATCCCCTTTTTACTTGAAGCGTTTGGATCAGGTGGAGCGCGGTTATCGTCAGTTACCGTATTGCGGCCTGAAGGCAGAGTGGATTCAGAAATTACTCGGATTGAATACGACCAGTCTCAGGGTGATTTATTTGGTAGCCTGTTACACAATCGCCGTGTTGTGTATGCCAAGGCAATTATTAAAGGATATCTGGACCATTTTAATCTAGACTTTTTATTTTTGCGGGGCGATGCGCCAGGTCGGCACCACGCGCAGGATACCGGGATGCTCTACATGTGGGAGGCGCCGTTTATTCTCATAGGTTTATTGGTTATTTTAAAAAACCGTCAACTCTGGCCACTACTTTGGTGGTTCCTGGTGGCTCCGGCAGCATCAGCAATTACTACCGGTACACCGCATGCAGTACGAGCATTAATTTATTTGCCACTCTATCAAGCCTTTACAGCTCTCGGAACTATTAAAGCTTTTTCACTCATCGGAAACCGTTTTTCGCATCAGGTATTCCGGGGATTGGTAATTACTGTTAGCCTGATCATGTTTGGCAACTTCCTTTATTATCTGGAAATGTATTATGTTCACACACCAGTTGAAGCATCACGGGACTGGCAATACGGATACAAACAAGCGGTTTCGGTAATTAAACAATATGAATCCCAGGTTAATCGGGTGGTGGTGACCTATGCCTACGATCAACCACATGTGTTTTTACTATTTTATTTGCCGGTTGACCCAGCCTGGTATCAAACCCAATGGAATGGTGGAGAAGTGTTGCGGGAACAGCGTGGTTTTGCTAAATACGAATTCCGGCGCATCAAATGGACGGAAGATCAGTATAAGACTGATACTCTTTTTATCGGTACGCCGGAGGAAATTCCCGCTACAGAAGGTGAAGTTGCGCAGATCACCTTCCTTGACGGTTCAATTGCCTTCCGGATAGTAAAACGGTAAAATACCTGATATGCGTATTCTAGTTACCGGCGGAGCCGGCTTTATCGGTTCACATATAGTTGATGCCTACTTGCGGCTTGGACATACCGTCAGTATCATTGATAACCTATCTTCAGGGCGGGAAAAATTCATCAATCCGGCTGCTCATTTTTATAAAGCCGATATTTCCGACCCAGCCGCAGTTGCCGATATTTTTAAACGGGAGCAACCAGAGGCTTTAAATCACCACGCAGCCCAAATGGAAGTGCGCAAATCGGTGAGCGATCCCAAATTTGATGCTCAGGTGAACATTTTAGGTCTCATTAACCTCATGGAAACGGGTAAAAATTTCGGCCTGAAAAAGGTAATTTTCGCTTCTTCGGGTGGGGCGATTTATGGAGACGCCGATATTTTACCCACTCCGGAAAATTATCCGGTGCGACCAGCCTCTCCCTACGGCATTTCGAAATTTACCAGTGAGCTATATCTTAATTTTTATGCACAAACCTATGCAGTGCCGTTTGTGGCCCTGCGTTATGGCAACGTATATGGTCCGCGACAAAATCCGCATGGCGAAGCGGGAGTAGTAGCGATATTTACAAAGAAATTGTTAGCCGGCGAAACCCCGGTTATTAATGGAGATGGTAAGCAAGTTCGGGATTATGTGTTTGTTACCGATATAGTCAATGCCAATGTCAGAGCCCTGGAATTTACGGAAAAGTTACAGGTTAACATAGGTACAGGACAGCAGACCACGGTTAACACAATTTTTCATGAACTGGTTAAGCTCACTGGCAGCATGGTAGGTGAAACTCATGGGCCGGTCAAACCTGGCGAGCAACGGGTCAGCGTTCTTAAAACCGAGCTGGCTAAATTAAAGTTAAATTGGACTCCACAGGTAACACTCACCGAAGGTCTTGCCCGCACGGTTGAGTATTTTAAAAATGAAAACTAAAAAAAAGCAGGTGGTTGTTTTAGGCGGGGGACTTGCGGGTTTAAGCGCCGGTTATGAATTAGTTAAAGCTGGCCACGCAGTCACGATTATTGAGAAAGAAAATGCAGTTGGAGGTTTGGCTCGAACGATTGAAAAAAATGGATTCCGTTTTGATACCGGTCCTCATCGTTGGTATACGAAAAATGACATGGTTAACAACTGGATGCTTAAGTTGTTAGGGAAAGAAGTCATCAAAGTTCCCCGTTTGACCCGCATTTATTTTGACAATATTTTTTTTGAATATCCGATTAAAGTAAAAAGTACGCTTGCCGGTATGGGTTTAGTTAGGACAGTATTTGCAGTAACCGATTACATCATCGTTTGGCTACTCGGTAAATTTCATAAAACTACTCCCCTCAGTCTTGAAGAAGGCTATATTCAAAAATTCGGGCCCACCCTCTATAAAATGTTTTTCAAACGTTACAGTGAAAAACTGTGGGGACGACCAAATACCGAGATTTCGGCCGACTGGATCGGTCAAAGAACTCGTGGATTTGATATCTTTACAATTTTGAAAGACCTGTTTTTTAAACAAAACAAAATAGTGTCTTTCGTTGATGAGTTTTCCTATCCTGAAAAGGGAATTGGCAGAATTGCTGAGCGACTTGCAGAAAGCATTAAGCGGGGTGGCGGAAAAATTCTGCTGAAATCAGAAGTGGCAACAGTTAACAGCCAAAAAAATAGAATTACCTCAATTGTTATTCGCGGTAAATCGAGTAGTCAAAAAATCTCCGGTGATGAGTTCGTCAGCTCAATTCCCTTGTCAGATCTGGTTACTTCGCTTCAGCCCGCCGCAACTGACGAAATTATGTTAGTTAACCGGAAATTAGCCTATCGTGATGAATTGCAAGTAGCCTTGTTTGTCAAGAAGACTAAAATAACCCCTGATACGTGGATTTATGTCCATTCTCTGGAAATTCCGTTTGTACGGATGATGGAAATGGATAACTGGAGCCAAAAATTATCTCCCAAAGGCACCACCACTTTAGTATTTGAGATCGCCTGTAATATTGGTGATCAGTACTGGGAGATGTCAGATAAGGACCTGATTACTCTGGTTACCGATTCTTTTGTTCACGAGTTTAAAGTCCTGAAACACACTGATGTGCTTAGTGGAATGGTGCATCGGATGCCTAAAGAATATCCGGTTTATCATATCGGATATAAAGAAGACCTTGAAGTTCTAAAAGAATTTCTGAGCAAGTACGCAAACTTGCAAATTGTTGGTAGGAACGGTACCTTCCGTTACAATAATATGGATCACTCAATTGAAATGGGACTCTATGCCGCATGGAACATTATCGAAAATGAACGTAAGTTTGATATTGAATCAGTAAACATCGAACGTGAGTACCTAGAGGAGAAACGTCTCAATACCAAGCAATTTGAACTGGCGGAAGACCAACAGGTTGAAGATTCCAAACAGTAAATTACTATGCTTGCTGCAAAAAATAAAAAACCCCCACGAGTTACGGTAGTGATGCCAGCGTATAATGCCGAAAAAACCCTTGAGCGTACTGTTAAAGATTTCCCGCCAAATTTTGTCAATAAAATAATTCTGGTTGATGATGGATCAAACGACCGGACAGTTGCAATAGCTAAACGCTTAAATCTCACCGTATTTGAACACTCAAATAATCTAGGGTATGGAGGAAACCAGAAAACCTGTTATTGGGAAGCGCTCAAAGATCATCCGGATGTTGTCGTGATGATCCATCCTGATTATCAGTACGATAGTTCACGGATTGTCGAACTGGTGACGCCGATACTGACTGGTGATTACGATATGATGTTCGGTAACCGTATTAGAACTCGTCAGGAAGCTCTTTCCGGCGGTATGCCTTTTATCAAATATGCTCTGAATCGACTTTTTTGCATTGGCGAAAACATTGTGTTAGGAGCTAACTTTTCCGAATACTTTAGCGGTATGCGTGCTTACAGTTCGCGTTTATTAAAAAACGTGCCGTTTCAGCGGTTTTCAAATGACTTTGTCTTTGACCAACAAATGATGATTTGTGCCTATGCCCGCGGATTTAAAATCAGTCAAATAGACATTCCGGTCCGTTACTTTTCAGAAGCCTCTTCAATTCAGTTCGTGAAAGGTACTAAGTTTTTATTGCAAACGTTATTTTTATTAGCGCGTTATTTACTCCATAAAATGGAGTTTGTTCGCGATCCACTATTTACTTCCCGCTATGCGCACACAGAGTAAGTTTCTGCTCGGAATACTGATTTTAAGTTCAGTTGTGGCAATGAAGTCATTGTTTCACTCCGGCCTTTATACGAGTCATGATGGTTGGCACCAGGTGGCGCGTCTGTATCATTGGGATCGAGCTATTAAAGACGGCCAAATTCCACCCCGCTACAGTTTTGAATTATTGTACGGAAACGGTTATCCGCTTTTTACCTTTAATTACCATATGCCATGGATTATTGCTGAACCATTGGTTTTGGCAGGAATTTCCCTGTTTGATGCAATCAAATTCGTGTTTATTTTGGGTTTTGTGCTTTCTGGACTAACGATGTACTTATGGCAAAAGGAACTTTGGAAAAACAATCTGGCTGCTTTTGTGGCAGCATTTTTATATCTGTGGGCGCCATACCGATTTTCAAATATTTTTGTGCGGGCGTCACTCGGTGAAGCAACCAGTTTTATATTTCTGCCGTTGTTTTTATACGGTTTACACCGAATTGCTTTTTCTCCTGACAAAAAAGCGTTGGTAATCGGAAGCCTGGGAATTACCGGATTACTATTATCGCATGCAATGATCGTATATCTCTTATTTATTCCAGCTGTTTTTTATACTGTTGCTTTATGTATAACCACAACTCAAAAAAAACAGTTTGTGTTCCAAACTTTTATTATGGGGGTTCTGGCGTTATTATTAAGCGCCTACTATCTCATCCCGGCAATAGCATATCAGAGCCTTACCAGATTTGCGTCAGTGCAGGAAACGTCTTTTGTGCAGGAATTTCCGAAACTTAAAGAGTTGGTTTATTCACCGTGGGGATACGCGGCTTCAAGAACAGGTCCGGGAGAAATGGCGTTACAACTTGGGTTTGCACAGTGGACAGCAGCAGGCCTTGGTGTATTACTGATTATTTACTTTACTGTACGAAAATTAAATGCATTTAAAACGAAAAAACAATTAACCTATGTTTTCGCGTTACTGGGGGCCTTCATAGTTGTGCTTTTTTTAACGCAAAAAGAATCTAAACTTATTTGGCACTATTTAAAGTGGGTGCCTTTAGATTTCCCCTGGCGTTTTCTTTCTTTGTTAACCTTGCTAAGTGCGGCTTTGGCAGGGTTTGCAGTTTCATTGACTCATAATAAAATAAGATACCTGTTCGCCATTTCGTTAATATTTTTAGCCCTGTATGCTAACCGCAATCACCTCAATGTAAATCAGTATACAGATATTCCGGTTTCCCTTTATGTGGCATCGGAACGGACTACGAACACGTTTAATGAATATTTACCAAAATGGGCAAACTTAAGTGAAGTGACTCAGGAAAATAGAATTCCGGTAAAAACTACAGAAAGCACCAAAATTACTCATTTGCGCGAGACGCCAAGTAAGGTAGAATTTACTTACGAGGCTGAAAGAGATGAACAACTTCAAATTCGGGTCATATATTTTCCAGGCATGTCATTGTTTGTAGATAATCAGCCTACAGTTTTTTCGTATAAAGATAATGGTTATATTAACTTTGCAGCTCCGGTAGGAATTCACACGGTACAGGTGGTTTTTCAGGATACTGTATTAGGAAAAATAGCGACTTTTTTTACCGGATTAGGCGTTGTAATTGCTTTGGGTATGTATTTCGGTATACCGAAATATTCAAAACATAAATTACACTTATGAGATTATCAGTAGTGCTTGCAGTACACAACGAGGAACAGCATCTGCCTGAATGTTTAAAAAGCGTTAAAGACTGGTGTGATGAAATCGTAATCGTGGATGGATCTTCGGCGGACAAAACCGTAGAAATAGCCAGACAGTTTGGCGCGCGCGTACTCGTTACGGACAACCCACCCTTGTTTCACATTAATAAGCAAAAGGCGATTGATGCGGCGCAAGGAGATTGGATACTACAGTTGGATGCAGATGAGCGGGTGACTCCAGAGCTGCAAACAGAAATCAATACGGCATTACAACAACATGAACTTGATGGTTTTTGGATACCTCGCAAAAATTACTTTTTAGGCCGGTTCCTGATGAAAGGTGGAGTTTATCCAGATTATACGCTGCGTCTGTATCGGCGAGGTAAGGGTAGACTGCCTCAAAAAGATGTGCACGAACAGGCAGTAGTTGAAGGGGATACAGGATATCTGGTACATCCACTCATTCATATGAGTGATACTACATTTGCTAAATATTGGATTAAACACCAGCGGTATACTGATTTATTAGCGCAACAGTTTGGAGCACAACGTAATTCGCTATCCCCAATTACCGCAATCGAAAATGTGATCGTGCAACCGATGTACTGGTTTCTGCTAACCTTTTTCCGTCACAGGGGATTTCTCGACTCCTGGCAAGGTTTCTTATTCAGTTTTTTTTCTGCACTTCGGTATCCGATCGGATACCTAAAATATGTACGAAACAAAATTACGCGTCGCACTAATTAAACCGGTACTGACCCGACATTTAGCCCGGGGAACCGGAACTTATGCGCGGGAACTGGAAAGCGCACTCAAACTTCAAGGAATTGCCGTTATTTCAGCAATGGCCAATCAACTTCCAGAAGCTGTTGATCTGTATCATTTTCCTTATTTTGATCCATTTTTTCTCACCTTACCCTGGTTGAGACGAAAAAAAACCGTACTCACAATTCATGATTTGATACCACTACACTTTCCAGGTGAGTTTCCGGTAGGACTGAAAGGAAATGTTGTCTGGCAAGTTCAAAGAACACTGGCGCAAAATGTTTCTGCCGTGATTACTGATTCAGAAAGTTCACGCCAGGATATCGAGCGGTTTATGCATGTGCGCAAGTCAAAAATTACAGTGGTATATCTGGCTGCCGGGGAAAACTACTTTGCGCCGGTAAGTAAAGTTAAACTTAATCAAATTCGTAAACAGTTTACATTGCCTGAAAAATTTGGTTTGTTTGTCGGCGACGTCAACTGGAACAAAAATTTGCCAGGAATTATTGCCGCGATGAAAAAATCAACTTTTCCGCTGGTGATTGTGAGTCAATCATACTCAAGCAGCCTCAAAGAATCGTATCACCCATGGGAGCAAAGTTTATTGAAAGCGCAACAAGCCGCCCAAGGCTATGCACAATTATCTGTTGTAAAAACCACGGATACATCTGAATTAATAGCATTGTATAAGTTAGCCAGTTTTTTGATTTACCCTTCTCTGTATGAAGGATTTGGGTTGCCAGTTATTGAAGCTTTTGCCACTGGCTGTCCCGTAATTACTTCCGATCGGGGTAGTTTAAAAGAAATAACCGGAGATGCGGCAATTGTAGTAAATCCCGAAAGTACCGAAGCAATCATAGCCGCCATTAAAAAGTTATCTCACCTACCGTTAAGACAACAGTTGATTTCAAAAGGTCTAAAACAGGCAAGAAATTTTTCGTGGGAAAAAACCGCTAGAGATACGATTGCGGTGTACCGCCGGGTATTAGAAAGCAGATAATTAAGGAAAAATGAAATGACGCTTGTACTTATTCTTATTATCTGGCGAGTTTTTTTGTATGGAATTGCAGTTTTAACCCAGGTGAATTTTTCGTTTAGCCCGCAATTTCCCTATAGCGATATTTACATGTTTCCAAGTGGTTTACCGCAATGGATTTGGGCTTGGGCAAATTTTGACGGTGTTCATTATCTGACCATTGCCCAACATGGTTACATGGCGCAGTTTACTCAGGCTTTCTTTCCGCTTTTCCCCTTAATTATTCGTTACTTCGGGTTGTTGTTGAACGACAAATTTTTGATTATATCAGGTCAAATAATTTCGTTCCTATCTATTGGTTTAGCACTGATTTTTTTCAAGCAGCTGCTTGAGTTTGATTATAAACCACCTGTTATTATCCGGTCGATCGTTTTACTTTTACTTTTTCCCACCAGCTTTTTTTTCGCCGCGATGTACACTGAAGCCTTTTTTTTACTGTTGGTTATTCTCACCTTTTACTTTGCCCGAAAACGTAACTGGTGGGCATGCGCGCTAATCGGCGTTTTAGCATCGGCAACTCGCATTACGGGAATATTTTTGTTGCCGGCTTTATTTATAGAATTTATAGATATTACAACATTTAGTAAAAACTTATTACGCACGCTGGTAAGTAAAGTGATTTTATTCTTTAAAACTCCTTTGCCTTATATTATGCCGCTCGGTTTTGTGATTTATGCAGCCTATCTGCAGCGAAATTTTGGAGACTGGTTGTACTTTTGGCACGCACAACCTGCATTTGGAGCAGAACGAAGCGCTGCTCTTATCTTGCCCCCGCAGGTTATCTGGAGATATCTTAAAATTTTACTCACCGTATCGTATACGAGTAGCGGTTTTATTACCGCAGTCATTGAATTAATTGCCTTTTGCAGTGGAATTCTTCTTATGATTGTCGGCCATAAACTAAAGATTCGGTTATCCTATTTACTCTTTGGGTGGTTGGTCATTCTGGTGCCGTCATTTACGGGTACACTGTCGAGCATGCCACGGTATATTTTACTGGCATTTCCTCTATACATCGTTTTTGGTATTCTATTGCGTCGTTTTGTATGGTTATTTCTTGTAGGTGCAATATTTCTATTATTTCTAATTATATTCACGAGTCAATTTATTCGTGGTTTCTGGGTGGCGTAAGTCTTAAGGGTTTTTGTTTAGTGTTATAATAACTGCCGCAACCTCAATGAAAAAATTGCTGGTAGTTATCCCTGCATTTAACGAAGCACAAACAGTAAGTCGAGTTATTGACTCGATTCCCAAAAAAATTTCCGGTATTACTTCAGTAAAAATTGTGCTCATTGATGATGGATCAACAGATCAAACATCGCAAATTGCACTGGATAAAAAAATTGTAGTGATCCACCATTTAATAAATAGAGGTTTAGGAGCAGCTCTTGCTACTGGTATTCAATATGCGCGCGCCACACATACCGACTATATGATTACAATGGATGCTGATGGGCAACATCTGGGAAGTGATGTTAATAAGATAGCTCAGGCGCTTATTAAAAATAAAGCTCACGTCGTGATTGGCAGCAGGCTATTAAATCCCGTTGGTATGCCCCTCACCAGACAAGTGTTGAACTTGCTTTCAAATATTGCAACGTGGTTACTTTTTAATCGTTGGACCAGTGATTCCCAATCAGGCCTCCGGGGTTTTAGTCGTTATGCAATTGAGCGAATAAAAGTAAGTTCACAGCGGATGGAAGTATCTTCAGAAATTATCCGTGAACTCGCAAGATTAAAAATGACATATATGGAGGTTCCAATTAAAAGCATCTATACCCGTTACTCACTGCGAAAAGGACAGCAAATTTCTAACGCGCCCCACATATTCTGGAAGTTGATATTGCAAAAATTTGCGTAAACCTAAATGATTATACAAGCAATTTTAAGTTTTTTTCTACTTTTTGCGCTGAGTCGGGTAATTTTACAGGTACGAAATGCAAAAATTTCGATAGGCGCTTTCTTATTCTGGGCTTCACTGTTTATTTTTGCGTTATCGGGAGTACTTGATCCTAGGTTGACTTCATACGCCGCCCAGGTTTTGGGAATTGGCCGCGGTTCAGACGTAGTTATTTATATTTCCATAGCATTAATTTTTTATCTTATTTTTAGACTTTCCATTTCACTTGAAGAAACGCGAAGAGAAATTACTGAGCTCGTCCGAAAAATCGCCCTTGAACATCCACTAACTAAAAATCCTCCCGGAAAGCGAAAATTTAATAAGTGAGAGTGCTTTTTATTACAGAATTTTTTCCCCAAAGTAGCGCTGTTGATGTTCACGGAGGCGTGGAGGCTCGCACATACCAAATCGCATGTCGAATACGAAATGAAGCAGTAGTCATTGCTTCAAAAGAGGTTGGAAAGCCTGAGCGACAAATTCTTTCTGGCATATCTGTCTATCGGGTTGGCTTACAACGTCACTATTCCCGGACCGGTGCATTCTTAGGTAGAGCAAGCTTTATAGTTGGCGCATTTTTTCAGGGACTGTTTATTAAATGTGAAGTAATTGAGGCGTCAAGTTTTTTTGCCTGGCTACCGGCATTTATTTTAGCTCGACTCAAAAGATGCAAATGTATTTTAGTCGTCGCAGATACCGTTGATGCTTACGCCGCTGATGTAAATATCGTTACCTACTTGTTATTACGCTGGTATGAGCAATTCTGCGTGAGATTTAGATGGGATGCAATTATAGCCATAAGTGACGAGACAAAAAAGAAGTTAGAACGGAAAAATGTACCCGGAAACAGAATACGGGTCATTTACTGCGGAGTTTCACTCGCAGAAATCCAATCGATAAAAGTAAAAAAACATGCGATAGCAACTATTTGCTGTATTTCCCGGCTGGTTCCTTATAAACGAATTCAGGATCTGATCGAAGCGGTATCCCTACTTAATAGAAATCGTATTCAGGTACGTCTTGATATAATTGGTAGTGGTGAAGAGAAGGTAGTTTTAACAAAGTTAGTCACACTTAAAAAACTGACCGCACATGTAGAATTTCATGAATATTTGCCAAAACAGATTATGGTTTGGAGGTTATTAAAAAAGTCTCATCTATTTTGCTTACCCTCTTTAGTTGAAGGTTTTGGAATGGTCACTATTGAAGCGATGGCCGCCGCAATACCAGTAATTCTACCTGACTTACCCATTCATCACGAGGTCACGGGAGATCAAGGCGCGATATTCTACCGCGGGAGGGATTATCATGATTTAGCAGCCAAAATTGAGATATTACTTCGAAACAGAAAGTTATACACACGCTTAAAAAAACAAACCAACCGTGTGGCAAAGAAATATCAATGGTCAAATATTTTTATGCAAACAAACAAACTCTATGAATATATGCGTACTCGTTGATGCGTGGGAACCAATCTGGGGAGGCGGCCAAACACATGTATGGGAAATTTCCCGTCGTCTGGTAACAAAATTTGGTTGCCAAGTAAACATTTATACCCGGGCTTTAAAAAGTGAAAATGGTATTATCTATGATAAAAATCTATCATTTCTGAATGGAAAATTGACAGTGATTCGTGGTGGAACGCCGACTTTTTTTTTCCAACCGTGGGGTAGAATAAGCTGGATTTTTCAAATTATTCGATTAGTTATTTCAGCTCATCGGAAAAACCCCTATTCAATAATTTACGCTCACGCATATTCCGCAGGGATTCCGGCAAAAATTTTACGTACGCTATTGAGAATACCCACTGTTTTTACCGTACACGGATGTAATAACCTTGATCTTCGGCCCTGGTCAGTTATTGGAATATTGGAACGGATTTTATTAACACGCCTCAAGTACGACGCAGAAATTTCAGTAAGTCATCATTTTTTGAATTATCCAAATTCAAATCGTGTCTATGTAATTCCAAATGGAGTTTCAAAATACAACTATCTCAAACTAAAAAAGAAACCATTTACGAAATTCACTTTGTTGTGGGTGGGGCGATTTGATCCGGTTAAAGGCTTGGATGTATTAATCAGGGCTTTCTCCCACATCAGCAACAGGAATAAATCAGTTAAACTACTGCTTGTTGGTAATGGTCCAGAACTGAATCACATTAAAGCATTGGTAAAAAGCTTAGCTTTACAAAAACAGGTACAGTTTTTAGGAAAAAAAAGCGGACGAGATCTTGCCAAAGTATATTTGTCGGCAAACGCGTTTGTGTTGCCTTCATATTCTGAAGGTCATCCGATTACGCTGTTTGAGGCATGGGCGGCGAAACTTCCGGTGATTGCATCCCGGGTCGGCGACATACCAGAATATGTAAAGCATGGCGTTAATGGATTTTTAGTAAAGCCTGGTGATATAGCAGGACTGGCGCAAACCTTGGAACAAGTTATAAAGACTAACAACGACCACTTAGGCCGGGCAGGATTTAAAACTATTGCCCGGTACACCTGGGATGCATCTGCTCAAAAGGTCTATGCAGTGCTAGATAAAGTCATTCAAAATTTCGCTCTATGAGTATACCTTTAGTTAGTGTAATCATGCCGTTTTATAACAGTGAAGCATTTATCAAAAAATCTGTTCTCAGCATTCTGAATCAAACATATCGCAATTTTGAATTAATTATCATTAATGACTGTTCTACCGATAATTCGTTGCAGATAGTCAAAAGCTTCAGGGATCCTCGGATAAGAGTAATTAACAACTTAAAACATATTGGAGTGGCAGCCACCCTAAATCGAGGATTGCATTTAGCTCAAAGTAGGTTAATTGCGCGCATGGACGCAGATGATATTGCACTTCGAAATCGGTTTGCCACTCAAATCGAGTTTTTGAGAAAACATCCAGATGTGGTTTTGGTTGGAACTTGGGCAACTCTTATTAACGAACAGGGACGCAAAATTAAAATAAAAAAACTGCCGGAAAACTCTCAGGAAATAAAATCACATATTCTTCGTTATAACCCATTTATCCACTCAACAATTATGCTGAGAAAACCGGTGCTTAAATCAACCGGTGCTTATGATGAACGATATAATGGAGCTGAGGATTATGATTTGTTTCTAAGAATTGTTGGCAAATATAAGACAGCAAACATTAAACAACCCTTGCTTCTGTATCGCATATCTAGATCTTCAGTCACTTTCAGACAACTAAAAAAAGTTGAGCTACGATCATTACTCGTACGAATTAATGCGCTTCAAAATTATGGATACTCGTATAAACAAATTGTTTACTTAATAAAACCAATTCTGGCATATTTTATTCCTGCCCGATTAAAACAATTAGTCATCTATGCAGCCAATTAATAAGTTAAGTATTTTAATGATGTGTGAGTATTACATGCCTTTTGATCGGGGCGGGAGTGAATGGAGCACACATTTTCTTGCCACTGAACTTACTCGTAGGGGTACCGAAGTAAACATTTTTACGCCAAATTTCGGAAGCAAAAATTTCGAAAAAATTGACGAAGTGCCGGTATACCGTTTTCCTTCCGGCCTTCGTTTGATTCATGCAGCTCGAGTACTTACTCCTTTCTACTTTTCAAATCCGTTATGGGTGCTGCGCTCTACATTTTATCTTTGGCTGCAGCTCAAAAAACACCCTGCTACCCATCTGCATGTGCAGGGAAAGTATTTACTGCCTGCAGCGTTTATCATTGGTAAAATTCTGCACATACCCATTCTGATTACACTTCGTGATTATATCCCTTTATGCCCGTACGGCTATTGTTTAACGCGAACAAATCAATTCCATGCCTGCAATTTTTGGAAAATAATTTCTTCGGATTTACAACTGCTGCGAAAGAACAGGTTGCAGAAATACTATCCACTAATTTCTGAGCTGATGGCTGTCTACGGTTGGTTTGTAGCTTTATCACTGAGATTTTTTATTAGAAGTTCCGGTGGTGTGGTAGGCGTAAGTCAAGCGCTCGCAAATATTTACAAAGTAAATGATGTTGTTGTTCATGAGACCATTTATAACTCATGCTCTTTTCATCCTAAAAAGAGCATCTCTCAGTTAACAAAAGACTACGTAGTCTTTGCGGGCAGATTTACTAAGGGAAAAGGTTTCGATTTGCTGATGAAAGCGTACGCAAGTCTTAAAGTTGTCAATAAGCCACGGTTAATTCTGCTGGGAGACGGGCCACTGAGAAATCTTTACAGTAAATATAACGATGCGCAAATAGAATGGAAAACCCATGTTTCCTACAAAACAGTTCAAGAGTATATTAGGTCCGCACTCTTTACCATAGTTCCTTCTGTTTGGGAAGAACCTTTTGGTAGAGTAGCGTTAGAGTCAGTCGTCCAGGCGGTACCCGTACTGGTAACAAATCGCGGCGGTTTACCGGAGATTGTCAAAATTTCCGGGGGCGGTTTAATTATAGAACCTAAGCTGAAATCTTTACAAAAGGGGATCATTCATATGCTGCAAAAGCAAAGAATGTACCGAACAGTTCTAATCCGGCGCCGCCGGATTTTATACCGGAAATTTTATATCGAGCCGGCATTACAATACGAAAAATTATATTTATCATTACTATGAATCTTGGCGTATTTTTAGCGATTGGTGAATCATGGGAGGAGTTTGAGCGAAATGGACAAGCTACACTTTTCCTTAATAACAATCTTAAGTATTATGCGCAG
>Ga0209542_10001674_pt1 | contig 51554 bp, 44 predicted proteins | sample RifCSPhighO2_01_FD_184028 | JGI IMG/M metagenome (GOLD analysis project Ga0209542, IMG submission 184028) | Soil microbial communities from Rifle, Colorado - Rifle CSP2_plank highO2_0.1 (SPAdes) (version 2) | ecosystem: Environmental > Terrestrial > Deep subsurface > Rock core/Sediment ...
ATTTTACAACCTCAATTTTCCTTTTGTTAGGGGTTGAATTTATTGCTTTCAGTAAGGATTGGTTGCATATCGGAGATTGACTGTTGTTTTGGGCTGATAGGTGAATTTTGCCAGGAATCGAAAGACAAAGAAAATTTCTTACGACTCATGCCGTAAAACGGGCATATCATTTGGATTATTTTAGAAAATATTTTGTATGTGGTTACCTGGCTTTGTGCGATTTGCTCATTTCCATTTCTCATTCGTCTGGTGTGTCCATCGTGATAGTTAATTTGGTAGACAATAGGCTTAGGTTCAGTTTCTGAATGTAATGAAATAAGTATAGAAGACGACCCTCGCATATATATTGATTCTCCGATGTGTCCATAAGAAGAAACTGAAGAATCCTCGGTTTTTGGATCATAGGAGTTTTGTATCATTTCAACGGGGAGAATGATGCGCTGCGCTTTTTTTGGTTCCCACAGATTCACTGAAACGATCGTTATTTCTCGAGTGATTTTGCGGGCAGGATCATAAGGAGTGCCGGTAAGCTCGTATTGTTTGAGAGCGATGAAATGACTGTATGGATTATCCCTTGATGTGTCAATACATGCGAGATCAGCGAGTTTCATGAACTCCCATTTTTTTTCCTCATCCTCAAATTCGTTGGATGGAAGTAATATTTCGCTCTCTATAATAGCTTTTTGATTATTATTCAACAGAGTATAAAGGGTGTATTGTCTGATATGGTTGATTTTGTGGGATAGTTCATCCAGGGGACTTTTCACAACATCAACATTTTGATTTTCTCCTTCAGCACTTCCCATAGGGCAATAGTATATCATACCAGATTTTTCTCTTGACTTATTGCAATTCATTTGCAATAATGGAGAAATGGAGGCTATTTTTGAAAAACTCCGCAAAAATGGATATCGGATCACGCTGCAGAGACAACATATTATTGCAACTCTCACAAAAACTCCCCAAAGTGTTTCTGAAATTGCGACTGACCTTGTTAAAAAAGACTACTCCACTGATATTGTGACGGTGTACCGGACGCTTGAATGTTTCGCTAGTCTTGGCATTGTCTCAAAAACACTGGTTGGCGGGACAATCATGAAGTATGAACTTATCGGTGGATCAGGACATCACCATCATGTTATGTGTGATGCATGCGGTAGAGTTGAAGATATCCCGCTTGATGAGAAGTCACTGCTTGAAAGGGTGAGCAAACAAACAGATTTTCGCATTACCAGTCATGCGCTTGAATTTTTTGGACTGTGTGTACGATGTCAATAAATACAAAAACTCGATTTATTTTTTTCGTTTCAGGTATTGTCATCATTGTGTTACTTTGGTACTTCTTGAAAATGAACATTTTCAAAACCCGTGGTTCCCCATCTCTACAGAGTGAGAAAATAACTGTTGTTGCATCTTTTTATCCGTTAGCAGAGTTTGCACAGCACGTGGGAAAAGAAAAAGTGGCTGTTGCCACTATAATTCCTGCTGGTGTTGAGCCGCATGATTTTGAGCCGACTCTCCAGAATGTGCTCATCATTCAAAAATCCGCAGTGTTTATATACAACGGCGCTGGATTTGAACCATGGATCGAAAAGTTGCTCCCCGATATGCAAAAAACAGACACTATTGTGGTCAATGTGAGTAAAGATTTGGTGTTACTTCAGGGAGATGTGGAGGAAGGAACTATTTTCGATCCCCATGTTTGGCTTGATCCTGTTTTGGCGGGTAAACAGGTTGATGCGATCAGCAAAGCTTTGATCAACGCAAACCCCCAAAATAAAACATTTTACGAAGCCAACGCCGAGGACTATAAGAAAAAATTGGCAGATTTAGACGCAGACTTTCAAAATGGGTTGAAAAGCTGCGCTACAAGAGATGTCATTGTATCCCACGAAGCCTTTGGGTATTTGGCCAAGCGATACAATTTCACTATCCTATCTATTACTGGCATATTTCCTGATGAGGAACCCTCGCCACAAAAGATGGCAGAAATTGTAGAGTTTGCCAAGAAAAATACGGTGGAATACATCTTTTTTGAAACACTGCTTCATCCCCGTTTGTCAGAGACAATTGCGAAGGAAATTGGGGCACAGACGCTCGTTTTCAATCCACTTGAGGGGTTAACGAACGAAGATATCGCCCAAGGCAAAAATTATCTCTCCATACAAAGGCAAAATCTTGTTAATCTAAAGATAGCCTTAAACTGTATATGAAACATGAACCGATTATGAAAATCGAGGAGGTGAGTTTTGGTTACGGCGGAGTCAATGCTATTGAGAAAATAAGCTTTGAGGTTGATCGCGGTGACTATATCGGCCTTATTGGACATAATGGTTCGGGGAAGACTACTCTGATCAAAGTCATTCTCGGGCTTCTTTCTGCTTCCTCGGGTAGGGTTTCTCTCTTTGGGAAAAAACAGCATAGATTCAATGACTGGACGCGGATTGGATATCTTCCTCAAAATATATCGCTTTTCAACCCGGTGTTTCCCGGGACAGTGGAGGAAGTCGTCGCACTGGGGAGGCTTTCGCAAAAAGAATTTCCCAAGAGACTTGAGGTTGATGATTTTTCTGCGGTACATGAGGCATGCAAGAAAATGGGCATAGATTATCTATCCCATAAACTCATCGGAGAGCTTTCTGGAGGGCAACAACAGCGAGTACTTCTTGCACGAGCAATCGTCAATGAACCTGATTTGCTCATACTTGATGAGCCGGTAAATGCGGTGGATGCAGAAACCAGAGAGGAATTTTTTTCGTATCTCAACGTCATAAACAGCGAGAAGGCGAAAACAATACTGCTTGTGAGTCATGATATAGGAAATATCAGAAAACATGCAAACAAACTGCTTTTTTTGGATAGAAGTTTGGTTTTTTATGGTTCGTTTGAGGAATTTTGCACATCTCCCACGATGACTGATGAGTTTGGTAAAGAGGCGCAACACATTATTTGTCATCACCGACATTAAAACATATGGATATTACCGCGCTGCTTAGCTATGGGTTTATACAAAGAGCCATCATTACCGGTATCTTTACGGCTCTCTTATGCTCGTCGCTAGGTTTATTTTTGGTGTTGCGCCGCCTTTCCCTCATCGGTGACGGGCTATCTCATGTGAGTTTTGGCGCAATCGCACTAGGGATTTTTGCCGGAGTCTATCCTCTATATGTTGCAATACCTGGAGTCATCATTGCATCCTTGTTCATTCTTGCATTGACGCAGAAATCACGAGTCTATGGCGATGCGGCAATTGGTATTGTATCGTCAATCAGTGTCGCAATCGGCGTCATATTAGCAAGTCTTTCGGGAGGTTTTACGGTTGATCTTTTCAGTTTTCTTTTTGGAAATATTTTGACTATACGCCTCGAAGAGATGATTGCGACGATTATAGTATCTTCACTAGTCCTTATCGTCATCTTTCTTTTTTACTGGGACTTTTTTGCAATTTCCTTCAATGAAGAACTTGCACAGGTAACGGGTATAAAAACACACAAAATTAATAGTCTACTCGTCATTTTGACTGCTGTAACGGTTGTCCTGTCGGTAAAAGTGGTTGGGGTAATGTTGGTTTCATCGCTTTTGATTTTGCCGGCTGTCAGCGCCCTTCAAATTGCCAAAAGTTTCAAAAACGCGCTCTTTTTTGCGCTTTTTTCCTCCGTTGTCTGTTTACTTCTGGGTATCTTTATATCATTGATTTTCAACATCCCAACAGGAGCAACTGTTGTCCTCATCAATTTCCTCTTTTTTATGCTTGTTCTGGGGTATAACAAGTTGAAAAGTACCTCATGAATTTCAGCGAACTCCAAGCGTTTCCTTTTTATACACAATATTTTTTGGAGTAATGATGACGCTGCGCTCACCTCCCACCACTTGTCCCGCTTGTTCTCCTTTCCATCCATACTTCTCGCGCGCAATTTTTGAAGCACGTGATATCTGTTTTTCTGGCATGAAGACGGCAAAACCAGCCCCCATATTGAAGTTGCCATACATTTCCTCATCGTCATTTCCAGAGTGCTCCTGTATGAGTTGGAATATTGGTTGGGGCTGGGGCACGTGATCAATGATATACGTTAATTCTTGTTGTGCCCTCATGAGTTTTCTCCACCCATGACCAGTGATGTTGACCATGTAATGAATATCAATACCAGCTTCGAAATAATCTCTGATAAGGGGCACATAAATATGTGTTGGTGTCAGGAGAGATTCACCATAATTTTTGCCATCTGGCAATTGTGTCGCATATCCCTTGGGGAGTTTTGTTGCTATAGTTCTTGCAAGCGTCAAACCATTTGCGTGAATACCACTACTTTCTACCAAAAAAATTGCATCCCCCGGAGTCAATTTATCTTCGAGGGTCAATCGTTCTTTTGGTTTGATGATGCCGATTGCCGAGCCCGAGAGATCAATAGTATCGGGTTCAATAATTCCCTTAAGAGTTGGTGTCTCTCCCCCGCCCCACACAGCTCCAGCTATAGTGCATGCCCGCGCCCACCCTTCGACTAAATCCTTAGTTCTTTGTTTATTAGTGAACCAATCAGAACTGCCAACTGCAAAATAGGCGTTAATTACCTGCGGATCCGCCCCCACAACAATCAGATCATTCACAATCATTGCTACAGTATCCTGGGCTATAGTGTCATAGTGAGTTCTGCCTGTTATTTTTCTTGTTTCATCAGCTACTTTATTTTTTGTTCCCAAGCCCTCGATCACAAAAGCCCTATACCCATCTTGTTCCTCCCATACATAAGCGGACTCTCCACGACTTGCGCTTACTTCTTTATTTCCGAAGCGGAACAAATTTTTTGCAGTAGATTTCGCTCGCAGCTGGGCTAGTCTTTTTATAGGGTCCATTTTGTGATAATTAACACCAGAAGAAGAATATGTTGCCGATCGATTTTTCCTTTTCATTTTTCTTGCGCAAGATACAATCTTTGGACATCTCGCCAACCGATATCAGTTCGGAAGTGTAAATTATTACCGTCGATATGGACCATAGACATGGCCTCGTAGGCTTTTTTTCTTGCCTCTATGACTGTTTTCCCCTCGCCGAGGATATAAAATAATCTGCCTCCATATGCATAATATTTTCCACCCGTCTTTTTTACACCTGCTCCATATAGTCGTACTCCCTCCATCCTTCGTACCTCATCCAGCCCATAAATTTCCTTACCTATAACTGCTTTGTAATCTCCCGGGTAGCCTTTTGAAGCTCCTGTTACCACAACTCTTGCTTTATCATCTATCTGAAGCTGAAGATTGTGTATATTTTGGTGAACAATTGCCATACTTACCTCAAATAGGTCATTTATCAGTCCTGGCAGGATGACTTGTGCTTCCGGGTCTCCCCACCGAGCATTAAATTCGACGACTACGGGGCGCATCTCTCCCTTTTCTCGTATTGCCATTCCTCCTAAGTACAAAATTCCTCTGTACGGCCGACCTTCTGTATGTAATCCTATAATCAGCCGATCGAGAATTTTTGCCTCCACTACCTTCATAAGTTCTGGAGTCAGTACTGATGGTGGAGTGCTACAGCCCATACCTCCGGTGTTTTCTCCTTCATCACCAGTATATACTCGTTTATGATCTTGAGCACTTCCAATGATCTTATAGTTTTTTCCATCACTAAAAATGAATGTTGAAAATTCCTCGCCTGCACTTCCATCATCTCCTTTGAGCCACTTCTCTATCAAAAAAACACTGCCCGCATTTTTAAATCGCCTCATCTCTTGAATTCTTTTTACAGCTTCTTCATTGTTCCTTGCGAGCAGTGCGCCTTTTCCTTCAGCAAGATACGCAGCCTTTACAAACCACGGTTGGTCAGGTTGGGATCGCAAAAAATCTTTTCCTTCTTCCAGTGATTGACAAATTTCAAAAAATGGCTGGGGGATCCTTTGCCTTTCTCCAAATTCCCTCGCCCATGCCTTGTCCCATTCGATTTGCCCGGCGCTTTTTGTCGGGCCAACAGTAGGGATGCCTTTTTCTACTAAAGTATCGGCAAGTCCTACCTGAACTGCATTATCTTGTGCCACGTCTACTAAATTCACGTCCTCCTTCTCGCAGATTTCCAAAATTTGAGGAGTACTTGTTGTTTTTAATTGAGGGTAGATCTGAACGAGTTTATGCGTATTAATCCGCATCAAATCATTGCCTGGGATAGCCAACAATTTTGCTACATGGGGGCTTTGAGCATATTTGTCAATCAGCACACTTCCACGGCCTCCCCCATCTATTACCAAAACAGTATTACCAGTACTTCGTTCTTTCATATCTCAAACCCAGGTGTCCTATTTATCGCACCTCCGAGGTGGAAGGGAGGTGAGAGGACATTTACATTCTTCCGAGAGCAGAAATAATATGATGTATTGTTGGGACAATTTTGCGTGAGCTGGAGATTGGACTTTTGGGAAGTTCTTTTCCGGTGATCATGGTATACGGGATAACATATGCTTCACTCATTTTTTGAATAACTTCAGGTGGGACGATTGGCACTGTTCCTTCTCCTCGAAATCCCTCCTCCGCGAGCCATCTTCGCAAGATTTCCTTATCAAAGCTCTCGGGATTTTCTCCCTTTTGCAATCTTTCATCATATGTTGCGGCAAGCCAGAAACGGGAAGAATCTGGAGTGAGAAGTTCATCAATGAGCATAAAATTTCCCTCTGCATCTTGACCAAACTCAAATTTTGTATCAGCAAGGATAAGCCCTCGTGTAAGACAATGTTTGTAGGCTCGTTCAAATACTGAATATGCCGCCCCTTGTATTCTGACCCACGAGCCAGCTCCAAATTTACCATCAACTATTTCTTGCGCCTGCTCGTCAGTAAGTTCTTGGTCATGACCGGTTTCTGCTTTTGTGGTTGGAGTAAGAATGGTGCCCATGGGTAATTCTTGATGTGGCAGGATGTCTTCGGGGAAGTCTATTCCATATATTTCCCTTCTTCCCTTTTCCATATAATTATGGTATATAGAAGTGGACGTTGAGCTTCTTGCCATATACCTTCTCAAAACTACTTCCACGGGAATTGTTTTATGTGCTTGTCTTGCAAGAAGTATATTGGGGTGGGGAGTGTTGATCATATGGTTGGGGATAATATCATGGGTATGCCGAAACCAAAACGCAGAGAGTAAATTCAGCACTTCTCCTTTTCCCGGAACCGTGCAAATAATGCGATCAAAAGCAGATTGTCTGTCAGTTGTCACCATCAGTAATCTTTCCTCATCGACACTTATGATGTCTCTTACTTTTCCTCTTTTGACTTCACCTATTCTCCATTCGGGTGGGTTGATTTTAAGGAGACCTCGAGAAAAATTTTGAAACGGTTCAGGCTTGATTTGCCCAATGTTTCTTTCCTGATTCATATAGTATGTGGTTTTTTAGATAGGTGGAAATGCAACAAGAAAACGAAATCCCAAATTATGATATCCATAACCACTCAGTGCGGTGGTAAGATAGTAGTAACCTTGATTCTTGTCTCCTCTTTCTGTGGAGCACCCGAGACATACATGTCGTTCACTTGCTCCTTCGAAAGGGACAAACAATGTACTTGTGCACTCGACTATTTCATCATTTCCTCCGTTCGTCAACTTTTCCTTACTTAAACTATACAACTCAAATATATTAGGAAAACGAAGTTGAATATCAAATCGCGATACCATTTCTGCAGGTAATCCCAACTCTATTAAAAGATCATCTTTTTTTTGTTCAAGTTTCTTCGTTACGTCAGCGGGAGAAATATCTAATCTTTGTTTCAAACCAAGGATTTCGTCAATCTTTGTTTTTCCATACGTCTTTTCTCCTTTCTTTGGTATTTGAATTGTTTCGATTGCGACGGTATATTGATTTGAATCATCAGGAAGTTTTACTTCTCCTCCTCGTTTTTTCTCACATGCAAACAACTCTGAAAAGGGTAATTCTGACATATTCGGGCAAACAGAATATATAGCAAATCCAGCTTCTTCAAAATTTCTTCTTATTTCTCCTGATAAATTTTTTGGTTTAATAAGATTGCGCTCTTTTGCTGTAGGAGCTGCGTAAAGTGGTATTTCCGGTGTCATTTTATGTAGGTTGAGTAATTATACATGTTTTTTATTTCAAATGATATCTTCTTTGCGTGCTTTAACAAAGTTGATCCACTCCTCCACTATCTCAAAAATCATCTTGAAGGGCGCTTCGATCAGAAAGTCGAAAATAAGAATAAAGATGTTGATTTTGGCAATGCCGCTACTCACAAATTTTCCAACAGAAAGAATCGGCATGAAAAAGAAATCAGCCAAAGGAGCTAAAATATTTTCTTTTTCCTCAAGCGTATATTCTTTTGTGGTCTGGACAATTCTGAAGGCGAAAAACGTGATAACCGTCAGGAAAAACATAAAAATAGCTTTACTGATGAGATTAAACCGTAAATAATCAAGGAGAAGATAAATGAGCGCAAACGTCACGCCAAATGTGCAGAGATAAAAAATAGTAAACCCAAAAAGAAGTAGAGGACGCTTGGTTCTTGTTTTATTAGTAACCAGTGTTTTGGTTGTTTCAAACGATGGATCTCTATTGAGAATATCAAGGATTCGCGCAAAAATGTTTTTGGTGTTTTTTTCCGACGGGACAGTCACGAATGAAATAAAAAGCGCCATCAATATCGGTGGAAAGAATGTGTTGACAGCCAAAGGCCATATATCAGTTTCATGATACACGTATCGGGTAAGCGGATATTCAAGTAGAAGGACAAAAATCATTTTGGTCAAAAAGATATAGATGATGCTGCGAACCGCAGCTCTTTTGAGTTTTGCGCCTGTTTCTTTGTATTTTTCTCGGCAGATGATATCTACTTTTTTCCATAACTCATCCTTTTTCCCCAAAATGGCGTAGATGAGCCTCGGATACCTATTGATGATGGTGAAAAGAATGGAGAAAGGAGGAACTTGTTTGCGCACAAATTTCACGAGCTTCACATGAAACGGATTTTTTATCACTCGTTCAATTCCCGTAACTAATTCTGGAAATGTTGTAACAAGCGTTTCCAGTTCATGTTTTTCACATTTTCCCACAGTTTTTCGCGAAAGTTTGAATAAATGATACCGGATAAATGCAAGGTCATTTTTGGCAAATCCGCTTTCACATGCGATGTAAAAAAATATATCTTTTTGTTCATCAGAGACATTTCGTATGCTTACTTTTTCCTTCAGCACTTGATAAATGAAATAAAGAAAGGCTGCCTTTTTTTGAGCGTTTTCGTGGGCGAGCTCTTCTTCAATTTCACTCGTCAGAAGATCTCGAATAAATTGGGTGTAGAGTATTTTTGATGGCGTATCTCTTCCTTCAACGACCTGTTTTTTGAGATATAGATATTTATCGATGGTTGACTGGATGTGGATAACATCTGTTTCGGTTATTGATGTATTGGGTAAGTAGCGTGCCCATAAGAGTTCTCTGATGAGATTTTCTCCAGCCCCCTGTCCATCGGGATTGAGCATGAGTCTCCTTTTGAGTATACGCTCGATAGCTGCCCTTCTGACCAAATGTTCTTCGCGAAACTCTACCGCATTTCGAACTTTCTCGTACATGATCGCAAAAAATGAAACGGTTTGAGATACGCTGATGAGCGAGGCATCAGGCGCAATGCTCCTTTTTGCAATAGAGGCGACTTTTTGAATAAGTGCTTGTGCATAGGGAGAAAGTGTTATTTTTTCGCCGTCTGTATGTGATATGGTTGGTGAGGAAGTTTTTTGCATGATATAGATATGTTATACTAAACTCGTGATAGTACTTGCAACTGACTCGGGACTTGAGAGGACAGGCTATGCGGTCTTTACCAAAAACGCGCACGATTTTCACCTCACCGACTTTGGGTGTATTATAACAAAAAAGAAAGATAGCATAGAACAGAGGTTGCTCATCATCCATAATGAGTTTAAAACAATAATCAAAAAATATGCTCCTGAAAAAATTATTATTGAGCAGATTTTTTTTAATACCAATCAGAAAACAATCGTTTCTATTGCGCAGGCGCAAGGGGTAGTTCTCTTGCTTGCAGCACAACATAATATTGAGGTTATTTTTTTGTCGCCACTCACCATCAAACAGACGATCACCGGATATGGAAGAGCCGATAAAAAGCAAATGGAGAAAATGATACAGCTATTACTTCATCTTGATACCATGCCAAAACCGGATGATGTTGTGGATGCTATTGGTGTGGGACTCTCTTATTGCAGTACCAAAAATTTTGGAAGGAACATCTTATCATGATCGGAAAAATAAAAGGTAAAATTGCAGAAATTGATGGTCGCGGTGTTTTGGTGGAGACTGCATCAGGTATATTTTATTCAGTATTTTTGACTCCACTTCTTATGAAAAAAAGAGCAACTAAAGATAGTATTGAGGTATACACCTATCTTCAGGTCAAAGAAGACGGCTGGGCACTCTATGGTTTTGAAGAAAAAAAACAGTTAAAACTTTTTACCATGCTTCTTTCAGTTCCCGGCATCGGTCCAAAGTCAGCATATATGATCATTTCTTCGGGTAGTTATGCGCAGATTTTTGATGCAATAAGTGCAAACAATATACATTTTTTCACAGGGATTTCCGGTGTCGGGAGAAAAACCGCCCAGAAAATTCTCCTTGAATTATCAAGTAAAATCGGAAAGACATTTGATCTTGCATCAACAATGCTATCTTCTGACGATAAAATTGCTGTTGATGCTCTCGTGTCTCTGGGATTTGCCAAAAATGATTCACAACTTGCAGTGGCGAAAATAAAAGGGAAATTATCAGTTGACCCCGATACAATCGGGGTTGAGGAAAAGATCAAACAGGCAATGAAAATACTCACGCATGTCAAAAGCGCCACTTGAGTCGCAACTGCGGCCAAAAACACTCAAAGAATATATCGGTCAAAAAAAAATTATCAGATCACTTGAACTTTTTGTAAGTGCAGCGCTTCAGCGCGGGTCAATCGCCGAGCATATTTTGCTTTATGGCCCGCCAGGTATTGGCAAGACGACCCTCGCATATATTCTCGCGCATGAACTCAAAGGTGAGCTCAAAATCACCTCGGGTCCTGCAATTGAAAAAAGCGGCGATCTTGCGGCGATTTTGACCAATCTCAAGGATAATGACGTGCTTTTCATCGATGAAATTCACCGGCTCCCCAAGGCCGTTGAGGAAACACTCTATCCGGTGATGGAAGAATATGCGCTTGATATCGTGATTGGCAAAGGGCCTGCCGCACGTACCGTCAGGTTATCAGTTCCGCGCATCACGATCATTGGCGCCACGACTCGTGTCGCCCTTTTATCCTCACCGCTTCGCGACAGATTTGGTATGATTTTGCGTCTTGATTTTTACTCCGAAGATGAAATTCTTGCCATTATCATGCGCTCGGCCGAGATTTTGGGTCTTGTTCTTGATGAAAATGCAGCTGCCATAATCGCACGAAGGGCGCGTAAAACTCCCCGTCTTGCCAACAGAATACTCAAGCGCGCGCGCGACCTCTATCAAGTAGAAAATCATAAAAAAATAGACACGGTGGTAGTTGAACGGCTCTTTTCAATACTTGAAATTGATGGTGAAGGTTTAACGACCGGAGACCGTGAATATCTGAAAACGATTATTCACAAATTTGAGGGAGGGCCGGTGGGGGTTTCGACTATCGCTGCGTCCCTTTCTGAAGATATTCAAACAATTGAAGAATATATAGAACCCTATCTTCTCCAAAGAGGTTTTATCAAAAAAACGCCCAAAGGTCGTATGGCATCGCATAGAGCATATACGCATCTTCGCATACAAAAGCCAAAAAGGCATGGTGAAGAGGACGGGAAGCAGCAGAGAATCGTGTGATATAATTATCATAAAGAAGCCGAGGTGGTGAAATTTGGTATACACGCAGTCTTGAGGAGGCTGTGCCGCAAGGCGTGGAGGTTCAAGTCCTCTCCTCGGCACTTATGGCCATTTAGCTTAAGTTGGCTAGAGCACCTCGTTTACACCAGCCTGACTTGAATGGACCCGTAGCTCAGTGGTAGAGCGTTCGGCTTACATCCGAAAGGTGAGAGGTTCGATACCTCTCGGGTCCACATTTGAGGATTTTGGGGAGTCGCGGGGGCGGCGCTGAAAGCGCCGCTGAAGGAAAAGACCTCTGCGAAGCCCTTTTTGAAGTGGCAAAAAAGCTGTCGATTGAGTAAAGTGTAGTTCGAACCGACTTTTTGAGCCAAGAGTTTTAATTCTTGGCTATTGTTTTCGGCGCGCGCGGTTTTGGCCGCATCAGCGGCCACGTTTATAAATTCTTTCATTGGTTCGAACCAGTCGTTTCCGTTTTTTGATATCTCTGCAATTTTTTCTTTCAACCCCACTTTTTCTTCCAATAATTGGTTTTTCTTTTGTTGGTAGGAAATAAGATCAACTTCCTGATTCAGATAAACATCTAACAAGCGGCCTAGTTTTTGATTGACTGTTTGTACCTTCTGGTTAATTTCTGCGGTGTTTTCCTCGACTTGGCCTAGTTCAGTTTTTTGCTCTTGATCCATTTTCTCCAGCCACTTTTCCATCCAGGCTCGTGGGATGTTTACCTTTAGCAAAAGCTTCCGGAGTTGTTTTTCGAATTCAACACTATTGAGGTAATGCTGTGAACAGGGCTGGCGAATTTTCCGTTTCGTGCAGTGATAGTAAACATAAGCAACTTTGCCTCTGGTCGAAGGATAAAACTTGAAATGTTCTTCAGCAGTAACCGAAGCACCGCATTCACCGCAGCGAACGAGGCCAACAAACGGGAAATTGTGGGCTTGTTTTCTTGGTTTTCCCCGCTGTTTTTGAACTAGCTGAATTTTGTCAAACAGATTTTTAGAAATAAGCGGTTTATGGATTCCTTCATAAAATTCGCCAGCATACTTCATCAAACCATAATAAAAAGTGTTAGATAAAAGTTTTTGCACTTGACTCATGGGTAGCATTTTGTCATTTTTCTTTCTTCTTATTCCTTTTTTAAAGAAAAATCGCTGAATATCAACCATGGAGTAATTTTCGGTTCCGTACATCTCAAAAGCTCGTCTGACAATCGGCGCCGTTTGCCGGTCAACCTCAATCGTCCGCAGTCGCGGTTCATTGTAATAGCCAATCGGGGCCTTAGAAGGATAAACACCCCGGCGAAGTTTTTGGCGATTGCCTCTTTTAACATTCTCACTCAAATTATCCATATAATATTTTGATTGGGAGAAAGCAATTGAGAGCATAAATTTTCCTTGCGGCGTGCTGTCAAACCAGAAAGTAGGAAATTTTAAATCAAGAATTTTTTCGGTGTCGAGAAGATAAATAATTTGGCCACCATCAACAGAATTTCTGGCTAATCGATCCGGATGCCAAGCCAAAATCCCTTGAACTTCACCTTGTTGGATTCTTTTAATCAATTGACCAAAAACTTCGCGGCCGGGAACTTTGGCGGTTTTGGACTCGGTTAAAAATTCCACAACCTCAAGTTTTTCTCTGGCCGCAAATTCTTTCAGCTCCGCAATCTGCGCTTCAATCGAAAGAGCCTGTTTTTCTTCCTGTTCGATTGACCTTCGACAGTAAGCAATATATTTAATCATAGGCAGTTTTTATTCCTTTCTTAAATTTTTGCGTTTTTCGGCCACTTTACTTTCCTTTTTCTCCGGCAGCTTTTTGCCAGTTTAAAAAGGGCTTCGCAGAGGTCTTTTCCTTCAGCGGCGCTTTCAGCGCCGCACCCGATTCCCAGCAAAATCCTCAAATGTGGACTCTTTTTGAAAAAATCCGAACTTCTTTCCAGAAAAATTGTTAATCGTCAGCTCGCCCCGCTGCGACGGGGCTCGCTTTTTATCATTGCGCTCGCGGAGTTTATCCCGCTCTGCTTCGCTCGCGCTTTCGCACCTTTTATCAAAAAGTCGGTCGAACTTTGTCCGCCATTTGGCGGGACAGCCGAAAAATGCAAAATTTTTTAAGGAACTTTCTTATGCTTTCAAGACGTTGTTTATTTCCTTTCTGCTAAAGAAATGGCCAAAAAATTATCGTGTTTATAATTTTAAAGGCTGTTCATCGTATGAACCGTCTCGGTAAACCGAAATGTTTTTTAAACCTAACTCGTGCGCGAGTAAAAAGACGTTTAGAATATCATCAGGAGTAGCATTATTTGGCAGGTTGACGGTTTTAGATGCAGCCTCATCGATAACTCCACCAGTTCCCACCAAGGCAGCAACCATCTTTAAGTGACCAAGAGCGGATATTTCTTTAGCAGTCTTTAAGCATTCCTTAAATTGATCCTGTAAATTGCTGTTTTGAAAAGTACCTTCTTCTGTGGCCTGGTTAAGTATTGTTTCCGCTCCTGCCGGAGCATGCCGTCTTACAAAGTTGGCTATTGAAGGTCTCATCTCATCAACTTTTACCGGTATTCCAAAAAAAGGTTCAATACCTGTACTTGCATCCATCAGAATTGAAACTCTAGCGGCAGGCGGTAAGGTTGTGGTGCAGATATTCCGCAAGTTCCCAGTTGATCTGATAATCTTATCAAGTTGTATCCACTGATCTTTTTTGACTGTATTTGTTTCTGTACTAAAACGTCCATGCAAATAGGATTCGTAGTATCTGTTACCTTCTTTTATTAGCATTGCTTCACAAGAACCTCTTTGCTCTGCTAATTCAACTGATGCAATTTTTGAAGTGTAATTGATAAATGACAGAATATCTCTAGCAAGTTGTCTTGCCTCATCCGAATCATAGGGCAAATTATAAAATAAAAAAGTATCAGCAAGTCCTGAAGCGGCAATACCGATTTTTCTTTTTAACCGTGCAACTTCGGTACTTTTAGGATGGGGGAAGTTTCCTAAACCAATTTCGACAGCATTATCTAAAGCTCTGGTAACAATTTTAATTAAAGATCCCAGTCTTTTGTAGTCGATACCGTTAGAAGTTGCAAACTTAGAAATATTGATATATGCAAACTGGCAAGTCTCACCTTCAACTAACCCCATTTCAGCACACGGAGGTGCGGATATATATGGGGCGATACCCACTAGGGGGTTGTCTCTATTCATTCTTTCAAGATTTAAAATGCTGGGATCGCCGGAAATCCAGGCACTCTGAGCTATAAGTTTCAATAAATCACGTGCAGAAAATTTTTTCCCATCAGCCATAGTAAAAGTTTTTCTTTCTTTGGCTGCGTTCATAAATACATCGTCAACGATAACGGACAGATTAAAGTAAGTTAAACACCTTTTGTTTTTTACCTCAATAAAATCTTTAATTCTGGGATGAGCAATATGCAGATTAGCCATGTTACCAATATAGCGATCATAACGACCGGTAGCGGTTTCGGATGCAGCCAGATCATTTAACCAAATTAAAAGACTCAAGGGATCAGTATATTGGGTTAAATCAAATCCCGAACCCATATTTTGTTGATAATATGCTTTGATCATCTTAGCTGATTCTTCGGGTTTCCGAAGATCTACCGGAATAAGAGCACACGAACATAGAGCTGAATCCTCATATCCTTTTCTTCCAGCGTTTGTGAGTGTTGGAGTACCGGGAGTAAATGTTTTTTCTGACATAAACTGCGCAAATTGCATTTTAGCTTGTTCTGTTTCAGATGCCGGTATACTCATAGTCAATTCAACCGAAAAAAGTGCATTTACAACCCTTTCAAACATTTGTTGGGGAGTTTCTTTTGGAGCGATAATTTTACCGTTGATTAAAACACGATGAGCTGATGGAGAAGGTTTATATTTAATTCTATTCATAGTTATTCTTATTTTCTATTTTAAAGTAATAGTATTATAATACAACTATCAAAAAATTGTTATTATGACGCTCTAAACAGAGATGTATGAATGAACTCAACTATATAAGCGGAACACGTCAATTTTACGATAAAAACGCAGAGAAAGAATGGGGACGTTTATTTAGTGATCAATATCACCAAGTTGAATATTATGTTACATTACATTACCTAGATCAATATTTACCAGCTACTGGTAATATATTAGATGCGGGCGGTGGACCAGGAAGATACACAATCTATTTAGCAAACAAAGGCCATAAAGTAACACTAATTGATATTTCTCAAAAAGAGTTAAATTTAGCTAGAATAAAGATTAGCGAACATGACGCAAGACAAAATGTTGAATTAATCAGTCAAGCTAATATATTAGATCTTTCTCTATTCCCAAATCACAAATTTACCGGGACTATAGCATTGGGAGGAGTACTGTCACATTTTATCGGTAAGCAAGACAGAGAAAAAGCTATATTTGAATTGTCTAGGGTTACTATACCAAACGGGTTTATCTTTATTTCAGTTATGAATAGATTTGGAGAAATTAGCAACACTCTTCTCAACTTTCCAGGTTCAGCAGATTTAATAGATCAATTTTTACTTGATGGAAATCATCGACGTCCAACGACTGGTGAATGTACTGGAACCCATTTTTATACTCCAAATGAACTGGTGGATTTAATCCAACAATCCGGTTTAACTTTAGAATCGATTGTTTCAATACAAAATATAGCAAGTCCTCTACGCAACTATGTGAACAGTTTAACTGAAGAACAATTTCAACAATGGCTAAAAGTGTTTATTCGGTTATCCCAGGAGCCTTCTCTTCTAGGTATTTCAAGCCATCTCTTAGTTATTGCAAGGAATACAAAAACATTACCTTTTAAACAGGTCATATGAATGAAATACCTATTCATACTACTCAACAGTGGTTCTCACTTGAAGCGAAAAGATTAAAAACATTCGCACCGATATACTTAGATTTATTATTGAAACAAAAGGGTCTTGATATTAAAGATTTCCATATACGTACCATGAATACCGGAGAAACCTCTGCATGTTTCTTACTAGTACATCCTGAAAGACCATCAATCATAAAATTAAAAAATACCGGCGTATTTGCAGAAGCCGAGACATTAAGTATTTGGTCCTCTCAAGGAGTACAAGTACCTAAAGTATTAGATGTTGGAGTCATAGATAAAATTTGCAATAATCAGACAGAAGTACAGTTTTTACAATTAGAAGCAATTTGTAACCAAGATGGAGAAATTGCACCACTGGGTTATGAATTTATTGATACTAATGTTATGTATGCACCTGAGGTTGGTCAACAAATGGGAGCTCAACTAGCAAAAATGCATAGAGCACCGACTATTCGTGGTTTCGGCCGTTTTGCCGATATTCCCGGTCCTGTTTATTCTTTTTGGGCAACATATTTAGCTAATTATTTGGAAGAGTATCAAGATTATCTCTTTTCCAAAGACATTACTGAACCTCAATTACAAAGTATCTCTAATAGTTTACCGAGTATTGATTTTTCCAATATGGGTTCATATATTCATGGCGACTTCGGAATTCATAATATACTAGTTCATGGGAAACAGAATCCAAGAGTTTACATTATTGATCCAGATCCACAAATTGGAGATCCTTACGTTGACGTAGCATTAATAATGTTTAGATTACAAATAAGCAAGCTGATGTATGATTTAAAACCTAATAATACAGAGGTAGGATTTCAGCACATCAAATTTACAAATTGTTACAGGTCTCTGCTCGATTCGTATTTTTCGATTACTTCAGATCAATATGATCCTAAAAGATGCGCCGTACACAGAATAACTGCTTTATTGCCAAAAATAGTAAATAGAGAAAAAAAATTAGATTCGTGGATAAGAAATAATTATGGTGATGTAGAATCCCATCAAGCAGAAGTTCTCGCATATAAGTTATTTCTACAAAATGCCGTTGAAGAATTGTTATAAATTGTTTATAGTTAATGTTAATAAATAGTCATGAACAGTAATAACTTAAGGGTAAATGAATGTAGATTCTGTAAAGAAATCAATGATATTTCACAAAATATAATTGATCCATTTTTTGTGATAAAACTAAAGACAGGATATGTCTCCCTCGGACACAATCAATATTACAAAGGTTATTGCCAATTTATCTCAAATATTCATGCTTCAGAATTACATGAACTGGATAATGAGCTAAAGAAACAATTTTTAATCGAAATGTCTTATGTTGGAGAAGTAATCTATAGAGCATTCACACCTCAAAAATTAAATTTAGAATTATTGGGAAATACCCATTCCCATCTCCATTGGCATATTATTCCAAGGTATAAAAATGATATCCTTCCTACAATTCCTGTCTGGAACAATCCCGAGTTTTTAATGAATAAAGCTCAATTATCAAAGTTCGAACTTGATTCGTTAAAAAAAATATTACTCAAATATTTCAGTAAAGCCTTAAAACGGAAGAGACTTTAAAAAATCTTCAGGATATCCAATGTGTAACCATGGCGAAATGTATATTAATGCAGATAAAGAGTGATGTTTGTTGACTACTTGTTCAAAAACATTTCCTAAATACCCCTCAGAGTTAGAATAAAGTTTCATATAATGAAATAGCTTTTTAGAACTTGCGAAAATCATAAGATCTCGTAAATGATCAGAATCCAGTTGTGAAGGAGCTTTGGCTAAATATTCAACTACCTCAAAACCATTAACTTTCGCAACGGGATGTGTATCTGCGGTATCGAGAAAGGGCGATAAAGTAGTTGCTATGTCCGCATTCTTGCTTTCTAGAAACTCAATTATCCTTTTATATGCTTGTGAATTAATAATTATATTCCCCGGTAGTGCTAGAAAAATACCATGAAGATATTCTTCTGCACTTTTATACGCATAATAATCATGTACATTGGGTGGAACTGAAATGTAAGTTACATCCATATTATGTGGTTTATTGCGTTCAATATATTCTCTTACATCTTCTCCTCGATGAGAAATTGCTACTTTGAGATCTACGGAACCAAAAGCTGTAATAAGCTGCTCCATAATATGACCTATTACTGGTCGTCCTTCAATAGGCAATAAACATTTTTGGGTACCTTCTGTTATGCGACCCATTCTCGCACCCCGACCGCCTGCTAACATTAAAGCTTCAACTTCTGATTTCATATTTTTTTAGGGTCTTGCATAGAATCTCACTAAGAAAAATCTTAGAATGATTCTTATGACAAGACGGAAACTGGTAACAGTTTTGTATACAAGATTAAACCGTCATAAATATAATCTTATAGTAAGGTGCTTTGCCAATGATGTAACGGCATTGGCTGCCGCATCGATTGTCGGAATTAATCGTAATATCGTTAATCGTTACTATAATTATTTCAGACAATTAATCATAATTGACGAGAAAAGAAAAAGACAAGAATTTCAAGTAATCAAAAGGGCTGAAGTAGATGAATCGTATTTTGGTCCTAACCGGATTAAAGGAAAGCGCGGTCGAGGAGCTGGAGGAAAAACCATCGTCTTTGGATTACTTAAAAGGAACGGGTATGTTTACACTCAAATTTTGTCTGATGCAACAAGAGAGTCGGTCATGCCAATTATCAGGAAAGTTGTTACTTCAGGCAGTGACATTTACACTGATGGTTGGAGAAGTTATGACGCTTTAGCCGTTTACGGATACAACCATAAAAAAGTAGTCCATGAAGACAATGAGTTTGCCCGTGAGGACGAAACTCACATTAACGGCATTGAATCCTTTTGGTCTTGGACTAAAAGAAGATTTGTTAAATTTAACGGAATACCAAAAAGATTATTCGCCGATTATTTGTTAGAATCAGAGTGGAGATTTAATATGAGAGGCCGAATTGTTAAAGAGCTTAAACGTCTTTTAAAAAGACCGATAGTTGTTACTAATTTGTCGAGATTCTAGTTAAGACCCTTTTTTATTATAGCATTTTGAACCGATCTGGTGCTATAATTAAAACTAATTCAACATTTAAAAAGTCGTATAACTTTTTAGATATATATGGATCAATATATTGTATATGGACAAAATTAATATATTACTTATCGGTCTTGGACCGCATGCAAAAAGAATTTATTATCCTATTTGTGAACGGGATGGTAAAACCTACAACATTCAATTAGTCTATACTGTCGATCTGGAAGAAAAGCGGGCTGATATTACAAAATATTTAGCTGAAAAAAACAATACATCAACCCAAGTCTACTTTATCCCACCACAAGATCAAACTTATGAAAGGTTATCCTCCGCCGTCAAAAATCAACTCAATCAAATAGTTAGGCAGTTTAAAATCAAGGGCGTGATTATTGCTACTGAACCACAAGTTCATAAGATGTATGTCGCTTGGGCGTTAGAACAGGGTTTAAGCGTGCTCATGGATAAACCGATTTCCACTCACAAACACATCTCTACTGATTTGAAAATTCCGCAAAAGTTACTAACAGACTATCAAGAACTAAAAACTGCTTATTTATCTGCTAAACGAAAATACAAACGAGTACTTTTTAGTTTAATGGCGCAAAGAAGATGGCACTCGGCGTTTATAAAAATCAAGTCGTTAATTTCCGAGGCATTTGAAAAAACCAATTGTCCTGTTACCTCGATCCAGACTTTTCATGCGGATGGTCAATGGCGTTTACCATCAGAAATAGTCGATATTGATTACCATGGTTATAATCAGGGCTTTGGTAAATGTTCCCATTCAGGGTATCATTTTTTTGATATTGTGACCTGGTTAATAGAAGCGGCGGAGAGTGACGAAAAATCAATTGATAATGTAGATATTTCTACTAATTTTTTGAGACCCTATGACTACCTCTACCAGATCAATCTAAAAGATTATCAAAACATATTTCCGAATTTTAAAACACAAAACAAATATTCTAAAGGAGAACTTCTAAATTTATTTAAAAACTACGCTGAGATTGACGCATTCTCTTCCTTAGCTTTTAAACACAACGACAGGATACAAACTTTAGCTAATGTAAATTTAGCACATAACAGCTATTCCCAAAGAGGTTGGTTATCGGCAAAAGGGAAAGACTTGTATAAGGGAAATGGAAGACTTCGACATGAAAGCCATTTTATAGAACAGGGGCCATTTCAAGCTATTTCTTTTATTTCTTACCAATCAAAAGAGGTTGACCCGACTAAAATGCACGGTTTATATGATGTTGGTGGTGAATACCACTTGGATATTCATGTCTTCCGAAACAGTAACTTATTCCCAAAATGGAAAACGTATGAAAAAATAAGCATCAGAGACCTAAACAATAAAGTTATGGCTGGCAAATCAAGAGGTCACCAAGAGGATGCTAGAAGACAAGCGGTGCAGGAATTTTTTAAATTCTTGAACGGAGAGAGTATAATACCCGTATCTGATTTGCTGGATCATGAACGATCTACTAAATTAATGACTGGAGTTTATCAATCAGCTACGAATAAATTTAATGGAAAGAATCCGGTAGTAAATATAGACTTTTGAAAATTCAAGACATAACAAAAATGAAAGTAAAAATTATCAAATCTTATAAAAACGCACACTTAGCTCAGGGGCTAACGGTTGTAGTCGATGTTTTAAGAGCCTTTACTACATGTTGTTTTGTCTTTGGAAATGGCGCTAAAACCATCATTCCTGTTGCCGATACAGATACGGCGTATAAAATGATGAAAACCAACCCGCAATTTATTTCTATCGGGGAGAGGAAAGGTTTGAAACTCTCCGGTTTTAATTACGGAAATTCACCGGCAGAAATTGAAAATATTAATCTAAAAGGTAAAACAGTTATTTTGACAACCTCTGCGGGCACACAAGGAATAGTCAATGCGCTTAATGCGGATAAGGTAATCACTGGTGCTTTTGTCAATGCCCAGGCAGTTGTTAACTACATTAGAAAACAAAAACCTAAAATTGTTTCTTTTGTATGCACAGACGATAGATATGAAGACAATGAAGATTTTATGTACGCAAGCTTTATCGAAAGTCATCTCAAAGATAAACCGCTAAATTTTCATAGCATTAAAAAGCGCCTGATCAATCACCCAACCGCAGAAGGTTTCTTAAAAAAGCCTATGACCAAATATTCACAAAGGGATTTTCACTTAAGCCTTGACCTGGATAGATTTAATTTTATTATTGCAGCTAAAAAGAGAAAAGATCAAGTTTATTTAGAAAAATTAGAAAGTTGACCTTATGCTGGAAAGTCGTCCTGATAGGTTTACATTACGCAAAGAGTATTTTGGAGGGTTGGTTTACGACGCTGCGAAAGGTAAAGTTGAACTGCTGCGTCCGCCTGAATACGATTTATTAACAAGACTCGCTTCGGCTGAAGAACAAATGTTTGAGTCCCAGTTTCAAGCTAATCCTGAGACGGAAAAACGCATCAAAGTCTTCAAAAAGGCTGGTTTTATCAATGTGCATACCACTGGACAGGTAACACTCACCAGTGTCAGAGTCATTCCTGCTCTGGAACCGTTGCCGGAAGGCATGCTTACGGCTCCTATCAGGGTTTTTGATAGTGTTACCCAATTTTGCAATTTCGAATGCCCTCAGTGTTATTTTACATCAAGCAACCGAGTCAGGGAGAAAAGACGGACACTTGAACAAACAGTTGATATTATGCGTAAATTTTTTACCGTTGGCACTATGGAGTGGCGATTTACCGGTGGTGAGCCAACTACACAACCTGATTTATTTGATGCGATGTCTGTTGCAAAAAGATTAGGTATGAATCTTGGACTGTATTCCAATGGGTGGTGGTCTAAAACAATAGCGCAAAAAATTTTGGACGCAGGTCTGCATGAAATCGTTATTAGTATTGAGGGAAGACCAGAAATAAATGACAGACGCAGAAAACCCGGCTCGTTTGCCAAAGCAGTTGAGTCACTTGAGAAGATACAAGAATACAATCAAGGCAAATCTGAAGGTCGTATTAAGGGAATTGTTGCCGCAGCAATAGGTAGAGATAATACGACAGAGATTGAGTTTTTAGTGAAACTGGCGGCACAATACGGCGTAGATATTAATTTTATGCCCCTAAAACCCAGTGGGCGAGCTAGAAATACACTGACAGGTGCTTATCTTGCTCCAAGAGAATACATGCAGTTTGCCCAACAAGTTCAACAAATGCGTGAAATACCGGAAGTTAAAAATTCAGGCATCAAGATTATTTTGAAGTATAAAGATTTATTCTGCGGAGATTACCCTGATGCATCAGACTTACCATTTCCGTTTAATTATTCAGAATGCGGTGCGTTAACCACTGCCATTAGTATGCTTCCAGACGGCAGGGTCTACTCTTGTCCTTTTGTGTTGGATGTCGATCCGGAAGAAGAGTTTATGGGACAGAATATGATTGATGTATCTGCTTATGAGGCTTGGTTTAATCCAAATTTTGAAAAATATAGATCACCTACGAAAGTGGGGTGCACAGACTGCGGATTTTATATGAAACAATGTCGAGGTGCATGTAAGGCCACCGTCTTGGGACACGGAGGACAAATTAACAATGGACAGTTGCTAGGTGAAGACCCGCAATGTTTTGCGTCTTTAATGCCAAATGATAATAGCTAAGAACAGAATTGCAATTCTACTCAATGTTAGGGGAAAAGGGCAAAATGGGCGAAAATAACCATCATCCTCAAAATCTTGTGCTGGCGGCCCGCCGCCACCGCCCCTCGGATAGTACCTGCTGAAAAGGAGGGCGCACGACAGAAAATCTAACGTATTAGTTGGAACTCTTACGAGTGCGCCTGACCCAGGCGAGCCCCGCTGAAATTACTTACGGATTAAAAGGAAATGCGGGGCGAGCCAACCGAGATACCACTAAAGGTCCGGACGCTGGACAGGGGTAGAATAAAGAAGGCGGGGGCGAAAAGCGGACACCCCACCGCAGTGAGCTGACTTAGAAGAACAGGATTACTTCTGAAGAGATTGTAAAACGCTGTTAAATCAGATTAAACATTGGCGAGGCGCCCCCTAGGGCGACCTGCGAACGAGGATGGGGTCGCCGCCATCAATTCTTTTGGGTGGGTGGGTCGATGCGAAATCAAGATAGCCTGTATTTCTTTTGTCTTTTCAGCTACAATATAGGGGAGAAAATCGTTTTCCGCGGGTGGGAAGGGTGGACCAAGGAAAACTATAAATCCTTCCTTACTCGCCCGCAGGCGAGAACGCGCGCGCCGAAAACATTCTTAAATAATCGAAAGTGCGAGCGAAGCAGAGCGGGATAAACTCCGCGAGCGCAATGATAAAAAGCGAGCCCCGTCGCAGCGGGGCGAGCTGACGATTAACAATTTTTCTGGAAAGAAGTTCGGATTTTTTCAAAAAGAGTCCACATTACTTGAAGCCTCTTCCTCCTTGTAAATCTGCGGGGTTTCCGTTACCATATACCATCATTATTGGCCATACACTATGCAGCTGATTATTGTAGAGTCGCCGACAAAGGCAAACACGTTTGGTAGGTTTTTGGATAAAAAAGACTATCAGGTGGAGGCAAGTATAGGTCATGTGCGTGACCTCCCCACCTCCAAGATGGGGATAGACCTCGAACATGATTTTGCGCCCCACTACATCATCGCAAAGAAAAAAAACGTCATCGTGAAACGGATCAAGGCTCTCGCAAAGAAAGCAGATTCTATCATTTTGGCTACTGATTCAGACCGCGAGGGCGAATCAATTTCGTATCATATCGCCTATCTCCTAGGGCTTATACAAGAAGAATGGCCTGTAAGCTCCATGAAAAAAAATAGCAAGACAAAACGAATAGTTTTTCATGAAATTACGCATGAGGCTTTGGTGGAGGCTCTCAAGAAACCGCAGGAACTGAATTTTGATCTGGTAAATGCCCAGCAGACGCGCCGCATTTTAGATCGCATTGTCGGGTACAAACTTTCCCCGCTTTTGTGGAGAAAAATGGGCAAAAGATGGCTTTCAGCGGGGCGTGTGCAGACAGTGGCGCTTCGTTTCATCGTCGAGCGTGAGAAGGAGATTGTATCTTTTAAAAAAGAACCATATTTCCGCATAGGAGGTATTTTTGGTGAAAAAGCAAACCTAAAAGCAGAACTCATTGCAAAAAACGAAGAAAAATACGAACGAACGGAAAAAATAGTACTTTTTGACGGTACGTACTCTTACACAAAAACTACAATAGATGCAAAGCACGCAGAAGAAATCAACAGCGACCTTCAGTCAGATACGTTCACCATTGATGAAATTTCAGAAAAAACTTTCAAACGCTATCCGCAAGGTCCATACACTACCTCCACACTCCAGCAAGATGCGGCACGCATTTTACACCTCACCTCAAAGGCCAGCATGCGACTTGCACAGCACCTCTATGAAAAAGGGCTGATCACCTATCATCGTACTGATTCCACCTATCTATCTCCCCGTTTTTTTGCTGACGCTAAGACGTATATAGCGCAAAAATTTGGAAAAGAGTATCTTATTGAAGCTCCCCGTATATATAAAACAAAATCAAAACTTGCTCAAGAGGCGCATGAGGCCATACGGCCAACTCACCTTGCGGTTGACCTCGATTCAATCGGGGTTGATACCAATGGCCCTTCTTTTGGTCTTACTTCTTCACATGTGCGGCTTTTTGAGCTTATCAAGCGCCGAGCTTTGGCCTCACAGATGAAGGAAGCAGACATAAAAACCGTAAAAGTCAGCATACGTGGTAAAAAAGGATATCTTTTTGAGACAAGTTGGGAACAGATACTTTTTGACGGATTCCTCCGCATATATGAAAAAGACCAACTAAAAGGCGATGGTTATACCAATCTCCATCTTCACCCACAGGAAAAAATCGCACTCAAAGATGTAGAAATTCTGTCCCGTGAGACATTACCTCCTCCTCGATATAGTGAAGCATCGCTCATCAAGACACTTGAGGAAAAGGGCATCGGAAGACCATCAACATATGCGCCAATTCTTTCAACTATACAGGAAAGAAACTATGTTGAAAAAAAAGAGGGAAGATTTTTTTCGACTATGTTGGGTAAAGCTGTAGTAGACTATCTTTCTTCTGCATTTGTTGATATTTTCAAAATTGACTTTACGGCAAAAATGGAGGATGACCTTGATCGTATCGCACAGGGTGAGGAAAAGATTATTGATGTATTGAAGACATTTTATCTTCCTTTTTCTTCAAATCTTGCTCTACAAGAAAAGGATACTACGCACATTGACGTGGAGGAAAAAACAGATGAGAAATGTCCCACTTGTCAAAGTCCATTGGTCATCCGCTATTCCCGATTTGGTAAATTTTATGCCTGTTCACGCTACCCAGACTGTAAATTTACCAAATCATATGTAGAGACCGTCAATCAGCTTTGTCCTCAATGCGGTGGACAAATCGTGATAAAATATACACGCAGAAAAAGAAAGTTTTTTGGCTGCAGCAATTATCCAAAATGTACTTTTGCAGCATGGAAATTGCACCAAATACAAAAACAATGAAATATATATTTGTTTCAGGAGGAGTCATATCGGGTCTTGGGAAAGGAATAACCACTGCATCCATTGCACTTCTTTTGAAGTCTGCCGGTTTTAAGGTCATCCCCATAAAATGCGAAAATTACCTCAATATTGACGCAGGCACGATAAATCCCATAGAACATGGCGACCCTTTTTTGTGTGAGGATGGGACAGAGGCAGATATGGACATTGGCACCTATGAAAAATTTCTTGGCATAAACATGGGGAGAGACAACTTCATCACCATGGGTCAGATTTACCGTGAGGTGATAGATAAAGAAAGACGATTTGAATATATGGGTGAGGATGTGCAGGAAATCGTGCATATTACCGGTGAAATTGTCAAACGAATCCAACAAAGCGCCACAAAGCAAAAGGCTGAAATTGCGATTATAGAACTCGGCGGCACAGCTGGCGAATACCAAAATATCTTGTATTATGAAGCATCTCGTATTCTCTCATACAAACACCCCGGAGATGTCATACATATCCATGTCAGCTACCTCCCCACTCCCTCCCACCTTGGAGAGCCAAAAACAAAACCTGCGCAGTTGTCAGTGCGCACGCTCAATTCAATGGGTATTCAACCTGACATGTTGATCGCTCGATCTGATAAGCCAATTGACGCACGACGACGAAGCAGATTTTCACTTTTTTGCAATATGCGACCGGAGGACGTTATTTCAAGTCCAGATCTTCAAACGGTGTATGAAGTGCCTCTGGTGTTATACAAACAAAACGTGTATCAAAATATTCTTTTAAAACTCAAACTACCAGTCCGTACAGTTGATCTTGAATCGCTTATTCATTTTGTAAAACAGGTAAAAACACCAAAAAAAAAGGTGCGTATCGCCATCGTGGGGAAATATTTCGCAACTGGGGAATATCAACTCAAAGATTCCTATGCTGCTCTTCTTGATGCTTTGAGCCATGCGGCATGGAAAAATAACTCTACAGTAGAGCCAGTTTTCATAGACGCGGAGGCAGTTGAAAAACACGGAATTGAAAAATATATAAAAAATGTATCTGGAATTATCGTACCAATCGGATGGGGTGTGCGGGGCGCTGAAGGAATGATACAAGCTGCCTCCTATACCCGGCAACAAAAAATACCGTACCTTGGTTTATGTTATGGTATGCAGCTTGCAGTCGTTTCCTTTGCGCGCGACGTTTTGGGCTATAAAGACGCAAATACGACCGAGAATAACCCGAAGACGAAGCACCCGGTGGTACATCTCATGCCACAGCAAAAAACTTTCATGAAACGGCGTGCATATGGCGGCACTATGCGCCTTGGCGCATGGGAAGCAATAGTCAAAAAAGACACGCATGCGTGGGAAATATACGATAAACACCAGTCGTTTTTGGATAAGGCAAAAGGATTGACATCAGAGCGCCATCGCCACCGCTTTGAGTTTAATGATGCATACACAAAGGAATTTGAAAAAAATGGTCTTATCATTTCTGCACGCTCACGAGTGGAAAAACTTGCTGAAATTATTGAATTATCGCGTGAAGTACATCCTTTTTATCTGGGAACGCAGGGACATCCCGAATACAAGAGTCGTCCCTTCTCTCCCCACCCTATTTTTGTGGAATTTCTTGCAACTTGTATACAACAGGAGAAAATGGTACAATAAAAGAATATGGCAAATGTAATCACAGTAAAAGACACTGCTCTCCATGTCGGAGATACGGTCAAAATAACGTATTCTTTTAAAGAAGGAGAAAAGGCAAAAGAGCAAATCTTTCAAGGGATCCTTATGGCGGTCAAAGGCGTTGAAAACAACAAAACATTCACCGTACGCAAAGTATCGAAAGATAAAATAGGAGTTGAGCGTATATTCCCTGTCATATCGCCCTTTATCACCGAAGTAGCTGTCGTCAAGAAAGGAAAGGTTCGGAGGGCGAAATTGTATTTTATCCGTGGTCTTTCAGAACAAGAACTCAAAGAAAAGCTTTCGTGAAATACTCATGATAGTGCATTCCAGGACTCTCGGTATATACGGCGAAAAAAGAGCTGTTCAATATCTCTCTTCACGAGGATACCGCATACATGATGTTAACTTTTCCACCAAGGGTGGAGAGATCGACATTGTCGCAGAAAAAAATGGTACCTACATCTTTTGTGAAGTAAAAGCTCGCATTGGAGAAAGCCGTGGTAAGCCGTATGAGGCAGTTACTGCATGGAAACTGAAGCATCTTCTGCGTGCGATTAATTATTATAAGTTGATAAAAAACTTACATGATGTGCCCATGAGGATTGATGTTGTTTCAATAGTATTTAACCCAGATTATTCTATCCAAAAATTTCAGCACTTTGAAAATGTGGGGATGTGGTAAAATAAAAAATAGCGCCCTCTTCGTCTAGCGGCCTAGGACGACTGGTTTTCAGCCAGTAAATCAGGGGTTCGAATCCCCTAGAGGGCACCAAAGTCAAACGTAGAAATTAACAGCATAATAAGCCATATTAAATTACTTTCTTAGTTTTGTAATAAAAATAATCTTTGTCGGTCGCATAATATTCTTTGTATTGACTAATTGGTTTTTGATCAAACTTAACAACATGTAAAACATGCGGATCTTTGTTGTTGGTTTTATGAATTATTCCAAGAGGCGGGTTAACAAAATATGAACCACCCATTATTCGATCCGAATAAAAACTTGATTTATATTTACCAACAGAATTAACAAAAAGCACGGCAAATGAATTTTCATAAGCTCTGGTTATTCCCAGCGCAGTGTAGTATTTTTTTTCCAAAGAAAATGAATATTTAGCCTGGAGAGCATTTCCACCAATCCCCCAGAAAGACGGTATAACAACCAAGTCTACTTTCTTGGCATACTTTCTAAATACTTCAGGGAGAATCAAATCCCAGCAAATCGCTAAGCCGACTTTTATTTTTCCTATTTTAAAGGTTGCTATTTTATCATTCGATTCACAAATATAGTTCTCATTATAAATGAGAGCCTTCTTGTTATACTGAGTCAATAGTTCTCCATTTTTAATTACAACACTTGTATTTGAATATTTACCCCCTTGCTTCAAAAGAAACGACCCCATAACAAAAGTTGTTTTAGAATAAAATTTTGAAATCTCTTTTAGATAGGTAAGAATTTCATTTGATGAGATTTCTTTCTCGTAGTTATTTATCAAATCAAGCTTTAAAGGACCCGACAGAAAATATTCAGGAAAAACAATTAAATCCAGTTTTTTGAGATCTTCCCTATTTTTCTCAAGAAGATTCTTAACTTCCTCTAGATTTTTGTGAACTTTAAGGAACTCTGGCAAAAATTGAAAATAGCCAATATTAATAATCATATCCAATTAAGTTTTCATTCAGACAAATTGTTAAAATATCTATCTCTGTCAAATTTAACATCAGGTTTAACTTTTATTTTATATCCTCTGCCAATGGACTTATATCAACATATTCATAATCAACACCCATATCTCTTGCCGATTGGATAGCAAACATCACATCTTGATATTCGACAGCATTCATTTCTCCTCGTTGGCCTTCGGGGACTCTACCCATAATTAATCCTCTAACAAAATGTCTTGTTCCCGAAAGAGCTTCTTTACACAAAGCAGCAGTAGCGGTTGAATCAATCCCACCAGATAACCCAATCACAACCCCGTCTAATTCAGGTTTTGAATACCCAGATATTTCATGAAGCGCTTTTCTAACATAACCTTTAAGATTGTCTATGGCTGGTTCGGGAATCCTTATTCGCTATGGTCTGATTCTGGCTTCATGATTAACTTGTCCTGGTTCTGGAACAGGAAACCAAAATTTTACTTCAGGAGAAATTGGGAGTGTGTGTCGGCGCACGGGTGGGCGGGACAACGATACTTTCTTTTTCCCTTCCTAATTTTCAAAAGGCGTGAAAAATTTTGAGGGAAGCGAGGCCGCCAAAGGCGGGCGGGCAAAGCGAAGGCGGCTGCGGCGATTCCCTTTCCCTCGCCGCGGCCGCCGGACGCTGTTAATTTCTACGAATTTTTTATAAAATATGTTCGAGCTTTGTTGTAAAGCTGCACCAAAATCTGACTTTCAGAAAATTGACCGACTTTTTCGTTGGCGGCGCGGTGAGCCGCGCCTCCCGGTTGGCCAAGACGAGGTTCGAGCCAATCATTCTGCTTTTGTTCAATCCGCGCCATTTTCTCTTCCAGCGTCTTCTTTTCGGACAATAGAACGGCTTTTTGAAGCAGAGAGGAGATTTGTTTGTCCAAAACTTCTTGGCGAATACAAGGTTCTTTACATTTGACTGCCTTGGATTTCCGCGAGCAGTGATAATAGACGTAGTGGTGAACATTGCCGTTCTTTTGCTTCTTAATAAGACCTGGGGCGAGGTTTTGGTGGAATAGGTTCATTCAGTAAAACCTTCATCAAGTTAAGGCGTGTTGGAGTATCTCTGTGATGAAGTAGCATAAGTTCTCTCATGAGGGTTAGCACTTCCCTGTCGTGAGATGTAATGTTTTTCTGACAATATAAAAGAAGTTGCTCTTTTAAGTCTGCTTCAGATACAACTTCCATGAATTGTTTTTCAGGAAAAAGCATAAGCCCTAGAGGTGCAGTTGCTCCAGTTAGTTCATATTGTCCCAAATCTGATCCAAGCGCTGTAATGTTTGTACTGATAGCTGGAATACGTTGAGCGCGAAACCATTCACGCATTCTTGATTTTTCTGGTGAAAAGTTGGAGAATTTGATACATATAGCCTGATAGCGAGGATCTTTTCCTATACGAGAATATTCAGACAATATTTCTTTTTGTTCTTCTTCTGAAAGCTGTGCTACACCTTTGTGGATTGCTTCATTTGAATTACCAAGACGTTCTACTTGTCTTCTATAGTTACCCAAAACTGGATTTTCGAGGAATAATATATTAATCTCCGCAATACTTTCTCCTAGAGTCGCCTCAAATAGTTTTTCCTCTTGAGGATCAATCGGATATAACGTTTCTACTCCGCCACGCATTATAAAAGAATAGTATACTACTCTATAAAGAAAAAATCAATATGATCTATCTTTTTTGCGGAGATGATACGGCCGCCTCACGAAATGCTTTTCATCTCGCGAAGGTCGCATACAAACAGAAAAACTATGAGGTGATCGCAATTGGCGAAAAAAACATCACCGAGCTTGAAAAATGGCTCGTCAACAGCCAAAATCTCTTTTGGCAAAACAGGATTTTTGCGGGAGAGAATCTGCTCTCAAAAAAAGAATACCGTGATATTTTCAAAAATTATGATACAAAAGATGAAAACGCTATCATTCTTCTCTGGGATGAGGAGATTGATGAGCGAAGCGCAAAACGCATCTTCAAAACAGCGCGTCTTTCCATATCAAAACTGCCCTCAACAATCTTTAAGTTTTTGGATGCCGTATATCCTTCAAACAAAACCCCTGCATTGCGTCTTCTGCAGGATATTTCGCAGTCGATTGATGAACACATCATATTGTATATGTTGCAAAAAAGAATTCGCGAACTGATCGCAGTTACCACCGGAAAAACACCGGAGAAATTGCAGCAGTGGCAGATCGCAAAGCTCTCTATGCAGAGCAAAAAATGGAAGGAGCAGCAATTGTTGTCATTTTATGATGCGTTGTATAGAATTGAAGTATATGCGAAAACAAATACTCATTACTATTCTATCAAAAAGTCACTTGACATTGCACTGTGCTACTCTATATGATAGCATCATACAAAAATTAAAAGTCAACCCCGATAAAATCGGGGTCAAAAGTCAAAAATGATAAACATTGCCTCACAGATTTTCAAAAGCTACGATATTCGCGGTACCTACCCTGATCAAATTCATGAGAAGAACATTGTTGCTATTGTCAATGCTATTCACGCTTTTTTTCTTGAGCAAGCAAAAAAAGAGAGTATTTCTATAGTCGTTGGCCGCGATATGCGACTATCAGGTCCTTCACTGTTTGCAATTGTCAAAAAAACACTTGTTGATGCTGGAGCACAGGTGATTGATATCGGACTCGTGGCAACACCCACGTTTTATTTTACCGTCCAAACATATAGGTATGATGCGGGTATTCAACTTTCTGCATCTCATAATCCCCCTCAATACAACGGCTTGAAACTGGTGCAAAATTTTGGCGGCAGACTTCTCAAGATTGGTAAATCAACCGGAATGGAAAAGATCAAGGAATATGCCCTTGCCGGAAAAAAAGCTAGTTCATCACAGAAAGGCACTGTGACTGCAAAAAAAAATATCCTTACTCATGAAATAGAGGAAGTAAAAAAAATGGTAGATTTTTCTGGTATTTTACCGCTTAAAGTCGTTGCGGATCCTGCAAATGCCATGGGGTCTCTGTATATAGAAGAGCTTTTTAAACATCTGCCCTGTGAGCTCGTAAAAATGAATTTTGAGCTTGATGGTTCTTTTCCCGCTCACCAACCAGATCCTTTGGTCAAAGCAAATCTCAAGAGTTTGCAGCAGAAAGTACGTGAGGAGCGAGCAGATATTGGACTTGCTCCAGACGGAGACGGAGACCGACTTTTTTTCGTCGATGAAAAGGGGCAGATCGTTTCTGCCTCCTACATCACGGCACTTGTGGCGCGAGAACTTTTGAAAAAAACCCCCGGAGCCGCAATTTTATATGATATTCGCTATACCAAAACACCTGCGAAAAACGTGAAAAAGTATGGCGGCATTTCTCATATTACCAAAGTTGGCCATGCGTTCATTACAGAAGCCATGCATACACATAAAGCTCTTTTTGCGGGAGAATCGTCAGGTCATTATTATTTCGCCAAAACTGGCGGTGCCGAGTGGCAACTCCCCGTTATTTTAATCGTATTATCAGTCATATCAAAGGAAAAAAAACCACTTTCTCTGGTAGTTGAAGAGCTTCGGGGGAGTTTTGAATCAGGTGAATATAATTTCAAAACAGATACAGCGAAGGAGATTTTAGCAGCGCTGCAGGAGAAATATTGTGATGGTAAAATGGTGACAATTGATGGTGTGGCTGTTGAATATGATACATGGAGATTTGGTGTACGCACCTCAAATACCGAGCCTCTCATACGACTCAACCTCGAGGCAGATAGTGAGAAGCTTATGGAGGAAAAACGAGATGAGCTTATCAATTTCATTACCCATGCTGGGGCGACTCTCATGAAGGAGGAGTAAACACATGATAGATACACAAAAAATAAAAAAATTAGACACTGCAGACGTGTATTCATCTATCAAACAACTACCTCATCAAATAGAACAAGCCATGAAAGACGTAGAAAGAATAGCCTACCCAGAAAAATATAGAGATGCCGAAAACATCGCCATATCCGGTATGGGTGGCTCTATTTATAATTACTATGTTATTTCCTCTCTTTTTACGCGTGAGCTGCACAAGCCCATCATAGCGGTAAATGGATATGAGCTTCCCGCATATATGAAGGCAAAAACACTGTTTGTCGGCTCTTCATATTCAGGAAGTACCGAGGAAACGATTGCCTCAACGACCGATGCCATCAAGCAAAACCTATTGGTTACTGCTTTAACCACAGGAGGAAAATTGGGTGAATTGATGAAGTTTCATGATCTTCCTTTTTATCAATTTACACCTCATTTTAATCCCTGTGGTCAGCCCAGAGTAGGTGTGGGTTATATGATTTTTGGTGCTATTTTCATACTCTCACATTTGGGACTTCTTCATCTTGATATTGCTGCGGTGCACAGTGCTATTACTACCCTCAAAAATAATGATGCACGCATACAAGAAAAAGCATATAAGCTCAAAAATCAGATGAAAGATACCATTATTATCTTCGTCGGATCAGAACATGTAAGCGGTGTGGTACACGCAGCGCGCAATCAGATCAATGAAACAGCAAAAGCGTTTGCACAATATCACCTCATTCCCGAGCTCAATCATCATCTGATGGAAGGACTCACCTACCCGAAGGATAAAAAACTTACCTTTGTGTTCTATAATTCCCACCTTTATCATGGGAGAAATAGAAAACGCTATGACGTCACGAAAAAAGTGCTTGATAAACAAGGTGTTCCTTATATTGATGTATCGCTTGAGGGGAAAAATAAACTTGAGGAGTTTTTGCTCTATCTTCAGTTGAGCTCATATCTTTCATTCTTCCTCGGCATCGACTACGGTGTTGACCCCTCTCAAATCCAGTGGGTAGATTATTTCAAAAAAGAGCTTGCAAAATGATAATCTATTTCAACTTTAATTATTTAATAAATTAAAGTCGTTTGTTACAAAGTTCCGAATGAGGATAATGCATACTGTATTAAATGACCATTGACTTTTTTCCATAACTTATATACCATAAAAATATGGACCACCAGGATCGTTCCCATGCATCACCATCATTTATCAATATATTTGTACTCCTCTTGTTTGCGGCTGTCATTGCGTTTGCGTCGTCTGTAGGAACATATATGTACATGACTTCGCAAAAAAATCAAGAGTCACCAACCAATCAACCTCTTGTAATTCCTCAAACCGCTGTTTCACCGACTTCTACATCGGCTAATCCGATAACGACTTCAGATGAAACGGCGAATTGGAAAACATATACAAATAATCGCTATGGCTATAATATTAAATATCCAGCAAACTGGTTTGTTAGCACAAAATATTCTGAAATGGATTTTACAAGGCGCGGTGGTTATGATGTTGGCATTACTTATTATGGTGGAGATACCGCCTGGTCAAATTATCCTAAATTTGATTATACTCCACCCGATCCGCCACCCTCTGATTCACAATTCATTGGTCTTATAATTCTTAAAACAGACCAATCTTTAGATGATTATTACAATTCAACATACAATGATCCTAATGACCCTGAAACAAAAGTTCTTGAGAAAGAAAAATCTACTATTCAAGGTAAGGGATTATTAAAATTTACATATGTTAACTTTATTAATACACTTAAAACAAATAATCCTCAAGGTGCTAAGGCACGAAAAGCACTGGTAAAAATAAATAATGGGATCATGATCTTCAGTTATTCGATAGAAGAATACAAAAAAGATGAAAGCAAGATATTTGATTCTATGATAGATTCCTTGCGTTTTACACGATGAGTTCATGAAACCCACCTCTTTTTTACATTTTTGAACCTTCCTTAATCAACGATATTTCAAGTTGCTTTTTTTCCGATTTCATGCGTATACTGAATAATATAGTTTATGGCAAAAAAACACATTGTGTGGTTTGAGGAAGTTGATAAGGAAGATGTTGGGTTAGTAGGCGGCAAGGGCGCAAACTTAGGAGAAATGTTGAGAGCAGGTTTCCCAGTTCCGTATGGATTTATCGTTACGTCATATGCATATTTTTCCTTTATAGAGGAGAATAAGCTTTCTCCCAAAATAAAAGAATTATTAAGCGGTATTGACTATGAAGATTCTGATAAATTGGACAAAATTGCGCATCAAATCCAACGCCTCATCACTTCCTCACCCATTCCTTCCTCACTTACAAAAACTGTCATAGAATTTTACGACCACCTTGAAGAAAAAGAGCAAAAAATTCTAAAAAAACATACGAGTCCTTTTGCGCGTATAAAAGCGCCTTTGAAGGCAACCTATACCCCACCGGTAGTGGCGGTACGCTCAAGCGCCACTGCCGAGGACCTGCCCACTGCCTCTTTTGCGGGACAACAAGAGACATATCTCAATATAAAAGGTGAAAATCACTTACTCATGAAAATCAGAGAATGCTGGGCATCTCTTTTCACACCCCGCGCCATATATTATAGAAACAACCAAAAATTTGACCATTTCAAAGTCGGTCTTGCGGCAGTGGTGCAAAAAATGATAAATGGAGACTCATCAGGTATTGCCTTCAGTATCGACCCTATCACCAATAATAAATCAATGATGACGATTGAGGCAATTTTTGGTCTTGGCGAGTATATCGTGCAGGGAAAAGTCACCCCGGACCACTATGAAATCGACAAAAAAACCCTCTCCATCGTCAAAAAAGAAATACGCACCCAAAAAACTGCGCTCGTTAAGGAAAAAGGCCGGAATAAAGAAATTATTCTTACCAAGACCCACGGAGACAAGGAAAAGCTGACCGATGATCTGATTATTAAACTCGCACAGATGGTCAAAAATATCGAAAAACATTATTATTTTCCCCAAGATATCGAGTGGGCCATGAAAGACAATCAATTATATATTGTTCAGTCACGACCAATTACAACGATTAATCACCCAAATATGGTAGAGACAGGTCGCGACCTGTCTCTACAGAATAAAGGAAAAATATTGGTAAAAGGAGATCCAGCCTCTCCAGGTATAGCATCTGGAAGGCCTGTTATTATCATGAAGCCTTCTGAAATTGACAGAGTCAAAAAAGGCGACGTGTTAGTGGCTCCTCATACAAATCCTGATTACGTCCCTGCGATGCGCAGAGCATACGCTATTGTCACTGAAACAGGCGGACGTACCTCACATGCTGCCATCGTTTCGCGTGAGCTTGGTGTACCTGCCGTGGTTGGGGCTTCCTCTGCGATACGGATTTTGAAGCATGAAAAGATAATTACCGTCAATGGTAAAAACGGAGAAATTACGCGCGGAGGATTTTTCACGCCTCGGCCGTCCCAAACTCAAGAAAAAAGTAAGGCACATTACTCAAAACTCCATACGTTGACAAAAGTGTATGTCAACCTCGGTGAACCAGAGGAGGCAAAAAGAGTGGCGAGCATGCCTGTTGACGGGGTAGGTTTACTTCGTGCAGAGTTTATGATCGCAGAAATGGGTATTCATCCAAGAGAATTTATCAAGGAGAAAAAACAGCATTTTTTTACCCATACATTGACAAAAAATCTCATTACGTTTGCAAAAGCCTTTGCGCCACGCCCCATCATATATCGAGCAACGGATTTCAAAACAAATGAATATAGAAACTTAAAAGGCGGTTCATTATATGAGCCCAAAGAAGAAAATCCGCTTATTGGTTATCGCGGCGCAACGCGCTACATCGCTGATAAACAGGTTTTTGAGCTAGAACTTGCGGCTTTAAAGAATGTCAGAGAAAAGGGTTACAAAAATATACATTTGATGATTCCGTTTATACGGACGCCTCATGAGCTTTTTCAGATTAAAAATATTCTTTCATCTTTTGATTTTATCAATCGTCCCTCATTCAAGCTCTGGATCATGGTCGAGGTCCCATCAACCGTTATACTCCTTGAGGATTTTATTAAAATGGGAATTGATGGTGTATCCATTGGGACGAATGATCTGACTATGCTTATATTAGGTGTCGACCGCGACAGCCACGAAGTCGCCCCTCTTTACGATGAGCGAAACAAAGCGGTATTGTGGGCGATTGAACGGGTTGTCAAAACTGCAAAAAAACATGGTATTACTTCCTCGCTCTGTGGACAGGCTGCATCTGATTACCCCGATTTAGTTGAAAAATTGGTAGAATGGGGTATAACCAGTGTATCCGTGAGTCCTGATGCTTTTACTCAAACAAAATTACATGTGTTTTCTGCAGAAAAAAAATTATGGCAAAAATTAAAAAAATCGTAAGTCGTGAAATCCTTGATTCGCGAGGCATCCCGACAGTCGAGGCATGCCTTACGCTTGATACAGAAGTTTCTGTTACTGCTGCAGCCTCCTCTGGTGAGTCAATTGGCGAACACGAAGCAAAGGACCTTCGAGATGGCGATGCACAGAGGTTTCATGGAAGAGGTGTCACAAAAGCGGTTTCCTTCATCAACGATCTTATTGGTCCGAAACTTGTAGGAGTTTCTTGCGATCGGCAAATAGATGTTGATTACTGGCTTATGAAAGTTGATCCCTCACCCACCAAAACACAGTTTGGCGTCAATTCACTCCTGACGGTTTCCCAACTGATGCTGAAAAGCGCAGCGGCAGATGCTCGTCTCCCTTTGTACAAATATGTTAATCAATTTTTCAATAAATTATTCAATAATCCGTTTGATATACAAAAAATTCCAAACCCCATTTTCAACATGATAAATGGTGGAAAACACGGTGTAAAAAATCTAGAATTTCAAGAATTTCAGATTATTCCCCTTACCTCTATTCCTTTTTCCAAAGCTCTACAAATGGGTGCAGAAATGTATCATGAAGTCAAAAAAACACTCGAGTATCGCAATGCAGGTATTTCTGTGTCCGAAGAAGGTGGTTTTACGCCAAATCTTCTGACCAATCACGGTGCACTTGATCTTCTCAAAGAGATAGTCACCGACCGAAAACTCATGATGGGTGTTGATATTTTTCTTGGACTCGATCTCGCCGCTTCATATTTTTATAAAGATGGAAAATATTATATTAAAGATAAACCAAAACCATTGAGAATTGACGAATATATTGATTATCTTGTTGAACTCAACAAAACATTTAAAATACTCACACTTGAGGATCCAATTGAACAGGAAGATTTTTTGGGTTGGAAAAAAATCACGCAAAAAACAGGCAGCGACACATATATTATAGGGGACGATTTTCTCGCGGGCAGTAAAGAGCGAGTTCTTCGAGCAATTAAGGAAAATTGTTGCTCTGGCCTTTTACTCAAGCTCAATCAAACATCAACTATTACCGAACTTTTTGAAGTTATCAATCTGGCAAAACAAGGCTCTTTAAAAATCATATTTTCACAGCGCTTAGGCGAAACAAACGATGACTTCATTGCAGATATTGCAGTGGGAATACAATCTGATTTTATCAAATTTGGGCCTCCTGTGAGGGGAGAACGTGTCGCGAAATACAACAGACTACTTGCAATTGAGGAAGAATTAAAGCAGCAACAACCTTTATGAACCCCGTTGTTTTGATTGTCCTTGATGGCTTTGGTATCGCTCCACCCGGACCAGGAAATGCTATATATCTTGCAAACCCTCATCATATTCACAGTCTCCTGTGTTCATATCCCTATACATATCTTAAAGCATCTGGAATGTCAGTAGGATTACCACAGGGCGAAGTCGGCAACACAGAAGTAGGTCATCTCAATCTCGGTGCAGGGCGAGTCATATACCAAAGTTTACTGCGCATTAATATGGCAATTGCCGATGGAACATTTTACGAAAATGTCGCCTTTCTTGAAGCACTTATCCACCTATCAAAAACAGGAGGAAAGCTACATCTTATCGGACTTGTCGGTGAAGGGTCGGTACATGCCAGTGTTGATCATCTGTCAGCTCTTTTGCATTTTTGTAAGCGAAATAACTTCAGGCACGTATTTGTCCATGCGATAACCGATGGTCGAGACTCGCCGCCAAAGATGGCCGCAAGTTATATCGATGGTCTTGAAAAAAAATTGGATCAATTGGAACTAGGTGAAATTGCGACAGTGATGGGAAGATATTATGCAATGGATCGGGACAAACGCTGGGACAGAACAGAAAAAGCATATATATGTTTGACAAAAGGTGCTGAAAAAAAAGCGCAGTCGTGGCGAGATGTTTTTGACAGTTCATATAAACGAGGTATTACTGACGAATTTATTGAGCCGATAAATATCACAAAAAATGGAGAACCCATCGCACTTATTCAAGAAGGTGATGCAGTGATTTTCTTCAATTTTAGAATTGATAGGCCCCGGCAATTGACGAAAGCCTTTGTGCTGGATAATTTTGAAGCAAATGCAAATAAGACGTTTTATGATCCCTATGCCACAGAATACTATAAAAAACACGAAGTGGAGGAAAAAATACTGGCGCCTCCCTTTAAAAGAGGTGAAAAAATCAAAAATCTTTACTTCATCACTATGACAGAGTATGAAAAAGATCTTCCGGCAATTATTGCTTTTCCCAGTCGTATGGTGCATATGCCGCTCGGGCGGGTGTTATCGGATAATTCTTTATATCAACTGCGTTTGACTGAAAGTGAAAAAGAACGCTTTGTGACGTATTATTTCAACGGTGGACGTGAGGTTCAATTCCCGTATGAGGAAAGACTTATTGTTCCTTCTCCAAAAGTACCCACATATGATCTGAAACCAGAAATGAGCGCATATGAAATCACTGACATCCTCATCAAGAAAATGTCTCTCATGAAATACAAATTCATTCTGGTAAATTTCCCCAATGCAGATATGGTAGGACACACAGGAGATTTGAAGGCTTCGATCAAAGCAGTAAAAGTCATTGATGAGGTTGTAGGGAGAATAGTCAATGCGTCACTGGGACTTGATTATCAACTTCTTATCACTGCTGACCATGGAAATATCGAGGAAAAAATTAATACAAAAACTGGCGAGATGATGACCGAACATACTGCAAACCTCGTGCCTTTTATTGCGGTCTCAAACAAGCTCCAAGGCAAACCGAAAAAACTCCATATCGGAATTCTCGCCGATGTTGTACCAACAATTTTAAACCTCATGGGTCTTCCAAAGCCTACTGAAATGATGGGAAGAGATTTGCTTGAGGAAGTATAATGTCTTACTGTGCGCCGATTTTCCCGATGATGCGGCTCGCATATTCTGCTCCCCGCAGCAGCGCCTTTTCAACCAATTTTTCCTTCAAGTATGCGGATAGGAAACCACTGGTAAATGCATCTCCAGCTCCTGTTGTATCTACTATTTTTTGAGGAGTTACTGCCTTTTGGTGATATACTTTTTTTTGGAAATAAGCAAAACTCCCCCGTTCTCCATCCGTAAGCACGAGTAATTTGTCATTGAAACGAAGAAGTGTTGCGCAATTCTTGGTGAAATCTATTTTTTCTCGCGGCTTTTTGACGAGCTTTCCAAACTCATGCGTGTTTAGTATCAAGATGTCGGCGAACGTGAGCAATCGTCTGATGCGTGAGATAGGTAGCGCGCAATCAGTTACCCCGAAATTAAGGCAAAGGAGCGCCCTATTTCTTTTAAAAAATGCAGCGATACGTTTTCGATCCTCTATTGAAACACCTGGTAGATTTCCCATGTATACTATTTTGGGTTTTGCGATTTGTTTTATCGCTTCGGTAAGCGAGAAAGAAACATACGGTGTTGTATAATGCACAATCGTCCGCTCTCCTTTTTGCGCCAAAAATATGCAGGAAATATTTATATATTCTTTTTCATGCAGCAAAAATTCAGATGAAACGCCCTTTCTGATTAATTTTTGGATGATAAGTTGTTTAAAGGAATTTTCACCTATTTTACCGATAACTGCAGCACTGACGCCAAAATGAGAACAACCGGCAGCGACATTTGCACTTCCTCCACCCAATGATTCATAAAAATGATCAGCATGGTATTTGCCACCGATGGCCAGATAAAATCTGTTTTGTTTTGTCGTCAGAGATACTCCTTTAAAAAAAAGATCGATGGTGATGTCTCCAATACTGATAAGATCGTACATGTCAAACACATTATTGCAAAGTCGGAGGGAAAAATCAATTGACAAATCAGCATTTTTCACCTACTATTATCGATAAATGAAAAGCGATAAAATCATAGAGGGAAAAAAATATGTTAAAAAAAATCCCAACCTTCAAGACTATGATCGCGTCGTTTCCTCCTTCTCTTACAAGACATACACACAAGAACTTACGTGGTTTGATAAAGATACAATTAATGCTGCTTATAACGCCATTACCAGAAACACTCTTTCTTCACGCAAGAACAAGCTTGCATTATTATGGGAAAGTGAGGAAGGAGAAAAGAAAAAATACACATTTGCAGACATAGAGGAAATCTCAAACCAAATTGCCCATTACCTTCGACATCTCGGTATTGAAAAAGGAGATCGTGTATTTCTTTTCCTTCCCCGTATTCCTGAACTATATTTTTCCTTCATTGCCATTTTGAAAATCGGTGCTGTAGCAGGGACGCTTTTTTCTGCTTTTGGTCCACAAGCCCTTTTTGACAGACTTTCCCAATCTGGCGCAAAGGTACTCATCACGACAGAAGAGATGGCAAAAAGAGTACAGTCAGTGCGAAAAGACCTTGATAAACTCGAAAAAATAGTACTGGTTAATGATAATTTTACACAAGAAATTGCAAAAATGGAAAAAACATACAAGGTTTCCCACACGCATAGCGAAGATAATGCGTTTATGCTCTATACATCAGGAACAACAGGTAAGCCAAAGGGTATTGTCCATGCGCATCGCGCAATCATTCACCAGTACCTTACCGCACAGTGGGCGCTTGACATCCAGGAAGATGACGTATATTGGTGTACTGCAGACCCTGGCTGGGTAACGGGCATAGCATACGGTATATTGGGTTCATGGGCAAATGGAGCTACATCTATAGTTTATGAGGGAAGGTTTTCTCCTCAAAAGTGGTATCAAATCCTTCAGGATTACGAAGTGACTATTTGGTACACTGCCCCGACTGCGATCCGCATGCTTGCTGCACAGGGACTGGACTTGATCAAAAAATACGATTTCTCGCATTTGCGCTATCTGGCAAGTGTTGGAGAGCCTTTGAACCCCGAACCAATTTTTTGGGGTCTTAAAGCATTTCATCTCCCCTTTCATGATAACTATTGGCAGACAGAGACAGGGGGCATAGTGGTCGCAAACTATCCCGGCCTTCCCATAAAGCCCGGCTCTATGGGCAAACCATTTCCTGGTATTAAAGCACATATCGTAGATGATGAAGGCCATGAGCTCGCCGAAAACAAAATTGGCAACCTTGCTCTTGAGCCAGGTTGGTCTTCCATGATGAAGGAAATTTGGAGAAGGCCAGAAAAATATAAATCGTATTTTTTGAAAAAATACTATATCACTGGTGATCTCGCCTACAAGGACGCTGATGGTTATCTGTGGTTTGTCGGACGGGCAGACGATGTGATCAAAACATCAGGCGAGCGTGTGGGGCCATTTGAAGTCGAGTCAGCGCTTGTAAGCCATCCTGCGGTAGTTGAGGCTGGTGTCATTGGCAAACCAGACCCCCTGCGCGGACAGATTATCAAAGCTTTTGTCGTGTTAAAACCTGAAATAAAGCAGAGTGAGAAGTTGAAAGAAGAACTCATGGTGCACGTGAAGAAAAATCTCGCTGGCCATGCGTATCCTCGAGAAATTGATTTTATTGATAAACTTCCCAAAACACGCTCGGGCAAAATCATGCGCCGCATCCTCAAGGCCAAAGAACTCGGCCTCCCCATCGGTGATACCTCAACACTTGAGGAATACTAAGATGCTCTTATAACAACGGCAAGTTCACCTTTATATGTATAATTGAGTAATTCATGTGCTTTTCCGCGTATGACTTCTTCAAATTTCTTCGTCATCTCGCGACAAATACAAATTTCATTGTTTGGTAAAACCTCATCAATTATTGTTAATGTGTGATTAATTCGATGCGGCGACTCATAAAATACGACGGTCAGATCGATTAACATTTTACCCATAGACTTTAATTTGTTAATTAATTGAAGTAATTGAAATTGTTTCTTGGGAAGAAAACCTAAAAAAAGAAGATTTTTTGTCGAAAAACCCGAAAGTACACATGCGTTTACAAACGCAGTTGGGCCGGGTATGACCGTGTAGGAGATATTCTCTTTAACTGCGCAAGTTAAAAGTAACGATCCGGGATCGCAGACTGTTGGCATGCCTGACTCTGAAACAAGAGCAATATTTTTGTCTTCCTGTAGGAGATTTAAAACCTGAGGCAACAGTTCAAATTCATTTTCTTTGTGGAAATGAATGATTTTCTGCGATTTTTGTGGGTGAAGATTAAAAAGTTCCTGTATGTTTTTATAGAAACTATCAAAGCTTTGAGCGTCCTCAACAAGAATAATATCTACATGCACCAAGGCTTTCACCATACGCATACTTGCATCTTGCATGTTTCCAATGGGTGTTCCTACTATATAAAACATATATTTGGATAAGTATAGTATTTTTGAGGAAAAAATGGTACACTTATAGATTTGGCGTATGTTTAAACTTACTTCATCTTTTTCACCAATACAGGAGCAGCAAAAAGCAATCGCGGGGCTTGTGACAGGAATTCGGACAGGTCTTAAAAACCAAGTGCTTTTGGGTGTCACCGGGTCGGGAAAAACATTTACCGTGGCTCGTACGATAGAAGAGCTTGCAGCGCCCGCTCTCATCATTTCGCACAACAAAACGCTTGCAGGCCAACTATACCAAGAAATGCGAGAATTTTTCCCCACAAATGCTGTTTCCTACTTTGTCTCGTATTATGATTATTATCAGCCAGAAGCATACATTCCTCATACCGACACGTATATTGAGAAAGAAGCTCAAATCAATCAGTTGATTGATAAATTGCGCCTTGCCTCAACCACCAATATTTTGACGAGGAAAGATGTGATCGTTGTTGCGTCTGTTTCATGTATTTACAATATTGGTTCTCCTCACGAATATGGCAAATTCATACTTGAGTTAAAAAAAGGAGAATATATTAACCGGACGGAGATTTTTCGAAGACTTGCGCAGCTTCACTACGAGAGGAGTGAATTCGATTTTAAAAGAGGTACATTCAGGCAACGCGGTGGCGTAATAGATATTTATCCTGCCTATGAAGAAGTAGGAATCAGGGTTGAACTTGAAAATGAACATATCACTGCAATTACACAATTCAACCCCATAACAGGTGAGGAGCATACGCAAAGACCTATACAAAAGATTGTTATATATCCTGCAAAACATTACATGACAGACCAAGAAATAGTCAAAAAGGCTGAAGCACAAATTCGAAAAGATCTTGAAATAGAATATAAAAATCTGCAAAAGAGAGGAAAAATCATTGAGGCAGAAAGGCTCTACAAAAAAGTCACGTTTGATCTCGAGATGATCAAAGAAGTTGGATATGTGAATGGGATTGAAAATTACTCGCGTTACTTTGAGGAAAGGAAAATAGGAGATCCTCCCTATACATTGATCAATTATTTTAATGAAACGTACGGTAATGATTGGACCGTCTATATAGATGAGTCGCACATGACGATCCCACAAATACGAGGAATGTATAACGGAGACTATCAGCGCAAAAAAACACTTATTGAATATGGATTTCGTTTGAAGAGCGCTCTTGACAATCGTCCCTTAAAATTTGAAGAGTTTTTGCGCCAAGTTCCACGTCTTGTGTACATTTCAGCGACACCAAACGACTGGGAAATGCGCAAGTCAAAAACGAGTAAAATACCACCTGGTATAGTCCAACAGCTCGTCCGTCCAACTGGCATCGTTGATCCCCACATAGTGATCAAACCCGCACGCGGTGAAGTTCTCGATTTGATCAGTGAAATAAAAAAAAGAGTTGAAAAAAAGGAGCGTGTTCTTGTCACAACACTCACAAAACGGACAGCAGAAGATCTCACTCATTACCTGACCGAAAAACACGTGAGAGTCCAGTATCTTCACTCTGATATAAAGACACTTGAACGAACGGACATACTGCATAAACTGCGCAAAAACGATTACGACGCACTGGTAGGGATCAATCTCCTTCGAGAAGGGCTTGACTTGCCTGAAGTATCGCTCGTTGCTATTTTGGATGCGGATCGTGAGGGGTTTCTGCGCAGCAAGACATCTCTTATCCAAATCATGGGGAGAGCCGCGCGAAACACACGGGGAGAAGTCATTCTGTATGCCGATGTGATGACAAGATCAATCAAAGAGGCAGTAAGTGAAGTTGATAGACGACGAGAATATCAAATTGCCTATAACAAAACCCACGGCATCACTCCTTCAAACATCATAAAGCCTATACAAGCACCGATCATCAGTGAGGAAGTAGTAAAAGAGGCTATCTCATCTGACCCTTTTTCAGATATTAAAAGCGACTCACTGACCCCATTTGATAAAAAAAGACTCATCAACACGCTTCGAAAAGAGATGAAAAGGTACGCTAATGATTTGAAATTTGAAGCAGCAATAGCTATGAGAGAGAAAATTAAATCACTCACTTAAAAACCTATGGATATCTTACGTATTCGAGGGGCACGTGAACATAATCTGAAAAATATATCTCTTGATATTCCAAAAAACAAACTTGTTGTTTTCACCGGAGTATCAGGATCGGGTAAATCATCTCTTGCGTTTGACACAATTTATGCTGAAGGACAGCGAAGATATGTTGAATCGCTCTCGTCATACGCGCGACAATTTTTAGGGATTATGAGTAAGCCAGACGTTGAAAGTATTGAAGGATTATCACCTGCTGTTGCGATTGATCAAAAGTCCGTGACGCATAATCCGAGGTCAACAGTAGGCACTATCACAGAAATTTATGATTATATGCGATTGCTTTTTGCGCGAATTGGTCATCCCTTTTGCCCACAATGTGAGCGGGAAATCTCAAAATTATCGGCGGAAGACATAGCGCTGCGTATAATTGCCTCACTTCACACATGGTTTCATGAAGATAAGATAAAGCCAGTGCATTTTTTGATCACTGCTCCTGTTGTGCGCAAACGCAAAGGCGAATTTACCGGATTATTTGCCAATTTGCGCGCAAAAGGTTTTAATAACATTATTGTTGATGATAAAAAACATTCGCTCAAAGAGGACCTTGTGCTTCTGAAAACTAATACACATACAATTGAGGTTATTATTGATACGATCAGTTTGGATTATAAAAATAGTAAAAATCCTGTATTTATGAGTCAGCTGAAGTCGCGAATATTTACTGATGTTGAAACTGCGCTCAATCTTTCAGACGGTCTTGTAGCGATAATAAGAGAAAAAATTACATCCATTTTTTCTGAGAAATTTTCTTGTCCAAACTGCAATATTTCACTGCCAGAAATTGAACCGCGCATGTTTTCTTTCAATTCCCCCATTGGAGCGTGTGAAAGATGCAAGGGTCTTGGATTTATCACTGCAATTGACCCAGATTTAGTACTGAACAAGAATTTGTCTATCAACGAGGGAGGAATTATACCGTTTGCTTCTGTTTTTTATCATACCACCTGGTATGCCCGCCTTTTTCAGACATTTCTCCAAAAAGAACATATTGATCCAAAAATACCCATCGGAGAACTTGAAGAAGAAGCGATCAAAAAATTACTTTTTGGAACGCATACTTCATACAACGTTTATGGAACCAATAGATTTGGGAAAGAAACAATGATCGTTGAAAAGTTTGGAGGGGTAATCAGAGAGCTTGAACGAAGATATTTTGAAAGTGAATCAGAATACGCGCGGCAAGAAATCCAGAAATATATGTTTGAGGAAACGTGCACCTCATGTCAAGGAAAAAGACTCAAACCAGAAGTATTGAGTATTAAAGTCAATAACAAGAATATTTTTGAACTCTGCGATTTGTCGATCTCACACATTATTGATGAAATTAATTCTGTGGAGCAAAATCTCAATCCCTATGAAAAAGAAGTCGCACATACGATTCTGACAGAAATACGATCACGACTTGCGTTTCTCTACAATGTAGGATTGTCGTATCTCACCCTCAATCGTGGGGCGCGGACACTGTCTGGAGGAGAAGCGCAGCGGATCAGACTTGCCTCACAAATAGGCAGCGGCTTAACGGGAGTGCTGTATGTTCTTGATGAGCCGTCTATTGGCCTTCATCCCAAAGATGTGCACGCGCTTATTATGAACCTCAAAAAACTTCGCGACTTGGGCAATAGTATCATTGTTGTTGAACATGATTTGGAAACCATTATGTCCGCTGATCATATTGTTGATTTTGGCCCCTTTGCAGGACAGCAGGGAGGACGTGTGATATATGAGGGAGATGTGGATAGTTTGAAGAATGCCTCACAATCACTCACCGCTCAGTATGTGACGGGCACGCGGACAATACCACCCATGACGAGAAAATCCTCTTCAAAAACTTTCCAAGACCGGGAACATATTATGATCACAGGTTGCAAACAATACAATTTGAAAAATATCACTGCACGTTTTCCGCTCAATACGCTCATCTGTGTGTCAGGTGTTTCAGGTTCGGGAAAGTCTACCCTTGTTGTTGAAACTCTATATCCTGCGCTCTCTCACGGGTTGTATGGGACTCACCACGTCTTGCCCGCACCCTACGGGGAACTTCACGGACAACAATATATAGACAAAGTGTACCTTGTCGATCAATCGGCAATCGGAAGAACACCTCGCTCAAACCCCGCCACATATCTTGGTATTTTTGACCACATACGAGACCTTTTTGCGCAAACCATTGATGCACGAAGCAAAGGATATAAAAAGGGAAGATTTTCTTTCAATGTAAAGGGTGGAAGGTGTGAAAAATGCATGGGTGCGGGAAGTATCAAAATCGAAATGCAATTTCTCCCCGATGTGTATGTCACTTGCGATATTTGTATGGGCAAAAGATATAATTCGCAAACCCTTGAAATAACCTATAAAGGAAAAAATATCTATGACATACTCAATTTTACCGTTGTTGAAGCGCTCGATTTTTTCAAAAATCATCCTGCGATTTATAATAAGCTGAAAACGTTGCAAGACGTCGGTCTTGGATATATCACGTTTGGCCAATCTGCGCCCACTCTATCCGGTGGGGAGGCACAAAGAGTCAAGCTCGCGTTTGAACTCTCACGAAAAGACACAGGACGAACAGTATATATTCTTGATGAACCGACAACCGGCCTTCACTTGTATGACGTTGAAAAACTTCTCACCACGTTATATAAGTTAATTGAGCGGGGAAATACGGTCATTATCATTGAGCATAACATAGAGGTCATCAGAAATTGTGAGTATATCATTGATTTAGGCTCAGAAGGCGGTGAAAAAGGAGGTAGTATCGTATACCAAGGACCGGTCCAAAAAATAAAGACGATTAGCAATTCCTACACAGGTAAATTTTTAGCAAAACATGAACGCTAAATTGAGGGTATTTTTGAGCATAGTCTTATTTTTCTTCATCATCGTGCCCCACAGCACATACGCTCAAAAATATAAAACGACTTATAATACAGCATATTTTTTGAAATCCAACGGAGATAGTGATGTAAAACTGGATATAAGCATCGCCAACCTCCAATCAGATGTATATGTAAGGGAATTTACGCTTTCATTCCCTGCGACCTTCTCAATAGAAAATGTAAAAGCATATGATGAAGCAGGAGACGCAATTGAAACAAAGGTCTCCACTGTAGGTCTGACACTCAAAATCTTACTCACTTTTTCCGAACCAGTTATCGGAAAAAACCTTCAAAATAAATTCTATATTACTTTCTTGCAGAAAAATTTATTCAAAACTGCAGGCGTAATGCGCGAGATTATCTTGCCAACCATGAATAACGTAGAAGAAGTAGACTACTCAATTTCTGTTAATCTGCCGGAAAGCTTTAACAAAGATATATCCATAGCCAAACCAAAACCAACGTCCATAGATGGAAATAGCATTAAATGGAACAGTGTAAAAACTAAAACAGTATATGCAGTCTTTGGAGATTCTCAATACTACGACTTCAATTTCACCTATCATCTCAAAAATGATGAACTTCGCCGCGTTTACTACGATATTGCCTTTCCTCCGGAGACACTGTACCAAAAAGTTTTTATCAATGCGGTACGGCCAATACCCGAGAAAATCGCCCTAGATGAGGACGGCAATTACCTTGCGCGCTATACACTCAACATAAAGGAAAGTAAAGATATAAAAATAGAAGGCGCACTTGCTATTTTCACAAAACCGCAAGAAGATATGATTGACATTGTGCGCGACACGATCAACACGCAAAAATCGTACCTTTTATCCCCGCATACGTATTGGAATATAACTTCAAGCGCTGCGGAGAGCGAGATAGCAGAGCTTGCCAACCCACAGGAGATATATTCATATGTCGTCAAAAAGTTGACCTATGATTATAGTAAGGTCAACGAACCTACATCAAAACGCCTTGGCGCCTCACGGGTCCTTATCGAACCTACAAAAGCCGTGTGTATGGAGTTTACTGACTTATTTATTGGCATCATGCGCACGAAGGGGTATTTTGCTCGGGAAATGAACGGCTATGGTTTTTCCCATGATCCGTATCTTCAGCCGCTGTCTTTGGTAGCGGATATTCTTCACGCATGGCCTGAATATTACGATACAGCCAAAAATATCTGGGTTCCTGTTGACCCAACGTGGGAAAACACATCAGGGATTGACTATTTTAATGACTTCGACTTAAATCACATTGTTTTTGCCATTCACGGCAAAGATGACAGCTATCCTTTGGCTGCTGGGATGTACAAAATAGATGAAAAGTCTCGTGATATAGATATCGAGCCCGCGGCAACACTCCCGACTGAAAACTCGACTGTTTCGGTCGAAACAACAATCAAAAAAGAAATTTCACATAAACAAACATATCAGGCAAAACTTTTCATTAAAAACATGGGGAACGTGTTCATCAAAAATGCCACTCTTGAAATGTCTTCATCACTTATTTCCTTTTCACCGCAAAAAATGACCATACCACTTCTTGCTCCCTTTCAAACAATAGAGAAGAATATCACCTATACTTCCTCGTCCGTATCTGCCGATACTCAAGATACACTTACCGTCAGACTCAACGGAAAACCTGTCCATACAAAAAGCATCCTTATCGCGCTGTCTTGGCTGAAGATACTATATAGAATAGTGGGTATTTTTGCAGGCATTGTCTTTATCGTTGTTATCTATATCGTGGTAAATCCTCCATGGAAACGTCGATTGTGATCAAAAGAGATCATCTGGCTACAATTCCACATCAGCCCGGGGTCTATCTTTTTATGCATAGAAATACTCCGATATATATTGGCAAAGCAACCCACTTAAAATCACGCATCATATCCCATTTTTATCAAAAAAAGGTAAATCCAAAAGAAAAGCTCATCTTCCAAAATACCGACCATATTCGTGTCATCCCCATGATGTCTGATTTTGAAGCGCTGCTTCTTGAGGCAAAACTAATTAAAAAATACGAACCAAAGTATAATGTCGTTTGGAAGGATAATAAATCTTACCTCTATATCAAAATCACCATACATGAACAATACCCAAAAATATTTTCTACACGAAAAGAAAACGATGGAGAATCACTCTATTTTGGCCCTTTTGGCTCATCGAGAAAAGTAGAAAAACTCATACGAGAACTTCGCAAAATTTCTCCCTTTTGCACACAAAAAAAGATAAGCAAATATCCATGCTTTTATTCAAAAATAGGTCTTTGTAGTCCATGCCCCAACAGCGTAGAACAAAAAAGAGATGCAGAACGTGGTTTGTCCAAAAAGATTTACCGTGCAAATATCCGGCGCGTCATTACTATCCTGAAAGGAAAAGGAGAAAATGTGCAAAAAGAGTTGGAAAAAAAGATGAACGCATATAAAAAACGCGAGGATTAAAGCAGGCATCATGATG
>Ga0209542_10001678_pt1 | contig 51496 bp, 39 predicted proteins | sample RifCSPhighO2_01_FD_184028 | JGI IMG/M metagenome (GOLD analysis project Ga0209542, IMG submission 184028) | Soil microbial communities from Rifle, Colorado - Rifle CSP2_plank highO2_0.1 (SPAdes) (version 2) | ecosystem: Environmental > Terrestrial > Deep subsurface > Rock core/Sediment ...
AGTAGATCAAGGATGCTCGGTGGCAGCCTAAATTTTTTAATCTGAACATTTTTCCCTAACTGGATACTCGATACTGGATACTCGATACTTTTTCTCAAGCTTGAGAAAAACAGTATGTATTCATTTACTCTATCTAATTTAGTCAAGCTCTGAGCTAGGTTGCCAAGATAATTCGCTACTCCGGTATCTTTATATGCAAGCTGGCTTATGTCAATTCCAATAATCATGAGTATATTTTAGATGAAAAGGAGATTATTTACCATTTCTCGATTTAAATAGATGGAAAATTACTGAGATAAGAAAAAAGGCGGCAGCGTACCAAGTAAGTCTTTCTGCTGTAAAAAAAATCCAAAAGGAGAAAAGCGGGATGGCTAAAATCAGCGAAATAATTCCTGCTCCAGCTGCTAGCTTAGGGTCTCTTTTAATTAGCAAGATGATGAAGATAATAAAAAAAACAATATCTTGAATTTTCACAATGCTTACTCGCTTGAGTATTTAAGTAAAAAACTATCGTCCTCGTCCTTACTTGATTTATGCAATATAAGATCTGCCAAAAAACCTGTAAAAATGACCTGAAGACCGCTTATAACTAAAAGCATTCCTAAAAATAACAATGGTCTTTGTCCAATTGTATAACCTTGAAGACGAAGAGCGGTAAGATATGCAAGAATTATTGCTCCTGCGGCAAATAAAATTCCACCGATCGGTGCAAAAAAATGAAGAGGTCTCTTGCTATATCTTGATAGAAAAAGCATTGTAAACATGTCCGGAATTTCTGTAAAGACCTTAGAAAAACTGTATTTTGATTTTCCTAGTTTTCTTTTATCATGCACTACGGGCACTTCTGTGACAGAAAATCCTTCATGGAAAAGAAGAAGCGGTATAAACCGGTGCATTCCACCATAAAGATTAAGAGATTTTGCCGCTTCCGCTTTATAAAGTTTTAATCCGCAGTTTAAGTCATTTACTTTCAATCCCCAAAAAAAACTCGATATAAAGTTAAAGAATTTTGATGATATGTTTTTTGCAAAGGAATCTTTCCTATTTTTTCTCCAACCGGATACTAAATCCCAACCCTCTTTAGATTTTTTGATAAGATTTTCTATTTGATCGGGTCTATCTTGAAGATCCGCATCTATTGTGAGGACATAATCGCCCTTTGCTTTTCTAAATCCCGTAGTCAAAGCTTCAGATTTTCCCAGATTTTTTCTGAAAGAAAAAATTCTGACGTTTTTATCCTTTTCTTTAATTTCTTTGAGGATATTTAGGGTATTATCTTTCGATCCGTCATCAACGAAAATTATTTCGTAATTCTTATCAATTCTTGGTAAATATTTTATTAGTTCTTTAAAAAAAGCCTCAATAACCTCTTCCTCGTTAAACGCCGGAACCACCACGCTTATCATAAGCCTAATTTTATCATTTTTGAGGTTTTAAGCCAAATATCGACATGGGTTAATTAGCGGTAGGAGACCATGAATGTTTCACAAAACTTCTTTTCGGAGAGGCTTTCTATGTTTAAATCTGATAATTTCAAATTATTAACGTAATTGGGGAGATTGTAATGACTGCAAATTTTATCATTAAAGATATCATATCTTCTTCCGCTGTCTTTTAATTGAGCAATGCTAATCGACTTTGCATTAAATGTTTTAGCGCAATACACATCGCTAATGATTAGTGTTGTTGTATCTTTTAAACTGGTATTATTACAAGAAAAAAATGAAATATTATTAAAAACAAATTTGTTCTCTTGCAAAGATTTGTTGATCTTATCCACTGTATTTTTATTATATGCATTTGTGTAAAAAAGAAATTCTCTGTAGGTAAGTTTTGGATTTTCTGAAAAAATTGTGATAGGAATATTGTTTTTATAAAGAGAGATATACTTTGAAAGAATACGGTTCTGAATTTCAAAAGTACCCTCCTGCAATGGAAACTTAAGAAAATAAAAATAAGAAAAGCTTATAAATGATAATAAATATATAAAAACTAAAAATATTATAAGTAAGTATGAGTATTTTTTATTTTTAAACGTATCTAATGTCTTATTAATACCCACTCCTATTAGAATAATAAAAAAGGGAATAACTAGAGCGATATGGGGAGTAAAATTACCATTTCCGTTTGGATCATATAGTACTTGCGGCAGAGCTCCGGTAAGTATAACTGCTCCAAAAATAAGAAACAATTTTTTGTTTGATAAAAATAGCGAAGCCAGACCGGCAATTAAAAAGATTGCATCGATCTGATAGAAAAGGCCATGTCCTCCCATCATAAAGAAATAGTCAGCGTTGACAAAAAGATAACTGGGAGAAAAAACGTTCACGATGTTTTTAGTTAAAACTGAAGAGTAGATTGAAAATTTATTATCGAATAAGTTTAAGAAAGGGCTTTGAATCGCCATTTTTCTAAATCCGATAACTTGCTCGACTATTTCGGGACTATTTGGAAGTACTATTTCAGACGTTCTTGAAACTTCATAGTGTTTAAATTGAAAAAAGAAAAATAATGTTAAAATGATCGAAAATATAAATACTAAAGAATATTGCTTTAAATATTTTCTTTTATTTACATATAGATATGCATATAAAATACTTAAGAACATGAAGGGAAGAAAAATTAATTTGGTGCCGATATAGGAATAAAAAGCAAGAAGCGCAAAAGGAATAGTCAGCAGTATTTTCCAACCTTTTGTAATCAGTAATATGTAAAAAGTGCAAAGAAAAAATAATGTCGCAGGACCTGCTTCGTATGTAGTTCTGCTTAAAAAAATTAACCACGGATTTATTGCTGCAAGCAACCCCGCCAGAAGGGCGATATTTTTATTAAACAATCTTAAGGTTACAAGATAAATTAAGAGTACCGTTAAAACACCCAGCACTGCATTGGGGAATACTAGATTTGCCAAGGAAAAATTTAGTAATCCGAAGACAGGGATTTCAAGAAAATATTGCAATTCGGCCTGCATAGGCTCACTTTCTGGAGAATGAAATAGAAGTACATCAAGCGGTGTTACTTGTCCTAACACATCTTTCCCTGTTAAAAAGAAAGATTTCGCATCAAGGACATAATGTAATTCGTCTTGATTTATTGCGTTTGGAACGTTGTTTAAGAAAATGAATCGGGGAATAACAGCAAGAACTATTAATAGAAAGAAAAGAAAATTTGTTTTTGACTTAAAGAAACGTTTTAATAATTTCATTCTCACTAGGCTTATTTAAATTCATAAAATGCCAAATTTTCTGCAGCGATATATTCTTTTACTGCCGGGCTTTTAGCAAGACATGGGCTAATAAAAGGTGTTATTAGATATCTTGTATTTATTTTATGCATTTGATTATTTACCTCTTCATAATTACAATTTTCTATCGACTCTTTTAATTGTACCAAATTATTCCTCCGCTCATTATAAATATCATCTAATGGAAATAAAATCATTTCTTTCTCAAAATAAGTAGACCTGCCGGTTAAACCGGCGACCATTGGAATGTCATTCTCTTGAAGCGTAGCTATAAAAGATTTTTGAGGTACAATTGAAGAAATCTTTTCATAAAAACGTGTGTCCTTCTGAGAAATAATATATTTACCTGAAGGAAATAAATAAGAAAATACAAAATAGGCATTTTGAGTAATAATTATTATAAATAAAAGGGATATTATTCCTTTTATTAGTATGTTCTTTTTCTGCACAATTTCACCCAGAACAAGTCCCGTAGGAATACTCAATAAAGTAAGGACAATCCAATCGAACTGAAGTATATCAAATACTGAAATTGATTGAATGAAAAATGACGGAATTATTATCGGGATTAAAACCATTGCGAGGAGAATAATGTTATTATCATTCTTCCAAAATTGCCTAGTTATTATTTTTTTGATAAAAAATAATGAAACAATTCTTATCCCAAGGTTAACTATCCAAAAGATAATAAATGCCTCAATATATAGCTGTATTATTCTTATAACATTGTTATGCTCCTCGTATATGATTCTTTTTATTTCCCAATGAAGCGAAGTAAAGAAAATCTGTTCCATATACTGTCTGTAAATAAGAAATGGAGCAAATACAAGTGATCCTATTCCAAAATTGTTGGGAAAATATGTAATAACTGTTAAGATACCTGCAGTAAGAACTGCGGATAAATAATTGAGAATATATTTCTCCTTATATTTTATAAAGGCAAAGCAACTATAAATTATAAGACACGATATGCCCGTAATCCCCGCATATATTTTAACCTGACTTAATACTCCAAGAATTAATCCAACAAGCAATCCATATTTCCAAGACTCTTTTATTTTTGGTAATAAAAACAATCCGCTTAATAATATTCCTATTCCCAAAACAATAGACGGATCAAGAATTAAACTAATTGACTGTACGAGCTGCCCTCCCTGGACAATTTCATAATTATTATAAAGTGGAAACAAAATAAATGCGGCACTTTGCGAAAAATAAGCAACGAAAAGAATCATACGTCTTTTGATTTTGTCCTTCGTAATCGAGGAGCTCATTAAATAAAAACTCCCACCATAAAGCAATGAAATAAAAGCGGGAAAAAATCTAAAAAATAAATCAAAGGGCGAAAAATGAAAAAAAAGCGCAAATCTGCTAAGTAAAAAGTCATAAAAGTAATGATAACCCTTGAATTCAACTCCCGAAAGACCGGGATACTGAGGGGGAAAGTGAATTACCTGATTACTTATGCGAGCAAGATGAACGATTCCATCCGTACTGTTTGTCTTAATAAATTGAAGCCCTTCCTGTGTTCTTATTCCTGAAAAAAAAGTAATACTCAAAAAGGAAAGAGATCCCAAAAGGATTATAGACATTGCCCAAAGGTCAATATTTTTGAATGAAATTGTCCGCAGTATTATTTTCTTTTGTAAGGTATATATCAGACAAAAAATTAACACGGCAAAAATTGCATAAGATGCGTTTAGCCAAGCAAGAAGATAAGTAAGTAGAATAAAGAAGCATACTCCTAAAACCCAATTAACAATAAACGCATGTCCTTTCTTCAATTTTAATTTCAATACGTCAACAAAAACTAAACTCGGGATATAAAAGCTAAAAACACAAGCAATGAAAAATAAAAAAAATGTAATGAGCATCATCTAAATATTAAACCCTGATATAATTTAGGTCAATATTCCGTTATCTTCTAACATTAATTCTTTCATAAATTGCAATCTGGGCGTTATCAAAAATTCTTACAAGTTTTTTGTCTTTTATCTCCTTTGCTGAAATATCCGACCCCAAATATTTTGGGACAAAAAGCCAATCATTATCTAAATTCCTAAGTTGAACTTGTCCGTTTTTATCCGTTATTATTTTTTGCCAATGAGTACCTGTTAATTTACCCCCAAATTGAAAAAAATCATACAATAAAGGCCTGACAGCTTTATAGATAGGCTTCTTATCGGGATAAATAAATGAAATGTTTTTATGATTTTTTTCAATCATATTTAAGGCCTCCATTTCAAATGGAGTAATTACGTATCTCTGGCGCGAGAAAATTACTACAAATGTTACTAAGCCTAGAATTAAACATATACAAATAAATGAAACAATAAGTATTTTTATCGATCTTTTTTTATAAAAAATAAACATTATGATTAAAAACAAAAACAAAGCAAATCCCGATAATACTGCCGCAACCGGTATATAAGTCGATTGATCTAATGGGAAATAAAATGTGTGAGAATATAAAAAAATAATAAAACCAAATAGGAATAAATAGATCATCTTATATTGCTTGCCCGGCAGTACGTAAACTAAAAAATAATTTGATAGCAAAAGGAAAAGAAAAGGGATGACTTGAAAAACAAGAATAATAAGAAGAGACGGAGGAAGATTGCGAAATATAGGTAAGTAAAATAAAATCAATTCTTTTCTGTCAAAAAAGAAAGTAAGATTATTGGCCTGTCCGGAACTCAAAAATGGATGAGCTAATAAAAGCGTCATCAATAAAACGCTGGTGTTCAAAACAATCTTGAATATATTTTTAATACGGAAGAAAATAATTAAAGAGTAAAGTATGAAAATGATAAATAAAATCAGGAAAATTTCAGTAAAAGAATTATCTTGAGTAAAATCAAAAGATTGCGGACTGGAACCATAAAGCCGAAGTTCTGTAGATGTAAAGAATGCAATTTTATTATTATCAGCAAGAAGCGTAACATTACCATTATTTTCTATAATCTGTAAGGAATAGCTGCTTTTATCTATAAGTATTTTTTGCTTTGGGAAACGGGCTGAATCAATAATCGCTGGCTCAGAGATTCGCAAATACCCTTGAGAATTTGGTAAATACATAAAATCCTCTGTTCCTGTATTTGAATAATTACGAAGATCAACAAGAAATATCTCATCTTTTATTTTCTTGATACCTGCTCTAAAATTCACTGAATTAAACCAGAAAGCCTGATTTTCCGACTTGAAATCTTTTGTGAGAAAATAATTTGTCGAAGGAAGTGTTCTCCCGTCTGACAAGAACTCTTCTGCATAACCTCTGGCAGAAAGTACTCTCACCTTTCCATCTTCTCTCCACTTGTTTACTTCAGAGAGTCTATTTTTATAACTGCCTTGATAAGAACCAGCAAGGAAATCGCTCTCAAGACCTACAATTATTTGATCTGAAGAGTTTTTTAAAAAAATGTTTGAAAGATGGTTAAAATAAGAGATATCGTATCCCTTCATTTCATAATCTTGAATGCTATAGGTGCTATTTTCGGAAGCTGATCCGTAGCCACTAACAGGATCTCTAGCGGCCCACTGCATCACAACGACTCCTGAACTATCCTCCGATGATCCTGCCGGAATACCCGCATTCTTTATGGAAGACACATAGGGAATACTCCATGGAGTTCCCCAAATTGAATAGACATCCAAATCAAACTGATCAGCAGCCCGAAGCGAAGCAACAATGTTATATTTTTCCTTCATATAGCCAATAGAATCTGCTCCCACCCACCATGCCCCTGCAGTCTTGGGATAATATCCGAATGTGCTCTTAAACTTTGAAAAAGCCCTATCAATAAGCTTCTTTCTTTCGGCTTTATCGTAAGATACTAGTAGTAATCCATCAGAAAAATACCAAGGACCTCGCCCTCTATACTGAACACCTGCTTCTTTTGCAAAATTCCTATCTATTTCAAGAAATAACCCAAACTCCTGATCCTGCATTTGAGATTTTGCAAAATCGGTTAACTTTCTATCTTCAAGAGGTGAATATTGCCAAAGCCAGGTCGCGTTAATATCCAAATCACGAGTTACTTGCCACTGGTCTTTCAAACTTGCCAGAAGATCGCCTTTCCCAATTTGCAGCTCAGGGTATCGAATCGGATTAATTACTGTTACGACAGGTATGGATTTTGAGGCAACCGATGAAACCGGAGCAAATATTAGAGATAAAATTAATAAGAAGAATAAACTTTTTAACAATTTCATAATTATCTGAACATTAAACCTTGATAATAATTCTGGTCAACATCCGGCTCTTTTTAGTTGTTTGATCAAATAAATAGAAAAAATCTCCTGCTAAAATCATTCTAACTCTCAGAAAAAATGCCAGGAGAAGTATCAACGGAAGAAAAATAAAACTAGTCTTTTTCATAAACCTGCTTTTCTGATTTTAACTCTATTAAAGCTTAAATGGTACCGGCTACTAAAAACAACTAGAAGTTTAAATTATCTGAAATAAGTCTCGTTTGCAAATTTGATTTGCTCAACAAGTAACGTTTTGTCTCATTCATATATCACAATCGTATCATTTTGAGACGATTCGTCAACCTTTTTACCAAGATTTACATGAGTAGTCGGATGGATCAGTCAGAGCTATTATAAAATAAATTATTGAATACTACGAAGATATTGAAGGAAATTTCCGGGTGTTAAGGTGAGTATATTTAAGTCTTTTTTTATTTTATCAATCTTAAAATCTTTAACATTATAGGTAATTAAGAAATCTGCTTTTGCCGCTTTGGCTCCTGCTAGTATATGCGCATCATTTTCATCCAGAACATATCGTCCAAAAGATTCTTTTATCTTAGGTAGCGATTCTGAGAGTATTACAACCTCAAGATTGTTTTCAATAAGCGTTGTTAACATATCACCTCTTATGTCTAATCTTTTAACAACTACTTCCAGTTCTTTTTTCGATAATGAAGAAATAAAGAGCTGAAGAGAAGTGATACCGATTAAGAAATACGAAGCTCCCGACTGTGATAGGAAAGAGGAGATTATCACATCCGAGTCAACGAAAATTCGCATAGAAAATTATAGAAGCTTGCGTACTTTTTTTAGTTCTTTTTCAATAATGGGGAGTTTTTTTTTATCGTTTTCCTCAGCAAGATATAGATCGCTGTCAAGACCCGTAAACAAAAAAGATATGGAGCTAGAAGGAATCCTATAAACTTTACCTAATTTTTTCGCTATAATTTCTCCTCGACTAATGAGCTCATAGACGGTATTCTTGCTTAATTGAAGCATTTCAGCAACTTGTTCGGGAGTATACGCTTTAGCCTTTGAAATTGTACTAAACATAACTATATAGTACTAAACAATATTAAAAATGTCAATAGTCTTTTAGCTCGTGCACTAAAACCATCCTCGAACCTAGAAGAAGAGAAAGAAAAAGAATAAAAGGACACATATCAAGTTCTTTCATGCTATTTTTTTTTGATACTTCCTAATAAAATTGCATTCCCCCAACGAAATGGAAACCCATAATGAGAACCATAAGCATCTTTTTTATTTGTTTGTATCCATTTGTTATCTGCAGATATTTTTTTAAAAAAATGAATCTGATCAAGTTTTATGTCTTCATTCTTTATCGCTCTATCTAAAATCTGATTGTAGCCTAGAGGGATAGTAAAAATTAACATTCCATTTGGAGCAAGAAATGTAGTAAGAATTGAAATTGCTCTTATCGCTTTAGCAGGATCCTTGACTCCATCAATTCCTATATGCTCCAAAGTTGAAATACTAAAAATTAAGTTATATTTTTTATTTGGCTTAAAATGTATCACATCTTTGTTGATAACACCTTCAGATATTTCATAATTATCTAAAATATCATATTTTACTTTAAAATAATGAGACATAACATTTCCAAGCTCTAAAATTTTCTCTCCATTAAATTTTTCTAAATATTTTTTAACTATGGGGATCTCAATAGCTCTCTCATTTTGCCAGGTTCGATTATAATTATGAAAAAAATATTTATATTTTTTATTATTAAACAAGAAGAAATCATGTGATAACTTATTGGTTTTATATTTTGCCATAAAGTATTTACTCCACAGAGGACCTGATAAATAACTGAATATCACTAACAGGAAATATTGAATTACCCAAATTATTCCCCTTAATTTATAAACATCTATTAATACTTCAAGCCGATTCTTATTCTTGCTTGACATCACATATTTTAAAGCTGGAGTTTTCATAAGTTAAATAGTAGATTCTGCAATTTAATTTTTTTCCTCCTTAATTCTTGTATCTTTATTCATAAAACGCAACTTCAGGACCAATAATGATGCGCAAATAAAAATAAAAGTAGCTAAGCTAACTATCATTCCTCTTTCTACCCACTTCTGTGGCTCGTAATATACTTCAAGAGAATAATTTCCGTCTTTCTCCAATCTAAAACTATTAAATATTTTATTATATCTAATGCTTGATACTTTATCCATAACACCCAGGTAAGCAATCCACCCCTCATCAAAACTTTCCGAAAAAACTAAAATGTTTCCTTTTTTGGCATTTTTAATCTCAACAGCATATTTTGTCGGATTAATGAATTTATAGTTTATCCTGAGCGAAGTCGAAGGACTCCAAAAATGATCCTTAGAATTTGAGACCTCAAAAACTTTAATTTTTCCAAAACCACTACTTTCTTTTAGCCATTTAATTTTTTCTATATCATTTACTGCTTTTTTATATAATTCGCCATCATATTTTCTATCATTCAGAAACAGTTCTTTCTCCGAATCATAAGGTAAGATAATATATTTGACTCCGTATCTTACAAGCATTGAATCTTCTTTCTTACTTAAATCATCTTCTAGAGAATTTAGGATTTTATTCACATCTGTGGAGTGAAATAAATCTTGAGCATTCATTGCCGGATTAATATCTGAGTAAAAAGCAAATCTTTGTTTCTGAGGAATCCACAATGTGCGGAAAAATTTTTGTTCAGTAAGCAATTTTTTTTCAAGTTTTTTATAGTCATTGGGTAACGTCGTAGATTTAAATATTCCGTTCAATTGTCCAATTAAAGCAGGCGAAATAAGAAATAATAGATAAAAAATAATGAGTGTAAAAAATAACTTACGCAAATACTCTTTATATCCATTTTTAGCTTTTGATTTAATCCAATCTGAAATAAAATAAACTCCATAAGGAATTAGTACGGAGTATGATAAAGCGGTCAGTAAATAAAATTTAGTCGGATCTCTAAACATTACGAACCCCGGGATATGACCAAACATCCAAAGATAAATACCACCAAACGGGTCATTTGCACCTTTTGCCAAAAATGTCCCTATTAAACCAAGAAGAGCAAAAAATAACACGTAGCTTTTGGTTCTTTGGTCTCTAGCCCTGAGCGAAGCCGAAGGGTTGGTCCTAGAGATGAAAAAAAGACTACTAAAAGCTAATATTGGAAGAAGTAAAAATTCCGGCTTCATAAATCCCACTTTTCCAAAAATATTTTCCGGCCAAAGAGGGTGTAGCAAAGCCACCGTATTCTCTAACTTAGCGAAGCTAAAAAAATTTACGGCAACAGTTGAAGTATAGGCTGACCCTAACTGTTGAGAGATATTTGCAGGAGATAAAACAAGAGGAAATATCCAAAAAGAATTAAGTAAAATAGTAATTAGCAACGGAGTAATAAAAAAATAGAAAATCAACCGCGGGATAGTCAAGATATTCCTTTTTGATATTTCATATTTTATGTTGAATAAGAAATATATGATTACGGCAATCATAGTGACATATGCCATACGTAAATCTAAATTTAACTGAATTACAAAAAGAACTCCCGTAATGATCGCTTGCCGTAAGAAAAACTTAAATCTGCCAACATAGGGACTGCTAATTAATTTTATAAATGATAAGACCACTATAGGAGTAAAAAAATATGCAAATACTATTCCCAACTGCCCTCCTCCGATTATCATTAGAGAGTACGTATTTAGCGAGAAGGCTAATCCTGAAATTGTTTGAAGAATATTGTTTTTTTTAAAAAAATGTCTTGACCAAAAATAAGTACTTACAAATCCAAGAATAAGTAATGGAAATAGATATCCCAATCGTTCCGCAAACTCATAAGGCAAATGCAATAGTGTGCCAAAGAAATACATTGGTAATGTCAGAAAAATATGGTTCCATAGAAGAAAAACCGAATTTCCTCCCAATCCAGTACTAAGAGCTGTATTCCATGCAAAAGGAAATATTCTATAATTATCATACTGATCAAAATACAATGGCCAAAAATCGCCAGCAGTAATTAAGTTTGTAGTAAGCCACGCACGGTAAGTAACAAATAGGATAAGCAACACAACAAAGAGTGGGAGATTCTTTTTGATAGAGTTTTTGAGCATATTTTAAAATTTCTCTAATGCGTAAATACGCTCAATTGTCTCATCCCATGTAGGCAATGCTTTAAATCCTTTTATTTTCTTTGTTGAAATAATTGATTCATTTTTAGGCCGCGGTGCAGGAAAATTTACTGCAAAATCTTTGTGTTTTACAGGAACAAGCTTTATTCTCTTTCTCATAAGTTTAAGTATCTTTTCGGCAATATCGTACCTCGTACAGCTTCCCTTACTGGCCAAATGGAATAATCCTTGATCATTATTGGCAATTATTTTTTCTATAAAACGAACTGTATCATAAGCATATGTTATTGTTCCTTTTATGTCATCCACCACGCGTAATTCATTTTTTCCTTCGTTTATTTGCTTTAGAATGTACGAGAGGAACTTTTTTTCCTTTCCGATTAGCCATCCCAAACGGATAATAGCATATTGAGTGAGCTCTTTTTGTATTATCTTTTCTGACTCAAATTTTGTTTCTGCATAATAATTAGCAGGATGTGGCTTGTCAAATTCTCTGTATGAAACAGCCGACTTTCCATCAAACACCGCTGACGTACTGGTAAAAATTAGGGGAATCTTTTTTGATTTTGCAATACTTACCATATATTTCGCGCCTAATGTGTTTACCTCATATGCTTGTTTTTGATTGATTTCGCACCAATCAACATCGGTTTTTGCAGCTAAGTGAATAATCGCTGTTAAGGACATGTCCAATAATTTTTTCACATCTTTCCATTTGGACACATCAAGCTCTTTCCTAGTCAAATAAATTATGCGTCTGTTCTTTGCAAATCTCTTAAAATAATCTGCAAGCATTCCTTCTCCTCCTGTTATAATGATTTTTTTATTTTTTGTATTCATCATTTCTTACCATGAATCCTATGAAGACAGCACCAATTAATAGAAAAAATGCTATTTTTTCTATTAATCCTTTCAATACTTCTATATAAAATAAGTACACAAATGGTGAAAGAAAAAGCAAAAATAAACTAGCAGCCAGCATAAGCTGGTAGAGATTTATCTGTCTGCCACGTCTTATCAATGTTTTAATTTTAGAATAAGTAACCATACAAGAGCAACAAGAACTCCCCCTCCTGCTATCCAAAGACTCAGATAAAATATTCTCTGTGGAGCAAACTCGACTGTCAGAGCAAAATTTCCTGTTTTATCAACATACCAAGCATTTGCGTAACCATTGACTTCAAAATGTTTGGCAATTTTTTTACCGCCATCGCTCATATCATATGCCTCCCAGCTGGGATGAAAACTTTCTGACATAACCAGGTAAAAGGGGCTCTTTGCATTAACAATGTTCACTATATATTTTGTAGGATTTATCCATTGAAACGCAACGGAAGGTTGATATGTAATACTTTCGACAGGCTTTGTTTTTTTGAAAACTACGAGAGGACTGGTATTCTTTATGACGCGTATATCAGTTAGATTAATCTCAATATCCCTGTTTTTATCTTTATAAACAACAAAGGTTAAGACAGATTTTTTTTCGCCAAATCTTGACGAAAATGATTCATTAACAGCGTGCCAGTCACCATCAGAATTCAAGAATTGATTAAGGGTTCTTGTTGAAAAACCATTTTGATCAAAATCGGTATCTCTTGAGATAAAAAATTTTACATTACTGTTATCTGTTATCTTATAATTAAATGCTACAAGATAATCTTTTTTGCTTTCAATAGCATTAATCGGTATGGAAATCGTTTGCATTCCTACTCCACGGTTAACTTTTGTATATTGTGACGTTGATGAGACAAGATTCACTTTTCTTCCCTGAAGTGTTATTCTATTTTCCCCTGACGGCAACGTGTAATTGCCAGCACTACTCCAACCCTTCGTATCACTGTCCTTTAACTTCGTTGTCGTATCGTTAATCGTTACTGATTGCTCCGCAGGAGCGCCTTCAATGTATGCTTGATAAGTATCAGGATACGTAACTTGTAAAAGATATCTATCATTGTTTCCATCACTAAGCCACATTTCTTGGGCAAGCTTTTGCGATAGTACAATCAATTTTTGATGATTTTTTTTCAAAAGTTCAATATTTTTATCACTTATATCATTCTTCATTGACAACCCAGAGATAGCATTTAACTGCACAATGAGATAATCATTTATTTTTAATAATGAATCATTACTGACTTTACTGGTATCTAAAGATTCTACATCTCCTTCTAAAATATCCAACATTTTTTTATGCTCATAGAGCGCAGCTGTTATTGCATCCTGGCCTAATTTAGTGTCCCAAATGCGTTGAATTTCTAAAGCTCTCTTTACACTGTATATATCAATCGCAAAAAGATGAGTATAGACATCATTCTTAATAACAGGAAGATTCAAATATTTTTCTTCTTTATATCTGATATATTTATACAGGGGAGAGTCAGGAGCAATTTTAGCGTTAGGATATATTAATCCTTCAAGATAATTCCTTCTTTCACAGCGCACGCAACTTGTTGTTAAAAAAACTTCATTACTTGCTTCATAATTCATGTTGTTAACTTCTTTAATTTCTCTCATTACCTCTTTATCATAGGTAAAACCAGTATTTTCAAAATATACTAATGGTTGTGTTATTCCAAATAATGGGAACAGACGGGCAAGCGTCGTGTTAGGCCCTGATACATAAATCATGTTCCTATCGGTATAGATATGGGGTTTGGGAGGAATAGTGTTTTCATAAACAGAAAAATTTCCAAAATGTGGATCAGTAAGTTTTGTAAGTCCTGGTGCGTTTTCGACACTTCGTTTGTATACTTCCTTAGATCCCCAAATTCTGTAAACATCATTCGTAATATCGGGTGGAACGACAACATATTTTACAGACAACATTGACAAAATAGCTGGATTGAGTGTTTGAAGTTGTGGTACAACTTCATTCAAACCAAGCATTGGATGAATCTCTGACCAAAAACCCATTCTATATCTCCCAGGCACATAATATGTTCTAAAATAATCTTTTTGCTTAAAGAAAAAATCCTTTGTATAGATATGATCATCGGGAATAAAAAGATTAGTAAACAGCTGTCCAAGCTCAGAGGTAAATGCTGGCTTTCCTACATATAACGACACACAAATAATGGGAAGAACTAGTAATAATTTGAGGAAAAAATGTATTTTTCGCACACTTGCATGCTTATCAATGATCAAAAAACTATAATGTAAGGTATATGCAGTTAATATGGCATACGAGAATGCCATCATTGCCCAAAATTTTGAGGGTTCTCTAAAAAACCCAAATCCTGGAAAATTATAGTAAAGCCATGTATAGATAGTACCAAATGGATCAGCTGCGCTTTTACCCAAAAAAACCATTACCAAGGCAACTGCCGCAAAAAAAAGTATTTTTTTATTTTTATGAACAAAAAAAAGTGAGGCAAATGCGACAAGAGGAAAAATCCAAAAATAAAATGGCACAGGTTGCACAATAAACTCTCCAGGAACTTTACCGCTCCAAAAAGGATGCATCAGAACCAAAGGATTTTTTAAGGTAAAGAAGCTTTCTCCAAATAATCCTCTTGCGGCGACAGCGCCTGCGGCATCTTTCACGGAAGTAAAAAGTAACGGTAAATACGTATAGGCATTAATAATAAAAAAGAGGATAATGAGTGGCAAAGATTTTACTATAAATGTCAATAATTTTGGAAGAAAAGATTTTCCATACTTTTCCCCAAAAAAGAAGAGCGTATAAAAGATAAATACGAAAAGAGAAATATATACAATACGCAGTTCATAAAAAATTGCTAGAGAGATAATGAGTATCAAAAACAATCCATCAGTTTTTTTTTGTTTTTGTATATACCGATCCAAAAAAAGAAATTGGACTGGAATAAGTGCATATGCTGTAGCAAGCAACAGACCACCTGTTTGCATCATCAAAAAAAATGTCGTAAACATATACAAAATTGTCCCCGTAAAAGAAGCAATCTTGTTGCAATTCATCTGCTTGAGACAAAAATACATCCCGATCGGTGTCACAAAAATAATAATTGAAAAATAGATAAGCTGATTGGCAATTTGGTAATTAAATCCAAGTTTGGCTATGACTTGCCACATAAACGTAAGAAGAAATAGATTGTAACTTATATTGACTTCTCCAAAAGATAGATGTGAAATCCACGTTCCCCAATTTGATACCAGCATTGATTCCTTATAAAGAAACCAAACATCACCATTTGTTAAAATATTAGCTGAATTAAGCCAAGGAAGATGCGATACTACTGAAAATAATACCAGAAGCAATGGAAATAGAATAATGGAAATATTTTTTTTATTAAACATTTTTCTTCTCAAATATTCTACCTCTTTCTTGATTGAAATACCACGTTTCCTTCATCCAGTAAAATCTTCGCAACAATGCTCTGCAGATTTCCTTAAAGGGAGAAATAAGAAATTTTGGCAACAATAAGACTATAAAAAGTTGTAGCCAAAAAATAGGCGTATGCTTAATTCTCTTCTCTTGTTTTATCGCACTGAAGATATTTTCTAAAAGGGTACGTTTTTCAAGCCTTACCCCTTCTGAGATGAGAACTGTTTTGTCTGCATTTAATAAAAATTTGGCAACGGTATCAGGGATTACTTTTATGTTTATTTTTTTATCAAATTTTTGTATATACTGAATAAGATTGTCGCTAATTTCATGCAGTTCAAGTGTTGCATGTCTCTCTCTTCCAACAACTCTTTTTTTTCTCATCATATGAAATCCCAGTTGATCATCATGCACGCGCATACCTACTGAATAATTTGAAAGACCATAGGCATTCTTATCAATCAGAATCTTTCCTATCATTTCAACAAGAGGAAAGAGAACATTGCCTTTTGGGAAAAATTTCTCAATGTCATTCGTATTTCGTAAACCAATGCCTCCTGCAAATGTCGTTTTCAACCAGATGTTTCGTATCGCATCACTTCCACTTTTAAAAAAGCTATTTTTTGCAAAATGTCTATATACATAGTCAACAAAAAGATGATTATTAAATTGAATAATATTGCTATATATTAATCCAATGTTTTTTTCTTTATCAAATGTCTTTACATACATTCTTAAAGTGTTCCTCCCTAGAATAAGATCATCATCGCCCAGAAGAAAAAGGTATTTACCGCGTGCTTTAAGGATAGTTTTTCGGAAATTCCTACAATAACCGATATTTTTTTTATTTTTTTCATAATATATTCTGTTGTCTTTTTCTTGAGCTTTTCTAACCAACACTTCTGTTTGATCATTTGAACAATCATCAATAATAACCAGCTCTGCATTCTTAATGTCTTGAGCCTGAAAACTGGATATTGTTTGCAAAAGCATTTGCGGACGCTTATATGTTGGGACACAGACACTAATATCTATTTTATTTCTCATACGCTATCAGAGTTAACATCCCTGAGCATTCTTTCAAGCTTTGGCAAGATAACATTTGACGAGAATCTTTGCCGTATCGAAAATCTTGTAAATTCTTTCATTTTTTCAAACTCTGCCGGCTTACTGTTCTTAAGCTCGACAAGTTTGACTATATGCCTCTGAACCAATTTTATATTTCCAGCAGGTACTATGAACCCCGTTTTATTATTTAAAATTACATCTTTTGCTCCAAAGTTATTAAAAGAAATCGCTAATGATCCGTATCTCTGCGCTTCGACACATGCCAAGCTAAATGTCTCTCCCTCAGATGGAATAAATATTAGATCGGTTCTCTCATAGATTTGTTCCATTTCCTCAGATGAGATATAACCCTTATATTCTATATTGTCAAAATTCTTACAAAATTGTAAAACATCATTTTCCAATTGGCCACTTCCACAAATTATAAATTTTATATCAGCTGCTCCAAGCAAATTATTAATTCTGCCCGCAGTTTCTAAAAAATATTTGATTCCTTTTTGCTTTGTCAGTCGACCAACATATATAATTTGAAAAAAATTAGTTTTATTACTTATCACATTCGATGTTGTAATAAAGTTAGGTATGTAAAATATTTTTTTATTTCTTATCTTTGATTTTAAAAACTTTTCATCAGTTCTGTTCAAAGAATGAAATGCACTAAAAGTACTTAAGATTTTGAAATATATAAGTGATTTATAAAATAAATTGTGTAAGCTTTCATATAGACCAGATCCTGTATAGCCCATTACGGTATGAATTCCGCAAATGACGGGAATACTTCTTTTTGTAAAAAAAATAAATAGACTATCAAGTATTTCATTCTTAGCGTAGGCTATTTCATTTTCATCAAGGATTCTACTTAATTCTCTCGATGAGGATATTTTTAGATACTTAAATCTTTTATTTTTGATAAAATTTGAATCTTCCAGAATTTCAGGAAATGAAAATCGAGGATGTAAATGTAGAAAACTTAACAATATGCCAAGCTTTTTAGTTGAGCTTTCGCTCAAGGATACAATAGTAATTGTATGACCTAATTTACTCAGTCCCTTAGCGTAATTAATTATTTGCTTCTCATACCCTCCGCGATGAGCAATGCTTGCTAGAGAAAAAAAAGCTATTTTCATATACTATTCTTTACGTACTTTTAGGACGGGGAAAGCAGTATGTCTTGGATCAATAAGAGATAAGAAATTTGCAAGCAACGAAGGAAAAGGGAAATATCCAAGCCCACCGTAATAATCAACCTTAAATCCGTGTTTGACAAAAATATCCCTTAAGCCTTCATAAGCAAGGACTCGGGTATGATGCCAGGATCCATGAGCTCTCATTCCCTCTTCCAGACTATCCTGCACATGTAATGCTAAAGGATTTCCTATAGCCCCACGGAAGCTAATATTAGTTACAGAAAAAGGCTGAAATCCCAGTGTAACCGCAAATATATTGTGCCAGCTTGAAATATTTTCTGTACAAATAATTGCATATCCTCCTTTTTTTAAAACTCTTTTTATTTCCGAAACAAATTTATCCAAATCCCAAAGATGCTCTATTACTTGGTTAGCATGAACAAAATCAAATTCATTATTCCTAAATGGAAATTTCTTATTAAGATCTGATTTTTTTACAATTATTCCCTTTTTAATTGCATCTATATACCTGTCTTCTATCACATCTATTCCGTAAATATTTCCTTTTCTCACGCCCATGCTTTTTGCCAACTTAATAGTCCAGTCTCCATTGTCACATCCGAGATCAATCATTTTTCCTTTTTTATTTGGCTCAATCAAATCTAAGATCTTCTCTTTATATTTTTTTTCCGCATTTGACCAAATTGTTGTAAAATATTGTCCAATCATGAATTTAAAGTTTGATCTAGTGCTTTATCAAAAATCCTTTCCCATGTATATTCCTTTGCCATTTTAAGTGAATTTCTTCTGTATTCATCTTGAGTTTTTCTTGTTTTCGTTATTTTTAATATTGCATCAACAAATTGTAGTTGATTAAAACCTACTGCAAGGCCTGCCTTTCTTCTATCAACCTCAAATGCGACTTGAGGAATTTTCGTAATAATGATAGGTAATCCTTGCGATAAATAATCCTTTACCTTTCCCGGATCTGTATATTTCGTAAATGAGCTCTCCTCATCTTCATATGGAGCGACTGCAAGCCCTGATTCTGACAAAAACCTTTTAACAGCTTTGAAGTCTTTTACAAACCCCTGAAAAAGCACATTTGCTCCAATCTTCAAGTTATTCACTTTAGTCCTTAAGGATTTTTCCAAAATTCCCCCGCCAATTATCTGCAGGAGGAATTTGGGATTTCTCTTCAGCGCTTTACTAAATACCTCAATTAAAAATTGAGTCCCCTGACCTTCCCTGAGGTGACCCATAAATGTAATCGTATCATATTGTTTTTCTGTCAATTTGCTTAATCTTTCTATTGGCTCTGTTCCTATCGGAACAATTATTTGTTTCTTGGAATATTTCTTATCATACCCCCTCTTTTCCCTTTCTTTTCGCATAACGTCTGAGAGGTTCCAGACAGAATCACTTTTGTAAACTGCGAATTTTTCAACCCTATGGTAAATTTTATTTAGGACTGGATTGTTAAATCTGTTTGGGACAAAATCTATAGCATAGAATATTACTTTGTTTAATCTTCCAATTTTTTTTAAAATAATACCAGACAATGCATTAAGATTATCTGCGCCTATAAATAGATCAAACTTTCCCTTTTTTATTACCCACCACATGACAAGAAGAAAGTCTCTAGTATAAGTAATAATTTCAGGCATTTGGTAAAAATCTAGCTTCTTCTCTTCAATTAGCTTACCTTTTTCCCAATATCTTAGAGATGGCGATTTATCCTTTGCATAAGAAAAAGGTAATCCTATAAAAAGAAGTCTCTTTACTTTTGGTGCAAGATAATCTTCAAGAAAAAAGGCAGGGCCTGTCGCGTAAACATGCGTCGTAATAACAACGCTTAGATTTTTTAATTTTTTTTTAAGATTTTTATTCTGTACCATTCTATTGTCTCCTTGAGTCCCTTATCAAGTCCTGTTTTTGACTCAAATCTAATATTTTTCAAAGCTTTTGTGTTATCGCTATTTCGTCTGGAGCTTCCGTCAGGCTTTGTTGTATCAAATTCTATATTTGGATTTAAACCAGATATTTTTACTATTTTCTTTATTAAATCCTTGATTGAAATTTCCTCGTCTGTTCCTAAATTTATCGGATCAGGTTTTGGATATTTCTCAATAGATCTAATCATCCCTTCGGCCAAATCTTCAACATACAAGAAAGCTCTAGTCTGACTTCCGCTTCCCCAGACTTTTACCGGATTTTCTCCATCAAAAACTCTTTTTATGAGAGCAGGAATTACATGGGAGTTCTTTGGATCAAAGTGGTCTCGGGGCCCATAACAGTTGTATGGTCTGACAATGCCTACTTTCATTCCAAACTCTTGCGCATAGTACATGCCCAGTTTCTCCGCCATTCTTTTTGCCCATCCATAACCTCCATTCGTGGGTTCAGGCTCATCAAGAAATCCTTCCGACTCAGAAGTCGGAACTGAACAGTCGCGGGGATAAACACAAGCAGATGAAACAACAAGAAATCTTTCAACCTCAGTTTTTCTTGCAGCTTCTATCATAACTGTTCCTATTAATAAATTATCTCTAAGCATTGTAGCCTGATGGGTTCTGTTATATTCAATTCCACCAACCCTAGCCGCTAAGTTCATGACTATTTCCTGATTCCTGCATGATTTAAGTGCATCAACCGGATCTGTACAGTCTCCTCGAATAAGCTTAATTTTATCTTTTAAGTATCCGATATTATTAATTCTACCGCTCTGCATATTATCCATTATGGACACAACTGCGCCTTTTTTAACTAAATTCTCAACTACATGGCTACCGATAAATCCAGTCCCGCCTGTAACTAAAACTTTTTTCTTCAGCCAAAAACTTTTGCTCATATTTTTGTAAATATATCAATAATTTGATTCATTTCTTTCTCTGTTAATTCCGGGTTATTTGGAAGATAAAGTCCTTGTTCGTGAATTAATTTTGCATTTGGATTATTAAAAGACATTTTTGAATATTTTTGAAAAAAGGGCTGTTCCTGCATATCTCCTCCTACTATTGGACGGATTTCTACTCTTCCGTCGCATTTTTTTACAAGACTATCTCTAATTTTCCTAGACCTGCATATTACAGGAATAGCGAAATTAGATATTAAATCTATGTGGCTAGTCTTTAAAGAGTAATACAAATCTTTCCTTTTATTAATTGGTCCTATCATTTTTAGAAAATTTTTTTTTCTTTTTCCTACAATTTCATCTAAATATTTAATTTGCATATTGCCAATAAATCCCTGGATCTCCGTAGTTCTTAAGTTATATCCGAGATCATAAAATGTGTAACGAGAGTAAAACGTCGAATTGACATTATGCTTTATTCTTATCTTAAGCTGTTTACGTTCCGTTAGGTTTCTATCCCACCCGTGGGCCCGGACAATCTGGAGCATTGTTTCAAGTGAAGGGCTGTCTGTGCAAACAGCCCCACCTTCAATTGTAGACATATGGTGTCCTACGTAAAATGAAAAGGTGGATGCTAAGCCATAATTACCAAGCTTTTTTCCCTTATATATAGTTCCCAAAGATTCACAGTTGTCTTCGATTAGAATTATTTTTTTCTTATTGCAAATTTCCGCAACTTTATCTATGTCATCACAAAAACCAAGCAAATTTGTCAGAAACATCATTTTCAATGGGTATTTTTTGAGAACTTCCTTAAGTTTTCTGCTTGAAACATTAAGAGTATCTAATTCAACGTCTATTGGAACCAGAATAAGCCCTAGCTGCATGAGAGGCATTACGTTTGTAGACCAGGTAATAGCAGAAAAACCTACGTAATCGCCTTTTTTAATTTTCCCCAAATTCAAAAGCGCTTGAACTATTGCGAGATTAGCTGAGCTTCCGCTGTTTACCATTACGCAATATCTCCTACCTTGCCATTTTGCAAAATTTCCTTCAAATTTTCCACACTCTTTACCTATGCTTAATTTATCAGCAGAGAAAATAAACTTTGCAAGATTTTTCTTAACCTCATCCTCCTTATAAAAGGTCGATTTAATAAGCTTAATCATTATTTTTTCTTTTAATAAATCCTACCATACTTAATCCCAATAATAGCATTCCTACCGCAGAAATAGATACAAGCGAAGTAATAATACCAATCATAAACTCTTTTTGCGGAGGGAAAACTATTTCTATGTCATAATTTCCTGTTTTGTTAATATACCACATATTCCCGTATCCATTTATAAGCATGTGATTATTGATAAGATTGTTTTCTTCTCCTTTAAATCCCATTGAATAAAGAATATCGTAGGAATTTGCATAAGGAAACTCATGAACGTTTTGCATATCAGTTTCTAGTGAATTCTTGATACTTAATTCTTTATGCGTTTTTGCATAATACGCATTCCAAGCATTATTATAGCCTTCTGCAAAAACAAGGAAATAAGGCTCTGTTGCTTTTGAAACATGAACGTTATAATGCGTCGGGCTTATTTCCTGAAATGTTATTGCTGGCAGATTGCCAATATTTTTTACTCCCGTATCGCTTCTGCGAACAACAATTTGCGGTTTGTCATTATTAATGACCTTAATATTGTCAATCTGAATAAGTCCTTTCTTGTCTTTTGGATTTGAAATTTTAAATAATTGTTCCATCCATTGAGGATTAAATAATGTAGAAAATGTTATAAATTGAGAATGACTTTTTCCATCCGACTCTAACTTTGCCACATAAGCTCTCCATGGCATGCCTCCTTTTCTATTTTGCTGATACTGAAAGTAAAAATCAGTATTTTGATTTACTTGGAAATCAACCCCGGTGTCTCGCGGTAAATAATAGTCAAATGATAATATATACCTTGTGTAATCATTAAGGTCATCATGTCTAATTGAAATAGTCTCTTTTTTTTCTTCTTTTAACGGCTGCGTAAAATTATTCACGGATGCTAAATTTTTCTTTACAAATTCCAATATAACCGCATGGTTTCCCTTTTTTAAGGGAAAACCCTTTTTATAGAAATACATATTATCCGATTCGAGTACAATTTCCTTTTCATCAATAAATAGTTTTAACTTCTCCAGTCCATATTTTGGAATAAATAAATCTATATTTTCTTCTTTATTCATTATAATTTTTTCAAAATCTGCTGAATCGCTTGCTACATTCTCTTTACACGTAAGGCATGACAGTAGGAGAAGGTTTTGGCTTATTTTCTCCCTCACTCTACTATCGGGGAAGTTTTTCAACTGTATATTTTGATTTTTCCATAGAAAATTTGCTTTCTTATCATCCATGAGCGGAAAAATATCTGAAATATTTCTCATTTCTCCATCTATCATTGTGTAATTTGATATAGGATAAATATGTGGAACAGATCCTATTGAATTTTTATACACTAAATTCCTATCAAAACTATCATTTGATAGAAGTTTCAGATCTGAGTACTTAGCCACAGCAGATTTGTATGTTTCCTTAGAACTATTTCCCGGATAAACATCGAAAAAAGGATCGTCAGGCAAAATAATATATTTAATTGCCAGTAAATGAAGAACATATGGATTCAGAGTTTTTAATTCATTTGGTAGCTCATTAAAAGCGAGTCGTGGATGAATTTCTGAAAAGTAAGTAATCCTTGAAAATGCAGGAACTTGTAGTACTCGACTATACGTTTTTTGCTCATGTAGAAAATTTTTCACTGAGATAAATGAATCTGGGATTTGAATGGGTTTATACCCCGGTCCTAATTCAGTGGTTAAAGCAGGTTTTACAGTTTGAAAAATTATAAAGACGATCGGAATAGTAAGAAAAAAGAGAAAAAATTTCTTCGCTGTGCTGTTTATGTTTGATCTTAATATAAATTTAGTGAAATATGTAATTAAAAAAGTAAGCAAAATGCTATAAGAAAATAAAAGTATTAACCAGAATTTTGACGCATCCCTAAAAAGACTGAATAGAGGGAAATGATAATAAAACCATTCATACACATCCGGAAAAGGATCTGAGGGCCCTTTTCCAAAGAAAACCATGACAACAGCTGTTATGATAAAAAATCCTATCAGTTTATTTCTTTTTATAAAAAAAGCTGAAAGAAAAACATATGCTGGTATAAACCAAAAATACCAAAGAACAGGAACACTATAAAACTGCGTGGGCTCTCCACCTGTCCAAAATGGATAAAAACTGGTAAGAGCGTTCTGAAGAAAAAGCCAGCCTGGTTTTATCAATGCCCTTGATGTAATTTCCGTTTTTAAGGCGTCAACATTTATTGAAGAAAAAATAGAAACTACAATATTAAAATTCATTAGTAGAAAAATAGCTAATAAGGCAATAACCATTAAGGAGTGTTTTTGCATCCAATTCCAATCTACTTTTCTTTTCTCTAAAAAGAGTAATCGGAATGCTGCATAGAAAAATAGGACGATCACTGTTAATAAAGCATGTCTAAGTTCAAAAAAAAATAAAATTGAAAGAATAAATAACAAAAACAGTATTCTTTGAAATGTAAAACGTTTTATTAAAAGATCAACTATTAAAAACAGCAGGGGTGTAAAGTAAAACACAACTAAAATTGGATATGCTGCCATAGCAGTAACTAATATAAATGTGTTAAATAAATAGAAAAGGCTCCCAATTAATGATGCTATTGGATTTCTTGTTAATCTCAATAGATAGAAATAGATAGATGGCGGGCCGACAATTGATATGGGTATATAGTAAAGAACTATCATCATGTGCTGTTGAGCTAATCCAAAAGAAGAAAATACCCTTCCTAATCCCATCATTAAAGATAGAGAGGGGAAAAAATTTACTCCACCAAAAGGAGTAAATAGTGCCATTGATGAAACCCATGCTCCCCATTGAGATAGCTTAAATGCTTCAGGATAAAAATACAGCCAATCTCCATTGCTTAAGATAGCTGAAGAGTCAAACCAGAATCTGTGTGCAAATACAAAAAGGATTATTAATGCAAAAGGTGCAAGAAATACATTCTTCCAATCATAAATAGATTTTTTTTTCTTTTTGTTCATTCTTGTAGCTCTTTTAAATATTGAGAATACCAATTGTATGCTTCTCTCAAGCCACTCTCCAGCGATATTTTAGGACTCCAATCCAATACTCTTTTTGCTTTATTCCAGGATACATACTGAGATTTTATTTCATCCCTCCTATTTGTCTGTTCTATTTTTAGCTTTGTATCTACTCCTGAAATATCAATAATCTTAGAAACCAAATCTTTTATTGTGATAATATTATTACTGCCAAAATTAAATATATGATTTTCTGTTTTTTTCATATCTACTTCTAGTAATTTAAGGTATGCGTCTATAGCATCATCTATATATAAAAAATCTCTTACCGCTTTTCCTCCCCAAATAGCAGGTTCCTTTCCATCAATAATACTCTTCATTGTTTTTGGAATAATTCTTGAAAAATTTAAATCAGATGGACCATATATATTCGTAAATCTTCCTATAAAAATAGGACTGTTATAAGTTGCTATATAAGATTGGGCAATAATGTCTGCACAAACTTTTGAAGTTTCATATATTCTGCTTGGCCGTGGAGTATAATATTCCTTATAAGGCACATTTGCATTATCTCCGTATACATGTGCCGTTGATGCTAAAATAACACGGTCAACTAAATACCTTCTTGATGCTTCCAGAATATGCGTTGCTCCATCAATGTTAGTTTTTAATGTTTGTAATGGGCTTACTGTCCCCGTCTCAACAATTGTCTGACTTGCTAAATGAAAGCAAATAGAAAATTTATTTGCTTTAAAGATTTTCGTGACGAATGCCCAATCTGAAACATCTCCATAAAGTTCTTTTTCTATATTGTATTTTTTATTTATTGGACTTTTTTTTCTACTTACTGTATAAACTCTAAACCCCTGTTGCGTAAGCCTTTGAATCAAATGACCTCCAACAAATCCGCTTCCTCCAGTAACAAGTACTGGTTTTTGCTTCCAAATTTGCATCTGTCTTGTATTCAACATTTTATATTTTACGTTTTACTCCATATCGGAAAAGTATAGCTATTGCATAGGCACCTGTAATGGAAAGACAGAAAATAGGATGCAAAAACCATGCAATGTCTCTTTTTTTTATATATCCTCTTATTGAAAAAAATAACGGTTGGAATATCGTAACGGAAAAAAATATGAATAACAATAAATTAAATCTATCATTTATGCTTGATGGATCAAATACCTTATATCTTCTATCTGCGGCACGCTTATCATAATGAAGACGCATATATATAACCCGTTTTTTTAAAAAAGCGTACAATGAAACCGCAGTATCATGGATGATTTCATCCTTTATGATTGCATATGTATTATAACCAAGCAAGGCAAGATCTAGTGGAACATCTATGTGGAAATAATGCAGGGGATCGGATTTTGCTTTTTTCAAAAGCCTTTTCCTGGCAAAAAAAGCATTTGAACCAAGAGTAGGGAAATTATCAGGAGTAAATTGAATTAGATAATATGCATTTGTTTCATGCACAATCTTTCCATACAAATTCCATCTGTCATAGAGATACGACAATCTGTCAGCTTTCTTAAGATAGAAACCAACTGGATCTCCAGAACCAACAAGCGCGAAATATCTATTCAATGCTGAATCCCTTTTTCTGTATCCATATCGCAATGCCTGCGCTCCAACCACTTCCTTATGAATGGTAAATGGTACTATAATATTTTCCAACCAATGATTGTGGGGTAGATAATTATCAGAATCTATAAAGCCTATAACATCTCCTTTTGCATACTGTAGTCCCACCCCCCTACATGCTTCCGGATCATTAGGGTAAATGCTCTGAACAACTGTAATATCTTGCTTTGAAACTTTGATAATATCAAGCGTTCCGTCTGTTGAGCCCCCATCGATTACAAGTATGTCCACCTTATTTTTTGGATATTTTTGCATTTGTATACTTTTTAATACTGTGCCAATCGTTCTCTGAACATTTTTTGTAATAATAATAAGAGTAACTGTAGGATATGGCTTTGTATTTCTTTTCATAAATTTTAGACTGAGCTTAGAAAATTCAAACTTTCTCGCCCTGCCTGTTTCCAGCTAAATTGTTTGCTCCATTCATATCCGCCAATTTGTAGTTTTTTATATAATTTTTTATTTCTAAACAAATCTATAACATTATTTGCAAGTTCACTTGGATTATTTTCTTTACATAATAAGCCTGTTTTACCATGAACAATAGAATCCCTTAAGCCTGGGCTATTATAAGCAACGACTGGTGTTTTCACCGAATTTGCTTCGATCGCAGTCAATCCCCATCCCTCCCGAATTGAAGGAAAAATAAGCATATGAGCTCTGCAAAGTAACAAAAATTTTTCTTTTTCAGGTATAAAACCGTAGAATAAAACATCCCGAATCCCCAATTCTTCCGACAACATCTTTATATATTTTTCGTACTCTATTGTCCCGTTTCCAACTACCCATAATGTTGTTTCTGGAATTATTTTTTTTATTTTGCTGAATGCGTAAATTGCATCTTCAATTCCCTTGGATTTTGTTAATCTTCCTAAATATATAAGCGCTAATTCTTTTTCTTTTTTAATTTTTTTTTCTAAAATTGGTTGTCTTGTAAAGCCTAATTTTATAACCTTAATGTTCCCGACTGGTGTTCCAACAGAAATAAGATCTTTTTTCGTTGATTCAGATATAGTTAAAACTGGCATATTGCGATATATACTTGAAAGCAATACTTTTTCTATTAGTCTTCCCGCAAGCCCCAATGCGTAACCAAACGACTCATACCAAATATCCTTCGCTACTTCACAAATAAATAATACTTTTTTTTTTCTTATGTATAGTGGAGAAAAAAAGGGGATACCGTGCATTTGATCAATAACAAGATCGAATTTTTCTTTATTTTTTTGATAATAAAGCATCGCCTTAAATTGAACCGAATTATGAAGGGAACGCATGTCAGGATTTCCTTCTCTAATTATTTTTATCTTATCTATAATTTCATTTTTTCTTGCTCCAGGAAAGTATGAGCTAAATTGTGTTACGCGATTTCCATAATAAGTCCATCGTTTTGCCAGCTCGTGCGTTGCTACTTCTGCTCCGCCCTTAATGGGATTTTTTATATCTCTCCAGTTTAATACAAGAATTCTCATAAAGAAATATTTTTTATTTTATATTCAATAATTGAAACGCTATATATAGCTAAAGTCCAAAAGCAAATGATTGGATGTAGAAACCAAGCCGGATCACGTATTTTTAAGTAGCCCCTAAATGAGTCGTAAAAGGGTTTAATAAAGGTTACCGAAATGATAATAAAAAATAATAACTTATAAAAATCTTTTTTTTCATATACACTGAACCGTCTCTTAGGAAAATCTTCGAAGCCATACTTCAACATAAATAATTTTCTCCTTCTGAAGTAGTCGAATATTCCACGTTCGCCTGTCTTGTGCACTATTGAATCATTTACGAAGGCATAACAATTGTATCCTTTTTTAATCAAGTCTACGTTGACATCAATGTGGAAGAAGTGATGAACATCACTTCTTGCTTCACTTAAAAGTAACTTCCGATGTACAAAAAATCCATTTGAGCCTATTGTAGGAATATGATTTTTATTAAAATACACTAGAAAATAATTGTTTTCTTTTATTACTCTTCCTTTCCCAAAAACCCCGTATTCGCTAGGAGTATCATAAATATAAGAAAGTCTATCCGCTTTTCCTAAATAAAACGGGACTACATCGTTAACACCAAATAGAGAAAAGTATCTCCCTAGTATTGTATCTTTTGGATCATATGTATAACGCAAAGTCTCTACTCCTACTACCTCCTCATGCACGATAAATGGCGTTACCATTTGTTTTAACCAGTGTTTATGAGGCAAGCTGTTGTCATGATCAAAAAAAGCAAGCAACTCTCCTTTTGCCCTATGTGCTCCGAATGCCCTATTGTATTCTGCGGATTGCAATTTTTTAGGCGTGACTTGAATCATTTTAGCTCCGTATTTTATTGCGAGATCATATGTTGTATCAGTTGACCCTCCGTCTGCCAATATTATTTCTAATTTTTCCTGCTGATAATCTTGGTTTCTAACGCTAACAAGAAGTTCTTCAAGGGTTTTTTGTGAATTATAAGTAGGTATAATCAAGGAAATTGTTGGAAATTTCATCTAATTAATTTTGCAAATTCGACGTATGAATACTCCCATGAGAATCTCCTACTCCATCGAATAGCTCCTTTTCCAAGCTTTTTTCTTAGATCTTCGTCTTCAATTATCTGTATCAATGCATCTGCCAATTCGTCAGAACTTGGATTTTTGGAAAGTATAATTCCTGTCTTACCGTTAATCACGGAGTCCTTAAGACCCGTAACATTCGAGACAATTGCAGGAGTTCCGCAAGCACCTGCTTCTGTAACTACCATGCCCCACCCTTCCTTAACCGAAGGTAGCAATAGCGCCCATGCTTTTCTCATTAAAGTTAATTTTATATCTTTTATATTTTTATCTATAAAAAAATTATTTTTGCTAACAAAAACTACATTTTTTGTTAATTTTAAATTGTTAGTTATCTTTTTTAACCTTTCTTCGTCTGGACCACTGCCAATGACAGCAAGTTTGGCTCTTGGATATTTAAGGAGGACTTTTTCCATTGCTTTTATGCAAACATCTGGTCTTTTCATTTTTACCAGCCTCGCTACAAATATAAAAAGAGGGTTAACACTCTTCTTTCCTTTTGGGAAATATCTCTCATGATCCATTCCCATGGGAAAAATTTTAATATTTTTTTCTGGTATGCCAAAGGAGATCAAATCATCTTTTGTACTCTTGGAATAACACAACATTTTTGTATTTCTATATGCAATATATTCAAATTTTTCGAATATATATGAGATTATAGAATTTGGCCAGGATAATTCAAAGAAAAAAACTTCTTTTGCTAATTGATTTACATAACCTACTCTTTTTTTCTCTGGAATATATAATGGCGTTTGCCAGCAGATGGTATTAATCATATCTACCACTTTGTCTGGCTTTTTCTTGAGACTCCTATAATATAAAAAGGCCTCAAGGTATACGGTTAATCTATTTCCTCGTCTAATTATACTTACTCCGTCTAAAACTTCTTGCTTTCTACATCCGGGGAAAGTTCTTGAGAAGAAAATAACTTCATGAGCATCTTTAACCAATCTTCTTGCAAACTCAAATGCAATTATTTCTGCCCCGCCTACATCTGGATTCTTAACATCTTTCCAATTGAGAAAAAGAATGCGCATTGGATTCAAAAATATTTCGCAAGAACAGCTTTGTTCTCATGAACCCAATCATAAAGCATTTTTATACCTTCTTTAACACCAATTTTAGGTTCCCATCCAAAATCCTTCTTTGCCAATCTTGTGTCAGAAATAAAAATAGGCTGATCCCCTGGCCGCCATTCGGAAGACTCAACATTTATTTTCTTCTGAAAAAGATTCTCCAGGATAGGTTTAAACTCATGCCATACTGAAATAGTATTTAATATTCCTCCGCCGATATTGTAAGCTTTGCCACGAGTATTCTTAATATTCTCTATGGCCAAATCGTATGCATCCAGAAGATCATCTATGTAAAGAACATCTCTAACTTGTTTTCCATTACCATATATCGTTATCTTTTTACCCAGCACTAATGCGATGATGAACCATGCTACCCAACCTTGATCTTCTATTCCAAACTGATGCGGTCCATATATGCATGATTGCCTAAATACTACGGTATTTAAATTATATATACGATGATAATCCCTCACATATTGATCGGCTGCGCCCTTGCTACATCCATATGGCGAATGGAAATCTAGGTTTCTAGATTCAGGAATTCCAAACTTAAGACCCTTAAAGCTATACCTTGTTTTCTCTTCGACAATCCTAACATCCTCAAGTTCTCCATAAACTTTATTCGTTGAAGCATAAATAAGTATGGGACTATTCCCCGACTTCCTCACAGCTTCCAAGACGTTGAATGTACCAAGTGCATTTATTTCAAAATCCTCTCTGGGATTAATAACAGAAGTCGTGACAGCAACTTGAGCCGCAAAATGGAGAATTAAATCACTTTCTAGAGCTGCTTTCTTAAGTTTCTGATCATTTATCCTGATGTCCGCTTCAATAATTTTTAAGCTTGCTGATTTCTTATGTTTTTTTAACCATGAGATATTATCTCTGCTTCCCTTTCTGGAGAAATTATCCAAAATGCTTACTTCATATCCCTTATCAAGGTAGCGAAGTGCAGAATTTATACCAATAAATCCACCGCCGCCAATTACTAATAATTTTTTCATTTTTTTGGATTCTTTCTGGGAATTTTATAATATCTCATAATTTTTAATCTATAAAAAACGGCAATTGTATCCCAAAAAGTAAAAAAAATAATCTTCCAAAAGCTTCTTGCAGTTATACTGCTCCAGCCGGTAAACTTAAGGTTTACTGGTGCTTCGTAAATCTTACCATATCCTAAAAAGTTTGCAACTGCAAGAGCTTCAATATCAAAAGCAAATTGCTTTACAAGAAGCTGTGGAAAAACATTCTCAAGTACCTTTCTTCTAAACAGCTTAAAACCAACCTGAGTATCTTTTATATCAAGTCCAAAAAGAAAATGGGTTAATTCTCTATATCCCCAAGATATAATTTTTCTCTGAACTGGATAATCAACAATAGAATCGGGGTGCAATTTACTTCCAATTACAATATCGGCATTATGAAAAAAAAGATAGTTTAACAAAACACCTATTCCGCTTGGATCTATATCCATACCTGCATCTATGAATCCCACAATGTCTCCCTTTGTCTTAAGAGACCCAAACTTGACCGCATATCCTTTTCCCATATTATTTCTATATCCATAGACTTTTACATTCTTTAAATCTATGCTTTTTGCTTTTTCAAAAGTTTTATCTAAGAATCCGTCGACGACTACAATAATTTCATACGGACTGCCAAGAAGCGAAAGGCTATTGTCTAGGCTCTTTATATCTTGAACAATTGTTTTTTCTTGTTTGTGGGCAGGAACGACAAGAGACAAAAGCTTTCTTTTTTTCATTTAGAAGAGAGGGCAGGAAATTGTTTTCTTACCAAATTCCAAGAAAATAATTCTGCCTCTTCGGTTTTAATATCTGCTTCTTCGTATGGTATTCTCTTCTCCTCATCAGGATTATATAACCCCGTGGGATAATTCAAGAGAATCGCAGGCTGTTCTGAAACAACCATAAAACCATGGAGAGTATTCTTGGGAATAAGAAGAATGTATGGTTCAGAAAGAGAATCCATGTAGAACAAATTCAGTAAGCCTTTTGTATCCGAATCATCCCTAATGTCCGCAACCGCAGTAATTATTGATCCTTGAACAATCAAAAATCTATCCTCTTGATAGCTTGGGTGAAGATGCCAGACGTTTTCATCTCTTGCTACGCCAAACGGAGTAATAGAATAATATTGCATAAAAAATTCTCTGCCGGGTCCATAGATACTCGGCCAATCCTTCCGAAGCGTCTCAACTAATACACCAGACTCATCCCTGTTAATCCTAAGAGGATGAAGAATAATATCTTTAATTGTTTTTTTATTTTCTTTATTTTTTAAGGTAGTGAATTCCACAATTTATATTATATCAATTCTGTTATTTCAAACCTGATCAATAAATTTTATATTTTTAAAATATTTAGAAAACTAAATCTCTGAGTAATCTTCTTGAGGTTTCCATATTCTTTGACATAATATAACAAAAGAACAATTAGAAGTAAACTGCAGACAAAAATTGAAATACTAATTACGTGAACAATACTATCGTGAATAATGAAAATAAGAAATATTTGGAGTAATGCTGCTGATACAACAAAAAAAGATATAAACGTCTTTTTTAAAGAAAGAAAGAAGCTAACAAGTACATTTAATATGCTGAATAAGGTGATAAATAAACCAAAAAGGCCAAGATATGAAATGGCCCCTACATATTCTCTTCCGCCTAAAAAGAGATTTATGACAAAAGCCGGAAATATAAAATAAAAAATTGATATAGAAATTGAGCTTAGACTTACTAAGATAATGGTTAAATAAAATAAATTATTAAAATTCTCACCTTTGGTATGCCGCTTGACCAAAAGCGGAAACATTACCATAGTTATAGGACCAGTAAAATAAAAAATAACTCTGCCAATAAGTGATATACCCGCATAAATCCCCGCCATGCCGGGACTAAAAAAATGTTTTACCAATATTATGTCCATCGAAGTCAAAGAAGTAAGGGAAAGCACGGTTAGACTTGTAGGCACCGCATAGGAAATAATTTCGTGAATAGGAATTCGACCATTAGTTTTGATTTTTTTAAAGATAAATTTAAGCGGAATAAATCCAAGCAAAAAAGAAACAGCATACATAGCAAAAATCGCAAATAATCCGCCAAAAACTTTAAAACCCAATATAATCAGCAGGACTCCGATAAAAAGCTTAACCATACCCCCTATTACCATAGTTATGGATATAAAAGTAAACTTGAGGAGACCTTGCAAGAATGCTGTATTGGTAATGCTAAGATAACCAACGGCAACGATCAAACCCGAAAATACCACTAAAAAAGTATTGTCAATATGCAGAAAATTTTTTATAGGTATTGAAAAAACAGTAAAAATTAACATAATAAAAACTGCGATAACTGAAGTAAAACCAAATGTAATCTTATAAAGCTTTGAAGCTTTATTGTTTTGATTTGAAGATAAATAATCCGTAGCATATCTTACAATTGAAGTTGTAATGGAGACAGCGGGTATTCCAATGAGCGTGATGACCGATATTAAACTAGCATAAATACCATAATCTACGGTACTGAGATTTCTTGCGAGAAATAAATTAAACAAGAATGCTAGAATATTACTCAAAAGAGATCCTAAAAAAATATAAAAACTTCCACTAATAAGTTCATGCGTAATAAATTTTTTTCCTAATCCAAATATTTTTTTTTTCACACTATATGATAAAATAACCTCTTAAGAGAGAGGCAGAACTTCGGCAATTTTTTGAAAATAGTTTTGTGCATTAACCGCCTTAAAGGTATTAGGGAGAGGAAAAACATCCTTGGCAGGCGTTTTGGTAGTTTTAACTTCAACGGTAATATAGTTCTTTTTATAATCCTCAAGCACCAGGTCAACCTCTTTTCCTCCGTATTCACGATAAAAATACACAGAATATTTAAGATTTAGATTCTTTCTTCGTTTTTCCATTTCGCTAACAATAAAGTTCTCAAAAACACCGCCTTTATCAGGGCGAAGATCGAGTGGGCGAAAGTCTTTAACTAAAATATTCCTAATACCCAGATCATAAAAAAACAATTTTCTATTTTCGGATACCGCTTTTCTTATATTAGTTTTAAAGGACGGAAGAGGAATTAAAATATAGTTTTTAATAAATATTTCAATATAATTTGAAACCGTTGCTACATTTGCCTGTAAGCTGTTGGCTATTTCGCGAATAGAAACTTCCTGTCCTATTTGAAGAGCTATTTTGGTTAAAATATCTTTTGCCAATTTACTGTTTTTTAAGTCATAAATTGAAATAATATCTTTAAGAACATAAGTGTCAAGAATATTCTGCAATATGTCAATTTTTTCTGTTTCCGTTAAATTTTCATTTGCATATACTTCGGGATATGCACCGTATAATTGCAAACTTTTCTGCATTACCAGTTGAAAATTTTTTTCTTCATATGCGGGTGCTTTTGAATTCTCTACAATTTCATAAACTGAAAAAGGAAGACAATATTCTTCGATATAACGCCCCGCCAATGAATCAAAATCTTGAGATTTCTGCCTTAATTCGCTACTGCCTGTAGCGATTACTTTAACATTAAATTCATCATGGAGAAGCTTTAAGGCGACAGTTGCCTCCGGATGGGTCTGAACTTCATCGATAAGGATTACATTATTTCCCTTAACAATCTTCTCAAGCGCATCTTTACGGGATATAAAAAAATCCGCATCCGATTGGTTGTCAAAATTAAAAATACGGACTCTGTGTTCTTTTGCAATTCTATTAAGCAAAGTAGTCTTACCGGAGCGGCGCGGTCCCCAAATGAATAAGATTTTATTCTCTTGCGATTTTATATAATTGTTAACTTTAGCTTCAATTGTTCGTATTAACATAACCTTATATTATACATTATAACACTAAGATGTATATTGTCAATATACAAAATGGTACTAAAATGTATAGTGATATTTTGGGAATTTAATCTTTGTTTTATCTTTTTGTCTTATAAATACCCCGATCAAAAACTAAAATTCAAGAACTTTCTCATATACTTTTATTGTTTTCTCTGCTGTTTTTTTCCAGGAAAATTTTTGAGCTTGTTTTATTCCTTTTTCGGAAAGTTCTTTTCTTAAATCGGCATTTGAAAAAACTTTTATGATGCCTTCAGAAATACTATCGATGCTATAAGCATCTACATAAAATGCTGCATTTCCTGCAACTTCGGGAAGAGATCCTTCTTTAGATGTAATTACTGGACATCCGCATGACATTGCTTCAAGAATCGGCAAACCAAACCCTTCATATAGACTGGGCATAACAAAAACTGCTGCCATATTGTAAAGACTGGTCAGATCGTCATCTGATACGAAGCCAATCCGAATTATATTTTTATTTTCTTTAGAAATTTCCTGTACTATTGCTAAATCTTGGTTCCATGGATTTTTCCTGTCAAAATCCGAACTCATAAAGGCTTCTCCTGTCAAAACCAAGGGTATATTTGCCTTTAAACAGGCTTCTATTAATCTTGGAAGATTTTTATTCCATGTAACGTCCCCCACATAAAGAGCAAATTTTTCGGGAAGATGAAACTTCTTCCTTAAATTATGAATTATGAATTCTGAATTATGAATTACCTTAAGCTCCTCCCCTGCGGCAAGATATATTACTTCAATTCTGTCCTCAGGTATTCCTGCATATTTTATTATGTCGTTTTTTGAAGATATCGAGTCAGTAATAATTCTTTTTGCTTTCTTAAGATTTGTTCTTTGTATTTTCCACTTCAAGCTCCCCCTTAAACCTGCCGGAAAATATTTTGGAAAAACCAAAGGCGTCAAATCATGCACGGTAACAATAAATGGAGTTTTGCTAGAAAAAGGCAACGTCAAGAAGAAAGGTTCAAAATAAGGATAATGAATTAAATCCACATCTTTGGGTAATTCCTGCCTGCCGGCAGGCAAGGTTTGTCCACGGGTAAAAAAAGTGTACTTATCATTAGGATAGTACTTCAATAAAGATTCTTTTAGACTTTTGACATAAGATCCCGTACCCCTAACTCTGTGATGTAAAGATCCTTTACCTTCTATTGGAGAAACATCAATCGCAACATTCATCATCTATTTTTAGAGTGCCATTGCCATGCAGTCTTAACAATTGTTTCTAAATCTGAGTATTTGGGAACAAATCCTAATTTTTCTTTCGCTTTTTTGTTGTCTGCAAAAATTTCCGAAGGATCCCCGACTCTTCTCTGAGAAACCTCCACGGGAAATTCTACTCCGCCTACTTTCTTAACCATGTCAATTACTTCCTTATTCGTATAACCATATCCTGTACCTATGTTAAAGCTATCGCTTTGATTGGTTTCGCTTAATTTGTTAAGTGCTTGTATGTGAACTGTTGCCAAATCTTCAACATGGATATAATCTCTGATACAGGTACCGTCCTTCGTTGAATAATCATCTCCAAAGAGAGTAAATTTATCTATCTTACCAAGCGCCGCTTGAATCGCAAGCGGAATAATATGTGTTTCAGGGTCATGGTTTTCCCCCAAATTTCCATCTAAAGACGCGCCTGCTGCATTAAAATAACGTAAGTTTATATACTTCATGTCATAAATTTTACTGTACCAAGATAATATATTCTCAAACATTAGCTTTGACTCTCCATAAACACTCTCTGGTTTTTTTTCTGAATCCTCCGAAACAGGCATTCTGTTTGGGGTGCCAAAAATTGCACACGTTGAAGAAAATATAATCTGAGGTATATTTTCCACCCGCATAAACTTTAGAAGATTTAAGCCTCCTACTATATTGTTATGAAAATATTTATAGGGGTCGTCCATTGACTCCCCGGCTAAAGCATAAGCAGCAAAATGAATAATAGCATCAAAGCTTTCATTCTCTAATCCCCTTACTATTTCTTCGTAATTTACTAAATCTCCACGAACTAATTTACACGAAACTGATTCTATATGACCGCATATAAGATTATCAAAAACAACAACATCGATATTCTTCTCAAGCAATCTTTTAACAGTAATGCTTCCAATATATCCCGCTCCGCCCGTAACTAAAACTTTCATAAATTTATCCCGTTAAATACTTAATATATGATACAGGAAATCTTAAGGCTGAGAAAAGTGAAAAAACAAACCCCGGCCATGAATCCATAAATCCTTTATGTCTAAAATATGTCATTAAAAACCAATGAAAAGGTTTAACAAAGAGATATCCTGCCGCATATAGAGATTTCCAAAAAATATTCTTATTTTTCTCTTCTTCTCTTATTTGTCCTGCAAAAAGACTATTATACCTGTTCCATTTATTCAGATATTGAGAAAAATCTTTATATGGATAATGAAGAATTGCATTTTTCAAATATCCCGATTTACCTTGAATTTCCGCTTGTTCATGAACATCTTTTTGCGGAAGCCTCCCCTTTCCTTTTTTATATAATCTTAAGGTATAGTCCGGATACTGCCCGCCTTTCATAAGAAATCTTCCCAAAAACCAGTTTTTCCTTGGAATCCAATACCCGTTTACAGATTTATGATTTACGATTGACGATTGACGATTTTCGTCTTTAAGTATTGCCAAAATTTCATCTCCAAGTTCGGGGGAAACTTGTTCATCTCCGTCAAGCTGTAAAATCCAATCACTCGCTGCCATGTCAATTGCCATCTGCTTATTGATATGGAAGTTTTTTTTATTTGTTGTAATCTTTACTTTCGCTCCGTACTTTTTCGCAATTTGGACTGTTGCATCTGTTGATGAACCATCTACTATCACTATCTCATCTGCCAAGTTTTTAACGCTATCAAGGCACTCTGATAAATTTTCTTCTTCATTAAACGTGGCTAAAACAATCGAGAGGCTTTTTCTTGCCATATTAAGGCTATCATAGCAATAAAGTTATCCTTTTACAAACCTATTTAGCTTTCAATCTTTGAACTTTCAAGGCTCCATGACTAAATTCATTTTCTTTAGTTCCCCACTTTGATACCGTATTTGTAAGCCAGTTTTCTTGATACAGCTTGCCCCCCGGATCATTTTGAATTATTACAAAAAGAGTTTTAGTATTCTTGTTTTCGGGAACATAACCATAAACATTTGTACCAAAGTACCAGAATAAATACTCCCACCCGTCCTGAAACCAATATGGGATAGTATATGATTGGAAATAAAAAGGACTTCCGTTTGCCTCTCTATAAATCTCGTTTATTACTGACTTTTGGTCTGAGTATTTAAGATCTGGCTGCGTTGATTGGAAAAATACATTTTTATTTGCCGGTAAATATATAGCCCATGCATAGAGATTGACAAAAACTAAGAATAGGATAAATACAATCCCAAGCATTTTTTTGTAAGACCAGATTCTATCAATTAATACTGAAGTTAGAATAATAAAAGCTATTAAAACTGCTGCGAAGTAATGGTATAGGGGATTGTATCTTAGAATTACAAATGCGATAACTGGAGAAAATATCCAAATCAACATTAAATATACGGCAATTTTATTTTTATTAAAAAGCAGTATCAAACTAAGTACGCCAAAAGCAAATATCAAAATTGCCGGTAACGAATAAAAAGGGATAACTGATTCATAAAAAAAATGAATGAAATTGTTTGCTGAATTTGAAATAGATTCAGTTAGTGTTCCGTAGTACCCAGAATGCTTTGTTAACAACTTTATAAAGCTATTTATAATTAGGAATTGGTGTCTTAAATCAAATAATAAAAAATTTACTAATGCAGTGACCAAAAGTACGACAAAGGAAATAATCAAAATTAGAATATTTTGTTTTATAAATCTTTTCCAAAAAATAATAACTACAAAAAACAAAATAAAAGAAAATATTAGAAAATTAACAAGCTCTGCTTGACTAGCCAAGCCGAAGCAAATTGCTACCGGTACCAGATAATAATTCTTACCTTTTAGAAATTTTACTAAAAATAGGAAAAATAGACAGGAAATGAGGATTGTAAGAGGCGGATTGGAAAGCCATCTGGACATAACTATTGAACCGAAAGAAAAAGTAAAAAGTATAGAAGAAATCATAGCTATCTTTCTATTAAATAATTCTTTGGTTAATAGATAGAGCAAGAAAATAGATAAAGCACTTAGTAAAATAAAAAATAACTCAATAACTAAAGGATTACCTTTGCTTATTAAAAAGGGTATGGTTGCCAGATAATAATAAAGCGGGCCATGAAAAATTCCTTCAATATCAGTTTTAGAACCGATCAAAACCAGTTTGTGATTTATTACTATATCTCCTACTACAAGTAAATCTCTTCCCTGCTCTGGCCCGAAAAACAAATTCTTATCGATAAGGTAAATTCTTAACAAAAAACCGATAAGAAAAAGAAATGTCAGGATAAGGCAGTCTAGATATTTCCACCTTAGTAGTTTTTCAAAATTAGTAAACATTAATTCCCTTTTTTCTCATTAAATAATAATAGATATAGGTTTCGGGAACACCCTGCTGATACTTAATTTTTTCTCCCTCGATAATTCTTTGCTGTACTTCTCTCTCAGCCTTTGCTACGCCGCCGTCTTGATTTGGAATAAAATTTATTATATTAGTCACAGCAACATAAATTAATACGCCTAAAACTATAACTTTAGGAATTATGTTTTTAATCATCCACATTCTTGCAAAAAAGTAAGAAATTATCATTAGGGCTATAAATCGGCTGATTGCGAAATAATAATCGGTTATTTCCCCTTTATATGTAGCAAATCCAAACCACGGCACGATAAACCATAGTAGCATTAGATAACAAAGTACTAATTTCTCTCTGGAAATTGATTTATAAATATACATTAAGAAAAACAGTGGAAGTGCGATAAATTTTAACCAATATAATTTTTCGTTAAATAAATACATATTGAATTGAATCAATCCATCCCCTGCAAGCTGAATAACTCTTCTTAAATGAAACCCGTGATAATTAGTTTCCAAATAAGAACTGAAGCTCGAATATTCTGTTCTTCTTTGAAGCTCTGAAATTGTACTCGGCAATATCCACATCAGAAATAAAGGAATTGAAATAAATATGTATCTTATTGTTTCTTTTGTTCTCGGAAAAAAAGGTAATGCCAGAATAATCATTATGGGAAAAAATATCGCCGTGAAATGAATATTAAAATAAAAACCTACCAGCAATGCCAGAGCGATTATTTTCTTAACATCTCCTTTGATTATTTTATATAAAACGTAAAAAATAAGGAGTGAGATAGAAGGGATAAAATTTATGGGAGCTTGTACTCTGTCAAAAAATATAGATTGTAAAACAAATGTATTTATAAAAACTGCAATTAATGCCACTTCCTTTGAAAAAATCTTCCTAGAAACATAAAATAAAATCCAAAAAGTAAAAATACTTGTTACTCCTGCTGCGATTCCTGAAGCAATAGGGTTTAGATTTGATAGCCAATAGAAGATTGAAAGAAAATAATAATAAACGGGACCCACATATATTCCGCTATTTGCCTTTGCAGGCATGCCAATAAGAGGTAACTGATGATCAACAACTATGCTTTTTGCTGCCCACGCGTTATCAACTTGATCGTATCCAAAGGGATTTCGTGTATCAATTTGATAAAATCTTAAAAAAAACTCACATAGAAATATTAAGATTACTGCAATTACACACTCATTCTTAATTAACCATTTCCAATACCTCTTAATTAATTTTTCCATTAATGGATTCGTGTTTGCACGATAATTCCGCTGTCGAATTTTTGAATTTTTATTATCTTGCCATCCCTCTCTCTTTGCTTTAACCAATCGTCTAATCTGAATGGATATTGTCTATCCGGTTCAAGAACAAAATAAGCAAGCCGAGAGCCTTCGCTTGATGAATAATGATATTTCTTCTGACCGTACCATTTGAAAAGATACCGATAGATATAATCATGAACAGGCGGAGTATAGACTACATACTTAAAATTTTTTCCCGCAGACTCCTTGTATACATAATCTATTATCTCCAACTGATTTCTGTAAACAGAAGCATCACCAACCCATAATGGTTTGTTAAAATTATTCATCAAATATACGGGATTAAGGTTCACTAAAAATAAGAAAACTACAATTAAGCCCGTCAATATATAATTTTTCGTTTTTTGGCCAATTAAACTGATTGAAATTGAAAATAATAGAATAAAAATAATTGGAAGTCCTACCAAATAATGCGACCAAATGTCATGTTTAAAAAATGTCATTCCCATCAAAAAAGTAAAAATGATTATTAAAGAGGTCTTTATAAATTTTTTACTAATCTCACTTGCATTCCTAAAAAGAACTGTCAATGTGAGTAAAATAAATATAATCATAACAAATCCCAATATTTTGTTATCAAGTGCTATCGTGTAATTAAAATTATTAAACAAAATATTAACTCTATCTATCAATGTTTCTACAAACTGATAGTTTTTGGAAGAATCACCTGCCGCCAGAAAATTAATAAAAGATTTCGTCATAAAAAATTGATGTCTAAATTCAAAAATTATTCTAGGAGAAAAAATTACAAATATACCTAAAAGGAAAGAGGTTATAGATTTTAAGGTAAGGTTTTTATTGAGAAGTAAAATTAAGGATAGGATAATTCCAGATAGAAATAGAAATCCAAAAACTATTCCGGACTCCAAAGCTAGTGCCAGAAGAAAACCTAAAAGAAAAAAAAACCTTGATTTCGGAAGTTTTTTAGAATAAATTTCGTAGAGACAATACAGAACAAAAATTATAAATATTGGAACTATATTCGGGCTCCAAATTTGCGAAGACAAAGAAGCCAATGCGGAAGACACGGAAATTAGAGAAGCAAAAGTAAGACCAAGTAAAGTGCCTCCCAGTTTTTTCCCAAATGTGTATGCAAAAAAGATTGTAAAAATACCAAACAAAGCAATTACAAAAGTGAGCCCCTGAGGATCTCCTCCAAGAATAAAATAAAAAGGAAAAAGAATTAAATACCACCACGGTCCATAAAAAACTCCTGTAAGACCTGTTGTAGGTCCAATTAGCGAAAGCTTATACAAGTGCTGAATGTCCCACAATGCAAGCATATCCCGACCAGCATCATATGTAAAAGCAAAGGAATTTGTAAAAATTCCACCAAGTCTGAGATATGAACCGACTATTATTAAAATATATAGAAAAACAAGCTCTTTTTTAAATAAATTCTGTAGTTTTATTTTTTTAAATTTCATGTACCTACAATTTTCATAGCTATAGTTCCGTCTAAATTATATATAATTTTAATTACAGAGACCGATTTGGGAGTATCTCCAGGACCTACAACATACAAAACGTTTTTGGAATTTGTCTCTTTCTGCCAGTCAATTGACCTAAAAGTATATCTATCAAAATTATGATTTACAAAACCGTTAGGATTATGTTCATTATTTTTTTGATAATCTTTAGGTGGATATTTTAAGTAAAATAAAAAAAAGATATATGATTGATCCATCGTTTTATCATCTGCTATAACTATTTGTTTATATTTGTCCTGTCGCTTTAAAACCTCCTCCACGGCTTGTTTGTAACCATATTTCCAGTCTTTTGAATAAAAATAATTTTGCTGAACAAAATATTGATTTAAGTAATATAAAAAGTTAAAACTAAAAAATAAAATAGACAAAGAAAATATTAAATATTTGATTTGTATTTTAAATACTTGATATTTTATATTTAAAATTATCACCCAAACCGTAATTATTCCCAATGCTGCGAAAATTTGAAAAATTGGTAAAAAATTTAAGGTTCTAACCGCATGCGGAACTCCCGTTGTAATAGATGCCGGAATTGGAGCCAACAAAAACCATCCGAATATAAAAAACTTTGTCTTTTTATTAAAATTACCAAATAATAACTTATATATTCCTATTAAAACAAGGGGCATTTCAAATGCATACAATAATCCCATATTTGGAGCATGATGCCTAGCAATGTCACCTTTAAAAAATAACCAATTTATATCAAAGTGTGATATATAACCCGAAATAAATTCATTAACGTACACTAACCTTCTATTATCCAAAATAAAACCTAATTTGTCGTTGTTTTTTATATCTGTTTCAAGCTTAATAATATTAAATTTTAAAATTTCATTTTGTGATGACAAAATACTCGTACCAGTAACTCTAAGGAGTGCAGATCTGTTATTTAGAATAAACAATACCATCGGTAAAACCACAACAATTCCTATTAATAATGATGTTATGAGATATTTTAATTTTATCAACGAAATATATTTTCTATAAATGAGAACTAATATCAAAACTAGTAGTGGCACAAACACTTTTTCGCTTTGATAGGCATATATTGAAAGTCCCGCAAAAAAAGCTGAAAGAAATAAAAACCAAGGCTTTCTAAGTCCTATAACAAAAAATAAAGCCATTAATATGTTCATCGCTCCTCCAACGTTTGATTCAAATCCCACTCTTGAAAATTGTAGTGACCATGGGGATATAGCAAGAAAAAAACTCGCAATCAAAGCAAGATAATCTTTATATCGATAATCCCTAAACAACTCTTTAACTAAAAAGTAAACAGATACTACAGCTATTATTCCAAAAATCGCAGATGGTAACCTAACTGCAAAAACATTTAAACCAAATAATAATATCGGGGGGATTGCCAAATAAGAATACAATGCGGGCTTATAATCATCAAAAGATCGAAGAACTACGGGAAGAAATTTACCAAATTCATCTTTACCTGTATGAATAATTGAATAAGCATTGTAACCAAGAGCGACTTCGTCCCAATCGGGAGAGGGTGGTATATTTCCCAACTGCCACAGACGAAGTACTGCAGCCAAAATAACAATCCCAATTAAAATAATCCAAAAATATTTCTTCATAAGGTATAAGCAGCAAGTACCGGATCTCCATTTAATAAATAAAATGTTTTCAATGCTTTTGCTTTTTCAGGAATCTCTTTATAAGAATTTATATATAAAATTTTCTTATTTTCATTTAAAGAATGATCACTTTCTCTTGTAAAGAGATATTTTCCGAATTGTCTAACCTCAACAAAACCATAAGTATCTCTTTGCACATCAGAATTTTTCCTAAAATAATCTGGTTGTGTCTTATTATAGAAAAGGTAATAAATATATGGCCTTCCCAAGACATTATTTACATAAATATAGTTATATTTATCTTGTACGCTTTTTACATACTCTATAGAAGCTTTATACCCATATTGCCACACACCTGAAAATCTGTTGCCATAATGGGCATAGTAATCATGATGAAAATATACTAAATTCAAAAAAAGAAATAAACATATAGCAGTAACTATAACGTGTGTATTTCTTTTAATCATTTCAGATAGGTGGACAAAACCATAAGCCACTATTATTTGAAACGTGGGCAAGGACGATTCTATTCTTAATGCATGTGGGGTCTCTCTGGCTACTGCTGCGGGGATTATACCGATCAAAAGCCAAAATGGAATAATCCACCAGTTTATTTCTCTTTTTCTAAATAGGAATAAACATCCGGCAATAAAAAATGGTATATCCCACAAATACATCTGACCGGTTGTTTGTGTGGAAAATTTGGGATTCTCATCACCGCTTATAAAAAGAAAGCTGGGCTTTAGATTGTCGAAATAATGTTTTAGATATTCTTGCGTATATACCAATCTTCTATTGTGAATTATTTTTGACCAGAATGAATTATTATCATTTTTAATTTCTTGATTTGACCTCTCTAGGATAGATAAATCAGAAAAAATATTAACTTCTTGAAACCTTACTTTCGCTTGAGGTGATAGTAAAAATCCTAATATGGGTAAAAAAAATATTAAACCAAATGCTGCGGAGATAACCGCCTGTTTCTTGATGCTAAATAATTCCTTTCTAAAACCTATCGTTAAAATTAGAACCAAAAGAGGAGTAGCAATCCTTGCTGTATTAAATGTATACATGGATAAAACAAAGGAAAATGCAGAAATTATTAAAAACCATCTTTTTTCTTTTACACCAACCATAAAACTCCATACACCCAAAATAATAAAAAAGCTAGCAATATTTGCTTCAAATGCCGCACGGGATAAAAGAATGTGCCATGGAGAAATCGCTAAGAAAAAACTGGAAAATAAAGCATATTTATTGGCGTTGTCAGATTTCCAAAAAATTCTTTTTACCAGAAAATAAGTAAATAAAACTGCCAAAACTCCAAAAAATGCCGACGGAAATCTTACGGCGAATTCATTAAGTCCGAAAATCTTCACAGGAATTATATCAAGATATGCATATATCGGAGGTTTAAAGTCGCCAAAAGATTCTAAGTACTGATATGGAAGAAATTTTCCAAATTCATCTTTTCCATCTATTCCTAATGAATAAGCATTGTATCCCCAAGATGCTTCATCCCAAGTCAGAGAAGGAGGATTTATCCCAAGCTGGTAAAATCTCAAAAAAGCGGCTAATAGTACTATTGTAAAAAGCAAGAATTTACAGTTTAAGAATTTTTTCATATTAATCTACAAATCTGTATTTAAATAAATAGCAAAGAGCTTTTGTTCCATCCCTTAATGTATTCAATTTTTTCCCCTCATCATAACCTCTTGGATTAGTACTTATCGAAACTTCCTTGATCTTGTAGCCTTGCTTTAGTAACTTTGAAGTTATTTCAGGCTCAAATTCAAATCCTTTTGCATTTAGCTTAATACCTTCTACTGCTTTTTTAGGAAAAATCTTGTAGCCGGTTTCCATATCTGTAATCCATTGCCCATATAAGATGCTTGTAATTAAGCTTAAGAATCTATTTCCGAAATAATGAAGAATAAACAAATGCTTTTTTTCTTCTTTTTTTAAATGTGGCATCCTATTAAGCCTTGTTCCGTAAACGACTTTTGCATTTTTTCTCAGAACGGGTTCCAAGAGATTGTTTATGTACTTTGGGTGATATTCTAAATCAGCATCCTGAATAATAATGTAGTCTCCTTTAGAACTATTAATCCCCGTTATTACAGCTGCGCCCTTGCCTGAGTTTTTTTTATGATAAATAATTTTTATCTCTTGAGATTTTAATTTCTTTAGTTTTTCTGTTGTGCTATCCGTTGAGCCATCATCAACAATAATAATTTCCCTATCAACCTTTGAAAATTTTGTATTTAAAAGTCTTTTAACAACTTCTAGAATTGTGTTCTCTTCATTAAAAACAGGAACAATTATTGATAATTTCATTTCCTAATACCAAATTTTATAATTTCTGGGCTTGAAATTAAAGTCTTATTCATCAAAACACTAAGCTTGAAAAAGATTTAATACTTTACTGATTCTATTCCGTAAAAAGAAAAGGATAATAAATACAATTAAAAACATTACGGATAGAATTTTCCCCAACAATCTAATTTTAGTATCTTCAAAAACGACTGACACGGTATGATTTCCAACAGGAACATTATATGTTATTACTCCACGGTAGTCTGGATTTTGAAATTCTATGCTCGTTTTGACGTTATCAATATAAACATTCCATCCCGGAAAATAAAAAGTACGATCTACCATCTTCAGCGGAGTTTTTGCGTCTATTTGGTAGATTCTGGAAGAGTTTTTAAGAACTTCCTCAATAATCACTCCTTGACCCTCTATAATTTCTCCTTGTCTATCTTTATTCGGATAATCTTCACTTTTGCCTGTCCAGATTGTATTCATTAAAACAGAATGTGCATTTTCCTTAGAAAAGAAATAAGATCCAGTTGGATATATGTTGTAATTTTTCCCGTAGAGTTGTGGAAATGACAAGTAACCAACGACCATAACTACTATGATAAAAATTATCTTTTTTGGAAATTTGTCATACAAATATGAAGCTACGATTGGAGGTAGAAAAACTAGACTAGATAGAAATCGCCATGGAAACTGGATGCTATTTATAAAAGAAACATGTTGAAAAAATATGCCTGAGTACTTTGTTATGAAGAAGATAAGTAATGCGGCAGTTACCAATGTAAATAAAAGGATTTGAGTATTTCCTTGAATTTTTTGAATAAACCTTTTTATTAGAATGTATAAAAATCCTAATATTAACAAAGTCGATTCTACCAATCCGAATAGCACAACGTGTCCTCGGGTAAATATTTCACTTTTCGTAAAATAATACCATCGGGGATCAAGAAAATTTAGGATAGATAAATAACTGCTTGAAGTAATGTGATTTTTTATCAGTCCATAATAAAAATATTTAATTTCGAAATTTAAGGGGAAAATATAATAGCTACAAAGAAGAAGTCCTAATATCATAGAAGATAAAGCAGTGACAAAGACCTTTACTCTTGATGATTTCGATAAACTGCTGGTAATTAACAAGAAAATTAAATAAGGAATGAATAATAAAGAATAAACAATAAGCATCATTGGATGATTTAAGGTTAATCCGGCAATAAATAGGGTAGTTAGAAAAAAAGCGTAAGCTTTTTTTCTAACAATTAGTAGATAAAAAGATATGAGGATTAAGGGAGGAAAAATACCGGAAAAAACCTCAGGCATAGCTCCTCTAACGTAAATATTAAAAATATGATAGGGAGTAAAGCTAAAAATAAATGTTCCTAAAAAAGAAGCCGGTGGGGAAAAATAGAGTCTCAAAAAAAGATAAAGAAAAATATTAGAAAGAAAAATAGCAATAAAAACAAGTAGATTATAACTTGTAACTGGGTCCTGTGTTAGAAAAACAATAGCTCCCCCCAAATAGTTTGTTAGCTGATGAGTAAATATACCCATTGGAATTCCATAATTTGCGAAGCTATTCATCCAAATCACAGGAAATTCCCCTTTTCCAATTATTTTAGAAAATTGGGCTATGTTTGTTATGTGAAAGTTGCTATCAAATGCTGCGGGACGTCCTTGAAATAAAAAAAGTTCAAGAACGAAAAATAATGATATAATCAGTATTAGAAAAAAAGAAAGAAAATCCGATATATTTAGTTTCATTGGAATCTATAAAATTATAATCTAAGTATGAACAAAATACAAAAAATATCTACTCATCTGAAAAATGATTTGATTTTTTTTCCAGTATTATTAATCTTAATAACTCTCGCCTTCATCCTATTTTCTCCAAAAACTTCCTCATTATTATTTAGCTTTAAGAGACAAACTATTTTAAGCGAATTTATTAATAAAACAAAAAATAATGGAATTAATCCTCAGGAATATTGGAAATTCAGAGAATTTTATTCACCCGGATATTTTAATTTTTCAAAAGATGGGATCAATAACCCATTGCTAAAACAGACAAAAGAAAAAGTAGGAGTAAAATATAATGATAAAAATATAGATTTGACTTTTCTTGTTTTTTCTTCACCCCGAACAAGTAGCTTGGATATGCTAACTAATCAAACATACTTGGATGAGATAATTGAGGAAAAGCAACTACAAAAGACTCAGATAATATTTATAAACAAAAATACTTTAATATATAAAGCTGATGCAGAAACTATAAGAGTAGCGTTCTTACTAAATAATAACGAAATGAAAAAAGCAAATGGCTTCTTTGATTATAAAGACAAGGATAAAAATATAACTGAGGGAAAAAATTGGTTTAATATAACTTCTATTAAAACTGACTAAAAGGACTTCTACTGACTTTCTTCTATTACTTCTTTGTCCTTTTTAACAAATGTCTTTTGATAATTCAAGCTTGATTTTATAATTTTAGGAAGTAATGCAAAAGCCTTAAGAAAACCGATAAAAAACGCCCAGTCCGTTCTCAACAATGCTTTTACAAAATGATACGGTAACCAAAAGAAGTGCAAAAACTGCAAGGAATAATCCGTTGCGTTTTCCCATACGAATATAAACTGATTTCTGTAAGCAATAGTTTTTATCTTAAAATCCGAATAGTATTTCTTCACAGCTCCTTTTGCATGCTCATGTATTACCATACTTTTTGGCTCAAACAAAATTTTATAGCCTGATTTCCGGGCTCTATATGATAAATCAATATCTTCCCAGTAGAAAGGGCTATAGAGCTCGTTAAATCCCCCCAGTTTATCCCAAATCGATTTTCTAAACGAACCGCTTCCCCCGCTTACCCAAAGCGTATTATTTTTATCCACCTCTCCTCTTTTATGTACTAGAAAGCCTTTTTCCCATTTACCAAGTCCTCTTCCGCGAAGAACTGTTTTTCCGTTTTCTATACTTTTATCCATACACCCTACAGCAAAAACCGACTCATCATTAAAATGCTCTATCAACGGTTTTAAAAAATCCTCCTGAGGAGAAACATCAGTATTTAACAAAATTAAAATATCCCATTTTGCCTCTTTTGCTCCTTTATTAACAGTTGATGAAAATCCTAAATTTGTTTTATTCTCAAGAATTTTGAACTTAATTTTTTTATTCTTAATATTTGCCCTCGCCCTGAGCTCGGGCTGAAGGGATATATAATACTTAATACCAGATACTGAATCATCAGTCGACCCGTCATCTACGATAATTACTTCCACTTCTCCATCTTTATAATTCAAAATTGCCGAAAGAACCTTTGGAAGATTCTTTCTAATAAGTTCTTCTCCATTGTAGTTTGGGATAATAATACTGATATTCATAATAATGAATTTTCAAAAATAATTCTGTGATTGCCCTTTGGCACAATTATTCCTCTAAAATTAAAGTCAGTAAGATAAATTTTGGTTTTTTGCCCATCGATTTCTGCCTTCCAAGTAGGATAAAAAGTGTCTGTAAGAAGCAAAAATCCTTTTTCGCTGTTTTCTGTTTCGATTACTACCTTATTAGGAGAATAATCAATAATTTTTGCATCTCCCACTTCCCAGCTAGAATTAATAGCATTTGTATCTTCTACCGTGGCTTCCTTGGAATAATCTGATACGTCAAACAGAAATTTAATCGATTCATGTTTGTTTTTTGCAACACGTGTTTTTTCTACAAATAAAGCTCGCGAAATAACATTTTTATTTTCATACAACCTTGTTTCACCCTCTTGAAAGATTTTTGTAAGTTTATCTGATGTAATATCGGAAAGACTTAATACATACTTAACTCCTAAAAGATCTATAATTCTTGATTCGTAATTATGAGGAGTAAGAATTCTATTAAACCCGAAAGGAGGGCTTATGTTTGGCTCCCCACGCTGCGATGCGGCAATTAATTCCCCGTAACGGCGCATATATAAAGGGTCGTATCCGTCAACGCTTTGTAATTTATATAGAATCGAAAAATTTGGGGGAAGAATTCTGGAATCGGCGGTCATAAACCTGGAAAATCCGATATTCTTCTTTAAGAAGGAGATTGACTTGGTATCCGGAAAAAGATACTCTTTTTTTGCAAAAGAATTGTATTTCCACGAGAACCTTAAAAGATCAAAAATTGTAATAGTCAAAATAAAAGTAATAAAAAATAAGCGAAAATATGAGGGGATTTTTTTAATAAAAACGAATAGAAATATTAAAATAGACGAAACAATCATCAATACGGAAGGCAGAATAAAGTTATTTTTTGAAACCGATATATTTTCTTCTGTGATTAATTTTAAGTTTTTATTTCCCAACAGAATAAATATCCAGATCCCCAAAAAAATAATCATAAGCGATAAAACCGGATAAATAATTTCTTTTTTGTTCTTGGTCTTTAAAAAATAATCTAATCCCAATGCGCAAAGAACTGCTAGGGAAAAATCTGTAACAAAAAGAAGCCGCGTCGGCGCAGAGGTATTCAGTAAGGGGATATTAAGAAAAAAAGGAATTTTTGCAAACATCGTCGGCAGAGAAAATATAAGCGAAATAAAAAATAGTGATCCAAATAGAAAGGCCTTCTTATCTCTTCTTAAAAAAAGAGCATAAAGAGAGAATATTAGTGGAATAATTCCAACATATCCTATAAATTCACCATAATTAAATACGCCCCAATAATTTAAGGTTGCCGGATTGCCAAAAAAATCAGGGGAAATAAATTGGATTAAATTTTGCCATGGAATAAACCATCCCGGATTTTGCCATGGAATCTGATCCAAGCTTCGCCCGGACAAAAAAATAAATTGTAGAGTTGGAAACCATTGAATCGCAGTTGCGATAACAAATAACAAATAACAAATAACAAATAACAAAAACGTTTTAAGTCTTCTTCCAAACTGAACCCATCGAGTAATAAAATAAATAGA